>Ga0209541_10001619_pt1 | contig 44267 bp, 44 predicted proteins | sample RifCSPlowO2_01_FD_184027 | JGI IMG/M metagenome (GOLD analysis project Ga0209541, IMG submission 184027) | Groundwater microbial communities from Rifle, Colorado - Rifle CSP2_plank lowO2_0.1 (SPAdes) (version 2) | ecosystem: Environmental > Aquatic > Deep subsurface > Groundwater | place...
CTTGCATTTGAATGCACACCCCTGTTTTTCGGGGTGTTCGTTCCGGTGCATTACTTCTAGATTGTCATGCACGGCTTGTATTACATACCTTAAAAAATAAAGCGGCAGTGGAGGAAGAACTTCAACCCTTCACTAATCCACCACAATAATCATTTTAATCCAGGGTAAGCAATACTATAAATCTCTTTTGTAAGTAAAGAAGAAACTATTTACTTTTTATCATCCCACCGTGATAAAATAATGAGTATACTTTTTTCCCATAAAGAAGGATATGTTTGGTTCCCTGGAAGAAATTAATGTTACCTTTAACCTCATTAACATATCGTAATTGTCCTTCTGTAAATTCTTTAGGTCCTCGAAATGGGTGTTCTTGATCAATCTGTGAGAGAGCTTTTTTCAAAAATGTATACACTTCTTTTGATTTCATTTTATCTGAAGAAATAGAACCATAATAATTCATCCCCCATCGTAATTTACCTTCTTTCCAAACAATTTCCTTTCCAATAAAAGGATCATGTCCATAGTAGATGTCCACATATTTGTAGTCTTTTTCAGAATAAGAAAACTCCTTTCCGCCATCTTCTCTGATCTTCTCTCCACCTTCTCCACTTGTTGGGTAGGAATTTACTTTTGCTTTTACCAAAAATGATTTGAAGTCCATACCTTCAGGAAAAAGAGTGGCTTTAAATCATTTTTTTTTTTTTTTGAAAAGATTAAAGATACAGTCAGGGACAGCACGCATTCTATGATGATGCCAAGAATGTACTAGTGTGAAGGTTCAAGGGTTTGGTCATTTAGATGGTTAGACAAAGGCTTAGCTGTCAATGGAGAACGAGTAAAAATTCATGGACAAAGAATAAACGATAGAGAGATTATCTTATCACAAGATGACCATTACCTCTTGCCATTAGAATAAGGAAATAATCCTCTGGAGTTGTCGGTAAGCTGTCTTATTTCCCCCAAAGAAAACACGGTCACCATAGTGGCTCTTTTTTCTTTTCAATAACTCTTTTATATTAGCAATCATTTCTTTTCTCATCCAACCAGATTCGAAAGAAAAAGTTAAGCTTGTGAAATCCACGTGGTTAGCGCTAAGCTGTAAAACTTGTCTCGAAAGTTTTGGTTGGCGAATTTTTATACTGTGTCAAACCATCGATTCCTGATGTCCCGGAGGCTTATACGCTAATGCAGAATCCTTTTCCCAAGCTCGACGCAGCACTTTATTATGGGTGAATAATCGCCAATACCTAAATCGTTCTACTTCTTGATAGCTGATCCTGTTCAAGTCGCCGAATCTTCTCACTTGCAGCATCCTTTCGACGATAGAATGAGCGTGCTGTTCTGTCAATAGACCAACAGATTCCTCATTTCCTGAAGAATACTGTTCGCCAGAAGACGCATGCTGTTCCGAAGCTGACTGATGAGATCTTTCTAATGTCGTGCCATAACCCCACATCTTTTGGTAATCTATAGCTGATACTTGCTGAGCGTGCTGAAAATAGGCTATCTTTTCAATGAGGCGGCTGTATTTCACTCCAACTTGCTCTTGCTCTTTCTTTTGCATCGTTTCATCGGGAGCTGATAAAGAAGTTTTTTTATTTTCGGGAGTTCTTCCTTGCAAGGGCTTTTCTTCTTTTAAGTGTTGGATGGCCAAAAATAATTCTTCATTGAATGACGTATAGCGCTGCAGATCTAATCTGGTCCTCTCTTTGTCTGGAGAGCGGGAACTTTTTTGCTTTGCGTCTTTTTTTTGATGATAGAAAGAAGAAACATCCATCATCTCGGCAACGATCCTATCCAATTCCATATGAAGAAGGAAAGAAAAACCCCTTTTATATTTTGTGGGTCAGGGAATCAGACGAGAATAAAATTATTAGGGGCGTGCCCTCGGTCGAATATACTTGGCTACTGCAGCTGAACCCTAACGGCTTCTCGGACCTGCGCCCCTCTGAACATGGACAGTACAGGTTATGGCTGCTTTCTTCCGAATCTGACCAGATTCCCAGCATCGCCATCCCAAAGGACAGATCGTCAGCAAAGACGCTAGGACTGCAATAACCCCGTAAACCCTTCCTCAGGCTTCGGCTCCGTGTAAAGTCCGTTCACGGTGACAACGCAGGACTAGCGCGCCAGCCTAGCTTACCCTAATCTCTAGCTCAATTCCTGCAAACTTATATAAAATTTTGGGTAAAAGTTGTTCTTTTACAATCCTACCTATTACATTTCCTTTATCTTCTTTATCGTCAATTCTTTGAAATCACTGATGATCAGATCACAACGTGAAAGGTCTTGGTCATCGTTAAAGCCATTTCTAATCCCTATACATTTCATCCCCGCATTTTTGGCAGCAAGAACTCCGTTATGGGAATCTTCAATCGCCAGGCATTCTTTTGGATTTTTCTTTAATTTTTTAGTCGTGTAAAGATAAATCTCTGGATTGGGTTTCCCGTTGCCGCCGGAATCTTCCACGCTAACGATCAGCGTGAAAAATCTGCTGATATCAATCCGTTTGAGCAGCCAATCGATCCAGTGTCGTGGAGATGAAGAAGCCACAGCAATGGTGCAGTTTGCTTGTTTCAACCGTTGGAGAAGGTCGATGCTGTTTGGTAATAGTTGTGTTTTCTTTTGGTAAATAGCAAGGGCTAACTGGTCATAGCCTTTCAAGAATTCTTTTTTGCTTATCTTCAGCTTGAATTCTGAAACTAAATATTGGTAGAGATTATCAACGTTCATCCCGATAATCTTTCTCTCCTGCTCGCTGTTCCAAGTGGGAATAAGTTTTTTTAAGAATGGAACTTCATCGTCTTGCCAGTATAATTCTGAATCTATCAAAACCCCGTCAAGGTCGAAGATGATGGTCGTGATCATAAAGGTGATCACTTCTTTGTGGGATATAAATGTTTTGAATTCTTAGGCTAAATTTAAATTTTTGCGGACTTTATCATAATATTTATGGTCTCCCAAGTGAAACTCAATATACACAGAATTTTTTACTTTGACAAAAAGGATCCTATATTCCGTGTTACCAATACTGAAAGGATAACGAAAGGTCAGAAGTTGATGCGCTTTCCATTCTTTATATGCTTTGGGCGAACCGGTGACTATCGGCCTGATATTGAGGATGAGAATCTCCCGTACCCATTGATAAATCTTTTCTGCTTTAGTATCTGAAAGAAGAGCGACAATCTCTTCCAGATTATCTCCTAAAAATTCTAAGGTGTACTCTTGAGAGAGCATTTCCATTATTCTCTTTTTGAATGTAGGGGCATCAACCATTGATTCCTCCAATAATGCTGTGAACCAACCGATACAAGAAACGCTGAGCATCATAATATAAAATATCCCTATAATACCCCGCTTGAGTATAAAAAAAACGTTTAACATAGGATGGCTTTGCATATCTATTAATTATCCAGGGAAGTTCTTGCTGGATATAATCCATGACTTTTCTGTAATTTTTAAAGGCATTAATCTTCTCATTAAGCTGGAACGTATCCAAGATTTCATTTGTTTTGAAGTATTCCGTATACAAGATAAGAAAACGTACATCTTTATGGTAGGTATCTTTTTGGTTGAGCAAGGTAGGGATAGCTTCGTTAATAACCTGCCAATAGTCTGAAAGAGTAACCTTCAGTGGTCTCTGTGGAAGAAGATTCTTGGCAATACAGCTTTTGGAAACGGAATGATAAAAGAGAGAATAAAGGTCGTTAAAGTCGATGGCCGTTATTTTCACTTTGCTGGTTTTAAGAGCTATTTCTTTTTTCGATCTGGTAACCACAAAAATGTCAATATCTTTGTATTTCTCTTTGTAAAGGAAAGAACCACTAATAAAGCAGTATTTAGCGGGAATTTTGGCTAAGAGCTGTTCCGCTTCTTTCAGCCGTCCACTAAGCAGCTTTTTATGATGGGGGTTGTAGATGATCATTTGTTACTTAAAATAGATATACTATATAAATTTACTGTAAAATTATATTAAAATATAAAATAAGTAATATATGTCCTACTTCATTATTTAGCTGGTTATTGTAAAATGGTTATGGCTTTCTGAAAATTATCAAATACTTGATTCTGTCAAACCTCTTCCAAACATTTTTATAGAGTCCACAGAATTCTTCAAGAACATGGTGGAATTGATCATTACAGAGAAACCATCTTCAGCAAAAAAAGTAGCGGAAGCTTTAGCGGAAGGAAAGCTTGACCAGAAACGGTCAAAACAGTCTTCCTATTATGAGCTGACCCATGGGGGAAAGAAAATTATTGTCACCTCTGCTGTCGGGCACTTGTATGGATTGGTTGAAGATGTAAAAAACGGCTGGAATTATCCCGTCTTCGACATCCGCTGGGAATCGTCTGATAAGTCATCCAAGGACTTAAAGTACGTCAAGGATTATATTGATACAATTACCTCCTTAGCAAAAAAATGCGATGAGTTTACGGTAGCGACGGACTATGATGTAGAAGGAGAGGTCATAGGGTTAAATGTCGTTCGCTACACGTGCAGCCAGAAAGATGCCAACCGGATGAAGTTTTCTACTCTTACCAAAGGAGATCTGATTGAGGCGTATGACCAGAAGATGCATCATCTGGACTGGGGTCAGGCATTTGCCGGGGAGACGAGGCATAAATTGGATTGGTTTTATGGGATCAACCTGAGCAGAGCATTAACTGCTTCCGTGAAAGCAGCAGGCAGCTTTAAAGTGATGTCTGCTGGACGAGTGCAAGGTCCGGCATTAAAATTGTTGGTGGATAGAGAGCGGGAAATCCAGGCCTTTAAGCCGGAACCGTATTGGGAAATTTATCTTGACGGTGATTATAAAAATCATGCTGTGGAAGCGAAACACATCAGCGATAAGATTACGGACAAGAAAGAAGCTGAACGCATTTTGCAAGTTGTCAAAGGCAAGAAAGAAGCGGCAGTTAGCAAGGTCAGCAGGACGATAAGGAATCAAGCTCCTCCGTATCCTTTTGATTTAACTACCTTACAATCAGAATCATATGCTCAGTTTAAATTCACACCAAAAGAGACATTAGAAATTGCCCAAAGTTTGTATCTTGCGGGAGTCACTTCTTATCCCCGTACCAGCAGCCAGAAACTTGATCCTAAATTAGGCTTTAAAAAAATATTTACTGAGTTAGCAAGACAGAGTATCTACGAAAAGATGTGCAAGGAATTGCTGAAACTTCCCCAACTCAAGCCGAATGATGGGAAAAAGACGGATCCGGCACACCCGGCGATCTATCCAACTGGCCTTATGCCACAAGCTCTTAAACCGAGAGAACAAAAGCTCTATGATCTTATCGTAAAGAGGTTTATGGCAACGTTTGCCGAGCCTGCTGTTAGGGAGACGATGGAAGTTATTCTTGCTGTCAATAAGGAAGAATTTATTGCTAAAGGGACGAGAACGATTAAAGAAAACTGGCATGTGTTCTATAAGCCTTATGTGAGGCTGGATGAAATAACGTTGCCGGACATGAAGGAGGGCGAGCAAGTCACTGTTAAAGATATCCGGAAGGAAGACAAGGAGACGCAGCCTCCCAATCGCTTCAACCAGTCTTCGATCATCAAAGAATTGGAGAAAAGAAATCTAGGAACGAAAGCGACGAGGGCAGATATTCTCGATAGGTTATTCCAGCGAGGCTATATCGAAGGAGTGCAGATCAAAGTCATGAAGCTGGGGATTGAGACCATCGCCGTATTAGAGAAATATGCTCCTACTATCGTTGATGAGAAACTTACTGCTGATATAGAAGGAGAGCTGGAGAAGATCAGAGAAGGGAAACAGAAGCCGGAAGCAGTTTTGGGAAGGGCTAAAGATCTTTTGATGGACTTGCTGCAGGACTTTAAGAAAAAAGAGAAAGTTATTGGGAAGGATATCCTTCAGTCGGTGCGTGAAACTCAGGATGAGCAGAATCATATCGGAGAATGCCCTAAATGTAAAGGGAGATTGATGATCAAGTTTGGGAAGTTTGGGAAATTTATCGCTTGTGACGGTTATCCTGCCTGTAAGGAAACATTTAAGATCCCTTCTACGGGGATGATCAAGAATTCTGAGAAAAAATGTGAAGCCTGTACTTATCCGATGATAAAAGTCATCCAAAAAGGGAAACGGCCACAAGAATTATGCATCAATCCTGCCTGTAAGAGCAAGATCCAGGCAACGAAAGCAGAAGCAAAATCGGACAAGAAATGCCCCCATTGTGGGAAAGAGATGCTCTTGCGAAAATCATTTTATGGACAGTTCTGGGGCTGCAGTGGCTTTCCAAAGTGTAAGACAATCGAGAACATCGCTTCATCGGGAATGGAGAAGAAGCCTGTTGATAAGGCTGGTGATACGTCGGTTGATCCGGCTCCTAATGTTGCAAATGTTGCATCTAAAGTTCCCGTAAGTGATTATCCTAAGGCTCCAGTAAATGATATTAAGAAGGTTTCTAAGAACGCTGCTGGGAAAAAGAGTCGTTCGGTGAAGAAATAATCTGAAAAGTAATGTTGTGAAAATAAGTTCTGAAACTAACTTGCTGCATGAAATAAGGAAATTATCCTATTTCAATACTAAAATGTCATGAGCTAAATGAAAATAAATAATGGGAAGAAAAATGATAATCTCTTTATTTTAATAGAGGTAAATGTCCCCTTTCCAAAAAGTTTTGAATAGAAGCGGGAGTTATTTTTTCTGCAAACTGAGCATGTTTGCCTCCTTTATCTTCGCACCGTTCCTTAATTGTTAGAATAACTTGCTTAAACCTTTCCATCACAGAGCTTTCTTCTAATAAATACAAAGCATTAGGTACGGCATAAGTGCGAGCAAAGAAATTATACCATTCATTTTCTTGACTGTCAGTTGGTTCTCTCATGCGACCGGTCTCTGCTTCTCGATCACCTTGTCTACTCGCAGATACTCTTGGTGAACAAAGAAGTATCACAGAAAGATCAGGTACAATATATCTATCTTTGAAGTACTCATTCAAGAAAAATTCAATAGCCAACCGCCGAAATTGTGATTCAAAATCCCAAGGGGGATAAGATAAACCTATCAAAGCGGTTGCATACCTCAGCGCTGAGTCACCTTTTCGATTCCTTTCGTACCCTTCCAGGATATGCTTTGGTAGAGAAGAAAAAAAACGTCCTTGCTGTGCTGCTAGAACAGAGCTTCCTTTTGTTAACGAATCCAAGTGCGATCGATTAATCAAAGCAACCGGCGGAAGTTCGTAAGCTAACCTTTGGAGACCCCAAGCATATTGGAGAAGATGCTCCTCCATATCAGTTAAAGGTAAAGAAGATCTTTCTCCTTCTTTTATTTTCTTTTCATGATGCCTCATTTGGGATGCAAAGCTTTCACTCAAGAACTCTGACATTTTGATAGGTACAGGAAGATAACCACTACGTCCCTGAAGAATAGTAGGGTCATTAATCATAAGATATTGAGCAATTACCTTAGCAAGAGTATTCTTTCCACTTCCTTTAGGACCATCAAATGTAATGACAATAGTGGAATTATGAATACTTTTGTTCATATCAGCTTGATTTTGGAAGTTATTAATCCTCGAGGAGAGATCTAACTCTTTAACAAAGTGGTCATAAAATTCTGATGGAGCATTAATCACGTCCGTTCCACTTCCTCTTATTTGATTATCATAAAAACATTTCCGCAATCGTAAATTTTGCTGATAATGAACTCCAAACTCTGTAGATATCAATCTATCTTGAAAATCCATCCACTCACAGTTATAATCTAAAGCAGCAATGATAGACTTTCTGTTCCTACGCACAACCTTGTCAGCTAACTCAAAATCATTTAAACCCCCCACTTTTAATTCGCTGGTGGTAATATCCGGTTGATTAAAAATGTACGGAGGATTTTCTAATTTCTGCAAGTGATTAACCCAATCGAGCTGCCTGAGCTCCGTCATATAAAGCTGATCAATAATCTGCATGTTAAAATGAAAACACCCGCGTCTTTATAAAATTTATTCTCAAATAGTGGGACTAGATGTTGTTTCCCTTATTTAAAAATATAAGTCAGCTATTCTACACCTATAAACCCCTACAAATAGTAGTTAGGATTTCCCTGATTATAAACATCAAAATAAGTTGTTGCTTGTTTTTATGTAACCCCTATGATAGAGCCTCCTTTCACCTTGTTTCACCTTGTTTCAAGGATGAATTAAATATAACTCTCTCTTTTGGATTCTTGGGAATTTAGTGAAGATACAAAATAGCAATGCAGAGATGCATTGGGAGGAACGACAATGAAGAAATGGATTGGATTGTTTATGGCAATGTTGGTGGTGATGAGTTTTCCATTAGCATTAGCTGAAGAACAGGATGTAGATGTTGCCCTTGAGGCAGATGTAAATGTAGATGTGAGTGTAGATGGAAGTGATGGTGCTGAAGAGACTGACGGCAGTACAGAAGATCCGTCAACAGATGATGGGTCTGATGCAGGGTCTTCAGATGGTTCCACTGCTGATGAAACGGTAGATGAAGCAGAAGATGGTAGCACTGATGGCGAAGATTCAAGTGACACCGATGAGTCTACTGAAGATGGATCTGCTGATAGTGAGGATTCAGCGGATGATGCTGAAGATTCAGGAGCAGATGATGCCGCTGATGACGGTGCAGCTTTTGATGAAGGCAACGCTACCGATGACGCTACAGAAGATGATGCCGGAGTAACGCCAGATAGTCCATTATGGGGAATTGAGCGAGCATTGGAAAGAATCGATCTGGCTTTAACCTTAAATAAATCGAAAAAGGCTAAGAAAGGGTTAGCGCACGCTCGTGAACGGTTGGCTGAAGTGCAGTTGATGATCGCTGCCAAAAAAGCTCAGCATGCTGAAAAGGCACAGCAAGCCCATGATGAAGATTTAGCAGGTGTTGAAGAAGCCGTTGATGATTTGGAAAGTGACGGGAACTCTGACGTAGCTGAAGAAGCGCTTGGTGAAGTGTCTGAAATTCGGGAAAATCTTGCTTCACATGCGGCAAAAGTTGCTGAAGTGAAAGATAGAATCCTTGCTAGACAGAGAGCAAAGATGACTCCGGAGCAGATCGCTCATTTGGAAAAAGTCTTTGGAAAGATAAAAGCTAAGGCTGCAGAGAGTGAACAGAAAGCTTCTGCGAAGCGAGAGAAAGTAAAGACCAAACTCAAAGCTTTAGGTGAGCTGACGGATGAGCAAGTTGATGAGCTTGTCCAGAAAGTTGAAGAGCGAACAAAATCCAAGAAGGACGGCAGAGAAGTTGAAGTCCGAGAGCTTTCCAAGGTTGATGTGAAGGATGGAAAGGCTGTAGTCAAGCAGGAAATCCGGGCAAAAGTAAAAGCTGATCTTGGAGAAGGGAAAGTAACGGGTAAAGCGACGGGCTCTGGCTCAGCTGGATCGAAAGGCGGGTCGGGAAAATCTGGCCGAGATTAAGCCAACACGTTTTTTTTCTTTTTTTTCCATCTTTTTTTCTTGGTTGTTCTTTCCGTTGTTCTCTTAGGTAGTTCTCTTAACTTTTTTTCTTTTTGTATTTGAGCTATCTCCTGAAACATGAAGCCATAATGTATTTAAATACCAGGTATTGCTAGAAAGTATGGATATTGAACTGCAAGAATTTGCTATGCCTGCTGTCAAGGTTATCGTGAAGGATAACGGTAAAGAAATCGGTCGGGGCTTTCTCTATATCATGAAAAATGAGCTTCATCAGCAGCAGGATAAGCCATCATTGGTTGGCTATATCGAGGATGTTTTTCTGGATGAAACGTATCGTGGGCAGAAGTTAGGTGAAAAAATCGTGCAGAAGATCATTGAAGAGGCAAAGAAAAGAGGTTGTTATAAGCTTATTGGAACATCACGATATGGCCGGGATAAATTACATGCCTATTATGAAAGCATGGGATTTAAGGATCACGGCAAGGAATTTAGGCTAGACCTGTAAATCATTTATCGCTTGGAGATCATTTCTATTTAGATCATCTATCATCAAAAAATTTGTTAGTAGACAATCTATCATTAGATAATATGGAAAAGTCATGATATCCCCTCTGCATGAATTCTTCTAAACTCTCTTCCTTATTCTCAAAATAGTAAAATATCTTCTTAAAGATTTCTTGAAATTCCTTCTCTGTCACTTTCGGATGCTCTTTCAGCTTGATGATAAACGTATTCCAATCTGATGTTAATTTGTCAAAGGGTGTAACTCCTTGCTCTTCTGTCCATTCAGCAAATGACTGTTTTTTTCCGCTTTCAAATCCTGGGCTAGGAAAATTTGATAGTAAATAATGGATCTTTTCATCATTATAGAACCTTCCTACTGGAAAGAGCCGGCATCTGATCGGCCGGAATTTGTAGATGGTACAGAGATTCTCTTTATCTTTGAACTTGCAGCCAAAGCGGTTATGGAGAAGGCAGCGGACAATATGTGTTTCGTCGATGGTAAATAAAGAATATTTTTGGTGAAATTCTTCTGTTGAGATATGAAGATTTTCACAGATCAGCTTGATGTCAAATGGATAAAGGGCAATCATCGTGCTGTCACAGCACTTCCCGCATTTCGTACATTTAAACTTGAATTTTTGATACGCTTCCTTAGCTTCAAGAGATGGGGGTAGTTCCATGATGTGTTAAAGTATTTTTTTAAATATCTTTTTAAATATCTTTTTGTCGATATAAACTCTATTTTTTCTCTTTTTTCACTTTCCACAGCTTCAGCATCTCTTCTTCCATGAAATGCATCTTTGCCGGGAAAATCAAGCAATAAGGCGGCTGGCCGAAATCCATATTTTTAATCTCTGCTAATTTTCCTACTTTGATGATATTATCACTGCCTATCCTGGCGCAGCCGATGACCAGAAGATTATCCTGAATGACTCCTTCCTGTTTCACTTTTTCGATCTCTTCCAGGCGTTCAATCGCTTCTTTTATCGTCATGAACTTATTTTTTTCTGGATGAAGATCAAGCAGACAGAGCGTATGCATGTTCAGTAGAGAATTTTCCCTCAAGACCATATAGGGCGTCTCCAGATGTGGCACATACTCTTTGAAGGGGATAGATATTGTTTTGCCATATTTGTATATCTCTAATCCTACCCTGCCAACGGCAGTGATGATTGATGCATTGTTGATAATATCTACCTCGACACCTTTTTCCTTGGCCAGCCTGAACAATTCAACGTGTGTCGTGGCGGAAAAAGGGTCTCCTATGATGAGAAAAGCGATATTTTTTGTTGCTGCTTCCTCAACTATTTTTTCTGCTCCCTGCTCCGCTGTTTCTCTGTTGGCGAGAGTTATCTTTTTGAGGTAGAACCGTTCAAGGTCTTCATAAGAACATTGCAGTTTAGAAGTATAATTATCCAGATAGACCTTGTCACATTTTCTGACGGCCTCCAGGCCTTTGACGGTGATATCCTTTTCATTCCCCAAGCCGAGGCCGATGATGTATAACATGATACGCTCTTTTATTCTGGTTCATATAAATCTTTGTGTACGGTAATGAGTTACCATATGTAATGAATAGGGTTAAATATAGAGAGTTAAATCCCCTTAATCATTAAATTCTCTTCACCATATATGGTCCTTCTTTTTCGTATCCCAATTTCCGATAATATTCTTTGACGCCAACACCAGAAATGACAATCATCTTTTTCTTGCTATGGGATAGAGCAATCTCTTCTGCTTTCTGCATCAGCTTCTTTCCCCAGCCTTTATGCTGAACTAATCCTTCTTCGCCGATGGCTGTTGCTGTGCCATAGACATGCAGTTCTCGGATCAAGGCGGAACCTTCAACTATTTCTGGACGAAGATATTCTTTAGGAAAGCGTAGCCGGCAGAAGCCGATCAGCAGGTCTTGGCTTTCATCTTCAGCAGAAATAAAAAATTCTTTTCCCCCAGAAGCAATGTACTCCTGCACGCTGATGGTGATGGCCTCCCACTGGATATTTTTGCCTTTTGGCTCCCGGCAGCGGATACATCGACAATGAATATTTTGTGTTTCAAACATATGCTGACGTAAATTGGTTCTATCAACACCAGCTTCCCAGTATTTGGTGGGAACATCTCTCTGGACTCTTTGAATTCGGCAATATCCTGGAACAGTTTTCTTCCATTCTGCTATCCTTGATGATGCTTCTTCAGTGGAGATCGGCGTAAATAGTCCTTTCTTCCATTGGTGGTAAAGTGCCGTTCCTGGACCGACCATGCAGGGATACATCTTGATCATGTCGGGCTTATATCCTTCGTCGGTAAACAACTGTCTCATGCCTGCGAGGTCTCTAGTTCTGTCTGTTAATGGCAAGCCGGGCATATAATGGATGTTGATCTTCAATCCTAGATCTCTTAATATTTGCATAGACCTTTTAGAATCAGTAGAGTCATGTCCACGATGAACTTCTTTAAGAACATCGTCATATACTGATTGAATTCCAAGCTCTACTCTGGTGCAGCCTTGGCTCAACATCTCATTTCCATGCTCTAGGAAACCCCAGTCTGGCTTTGTCTCGATGCATAACGCTACACATCGCACATTTGCTGTTTCATTCTTCAGCTGTTCCTGTTCTAAGGTTGTCTGTGTTGCATGTTTTAATAGTATTGCTTTCTGCTTGATCATTGTTTCTCTTTCCTGATCATGCATCTCTCCGGGAAGCTCAAAAAATTCTTTGAATTTCAGATAGTCAAATTCTCCTTGATGGAAGAAAAGATCTGAGAAATCATTCATCGCCTTGAACGTATCATAGATAAATTGCTCTTGGTATGCTTTGTCTGTTGCCGTAAACGTTCCGCCCATGATGATAATTTCTACTTTATCAAAGGCCTGGCCGAGCAGGACATATTGCTGCAGTCGGTTAAAAACTTGTAGATAAGCATCATAATCATTTCGCATCCCTCTCATTGTGGCAGGCTCGTGACCAGTATAAGATTGTGGAACATCTCCCCATGGGCTATTTAATCCACCGGGGCAGAAGGTGCATTTTCCGTGAGGACATTTGTCTGGCTTGGTCATCAGCGCAACTGGGGCGACACCAGAGATGGTTCTCGTTGGTTTCGTCAACAGCTTTTTTCGTAATACGGCCATCTCCTGCTCAGGAGCATGCATCAAGACATCGATGTTTGTAGGAATTCTTTTAAGCCGGTGCTTCAATGCAGCAGCTCGTTTTACTTTAGCCCATTCTTTTTCCTGATAGGTGTTCTGCCGTATCTCCTGTAAGAGTTCGTCATAAAATTCCATATCTTTGCCTATTTCAGGCCTCTTTTTTAAGACTTTCTTGAGAAAAGCTGTGGTATATTTTTGTCCTAGTTGTGGTGATACTATTTTACCCTTATCTTACTCTTATCCTACTGCTCCCCTATCACTTTTCCGCCGTAAGATTTATAAATACTTAACGATAGTTAATCTCCTATGGCAATGGCAAAACAAGTATCCAAGGTAGTTCAATCAGAGGTTGCTCCACAAGCTATCACGGAAGAGACAACGATAGGAGATGTCGTCAAGAATTATCCCGAAGTAGTTGACACTCTGTTAAGCTTTGGTGTGCATTGCGTCGGCTGCCATGTTTCAGAATGGGAAGCGTTAGGTGACGGCTTACGTGGGCATGGCATGGAAGAGGAAGAAGTACAGGAAGCTATTGCCACGTTAAATAAGGTTGTTGAAGAGCATAAGTCGGAGAGCAAGCAAGGCAATAATTTTACATTTACGGGATTAGCATTACAAAAAATAAAAGAAGTTCTTCAAAAAGAGCAGAAAGCAGGATTGAGGATCAAAGTAGAGCACGGCGGCTGTGCCGGATTTAGTTATGGGTTTAGCCTTACCAGCACTCCAAAAGATGACGAGCAGGTCGTTGAAGAAGCTGGCGTGAAAGTCTTTGTCAGCCCCTTTTCGTTAGAGAAGATGAAAGGATCGACGATCGATTATGTGGATGGCTTGCAGGGCGCAGGATTTAAGGTGAGTAATCCTAATGCCAAGAAGAGCTGTGGTTGCGGCAGCAGTTTTGGATAGGTGTTCTGGAGATTTCATGCAAGATAAAGATTTAGATGCTATTGTTTTTTTGACGGAACATGGTGATGAGCTTGGGTTAGAAGGTGATTTTCATGTTCGAGAATTGTTATCATTATTAAATTCTAACCCTAAAGCATCTTCTGATAGCACTTCCAAACAGATGTCAATGGCTCTTCGTCAGCATGTCGTTATGAATAGTTATCGGCATTCTAATGTACCGTATGATTTAAGAGTAGCCCAGCAGCTTTTTGAGCAGGCTGAGCCAGATATTCAAGCATATCTTCGACGTCTTCCTCCCAAGATTCAGGATGATATCTTCGGTGATACTGTAGTAGATAATGCCTTTCTGCACAGAGCTTATGTGGGGATGGTGGAAGTACTGATTGCTGAAACACAACAAAATATATCTCATTATCAGCGGAAGATAGAAGAGTCTGGAGATCTTCTAGAGACAGACCTTTTAGAAGCACATCGTCTTCATCGCCAGATGGAAGCAGCGGGATATAGTCTTTCTCCTCTTCAAGATAGACCCTGGCGGGAAATTATCCCGGAATTTTTAGAGGTTGAGGAAGCGCGCTTGCCGGCGCTGCGTCTTTACCGACAAGAGTTGATGCAGGGCTTAGACAAGGGAGAATATGTGCTGAGGTTGCCTGCTGTACGTGGGGTTTAGAAGCTGAATCTCTACTTTTTTTCTTCTGTATTTGCTCTTCCATCAAAATATATATAAAACCTATCTGATTCTCTGCCTTAAATGAAATATCATGACCTTAAGCAGAAATACTTGGATTATTTTAAGAGAAAACAGCACGTCATCATTGAATCAGCTCCTTTAATCCCAGAAAATGATCCTACCGTCCTATTCACTACGGCAGGGATGCATCCTCTCGTTCCTTATTTTGTTGGAGAGAAACATCCTCTCGGCAAGCGACTGGCTGATGTGCAGAAGTGTATCAGAACGGTTGATATCGATGAAGTTGGGGATACCACTCATCACACGTTCTTTGAAATGCTGGGGAATTGGAGTTTAGGTGATTATTTTAAGAAAGAAGCTATCCAATACACATTTGAATTTTTAACAAAAGTTCTTAAGCTTCCTATCGATAAGTTAGGTGTTTCCTGCTTTAAAGGAGATAAATCCGCTCCGAAAGATGAAGAAGCAGCCAAGATGTGGTTATCCTTAGGCATTCCTAAGGAAAGAATCGCTTATTTAGGGAAGGACGATAATTGGTGGGGACCAGCCGGTGAAACGGGACCTTGCGGTCCTTCCACAGAAATATATTTCTGGACTTCAAATGAGCCAGCGCCAAAAGCATTTGATGTGAATGACAAGCGTTGGGTGGAAATTGGCAACGATGTGCTGATGGAATATGAAAAGCATAAAGATGGTACGTTTACTCCCTTGAAGCAGAAGAATATCGATTTTGGCGGGGGAGTGGAAAGGACACTAGCTGTCTTGAATGGCTTGGATGATAATTATCTCACGGAGGTATTTTTACCGATCATCAAAAGCATCGAGAAGATGACAAAACAAAAGTATGCTGATAATAAGCGGCTGATGCGGATTGTTGCTGATCACATCAGGGCAGGAGTATTTATTTTAGGGGATGAAAAAGGTGTTGTTCCTTCCAATCTTGACCAAGGATATATTTTACGAAGATTTATCCGCAGGTCGATCAGGAATCTGAAGACGTTAGGACTGTCCATTGAGAATATTAATCTCACTCCTTTAGCAGATGTGGTGATCAAGATCTATAAAAATGATTATCCTCTGTTGGTAGAGAAACAGCATTTTATCAAAGAAGAGCTGCATAAAGAGCAGGAAAAATTCAAGCTGACGTTAGAGAAAGGATTGAAAGAATTTGCCAAGATGTCTGATAACCATATTTCTGCCCAGGACGCTTTTTTGTTATTCCAAAGTTATGGTTTTCCTTTAGAGATGACTCAGGAGTTAGCTCAAGAGAAAGGTCTTTCTGTTGATACTGTCGGTTTCCGTCGAGAGTTTGAGAAGCATCAGGAATTATCCCGTGTAGGGGCGGAACAGAAATTTAAAGGCGGCTTATCGGATGCGTCGGAAGAGACCAAGAGACTGCATACGGCAACTCACTTGTTGAATGAAGCGTTGCGAAAAGTCATCTCTCCTGATATTCGACAGAGAGGATCAAATATCACTCCAGAACGATTGCGGTTTGATTTCAATTTTGACAGAAAGTTAACTTCTGAAGAAGTCAAGGCGGTGGAAGAGGAAGTGAATAGTGTTATTGCACGAAAGCTGGATGTTATCCGAAAAGAAATGCTGTTAGAGGAAGCGGAAAAATTAGGCGCTCAAAAAGAATTTGGACATAAGTATCCCCCGAAAGTTTCCGTTTATTTTGTAGGGGATTATTCTAAAGAGTTCTGCGGCGGCCCGCACGTTTCTAACACCTCTGAATTGGGGCATTTTAAGATCGTTAAGGAAGAGTCATCTGCTGCCGGGATTAGAAGGATAAAGGCGGTGTTGGGGTAGTGAAGGAGTTTTGAGAAAGAGAGTTTGTGAGAACGAGAGTTTTTGAGAAAGAGAGAGCTTATCTTTCGCTTCAAAATAAATACCTTTATTAGACATAGTGTCGGGTTTAAGACTCCGTACGTAGTCCGTGGATAGCTATCGAATGAACTGATTTTTGTTATTTGTGTTATTTTGTGACAGTCCTTATGTAGAAGTTCTCTCTGGAGGTGTTTGATTTTTGTTATGCAATACGGCAGAGTGCATTCCAAACCGCTCTCTAAATGTTTCAAAATAGGTTATGAGCAAAGGCAATAATATTGGACCAATGAATATCCCTACCACTCCAAATAGGCTTGCGCCACCTATCACTCCTACCATGACCACGATTTGATTTACTTTCGCTTTTGCATACGCTATTTTTGCCAGCAGGATATTATCAATCATGCTGATGATGAGGATGCCGTATAAAAATAGGCCGATTCCTTTCCCTAAGACCCAGTAATTTTGAGAGAAATAACCGCTGAGAATCAGAAAGAGTGATGCCGGCACCCATATCAGCGCTGTACCCACGGCGGGTATCAGGGCGAAAAAAGCCATTACCATCCCTAATATTATCGAGAAAGGAACTCCGAACATATAAAATCCTATAGCACCAATAATCCCTTGGATTAAAGCAACAAATAATTGTGCATAAATGACAGTATTGCTTATATTCTTAAATTCTTGGATCAACTTTTTGATGGTCGTTGTCCTCATGGGAAGTAAATTAACTGTTTTTTGTACTATTTTTTTCCAGTCTTTAAGGATAAAATAGGACATTACAATTGTCAGTAAAAATTGTGCGATGATAATGGGGATGCTGATAATAAAATGGGTTATCTTTTCTTGTAAAGTAGGCAGAAATTTCTGTAATTGTTTGTCAAACCCAAATGCTGAGAATCGTTCTAGGCTGAATTTCTCAGCGCGGTTAAGAAGAGAACATATTTTTGAGTCGGCGCTGATGCACCCGAAACCAAACAATGCCCCTTTCTCAATACTAGCCGATAAGGAATTATAAAAATAATATCCCTGCTGTGTCATTTCAAAAGCTAAAAAAGAAAATGGGATCAATATAACAATGGCCACGATAGATAAAGATATAATAATTGAAATAGATTTAGAATTTATTTTTTTACCTATTCTCTTATACAGGGGGAAAGTGATGTAGGCAAGAAGGATGCTCCCTAAGAGAATAATAATCATCGGTTGGATGAGTTTAAATAAAAGAATTAACGCAAGTACAAATAGGATAAACGGAACTATCCTTTGATATTCGTGATGGGTTGCCATGTTTCACTGATGAGATTCTCCTATTTTAAGGAGGAGGCCTATCACAAAAATAGTTATCCCTATCGAAAAATATGATACTGTGTTGCTCCAGCTAAAATATTCGGTCAAAAGGGAAAAAAGAGCAAAAATTAAGAAGGTCCCTCCAAAAAAAATGATGAGAAGAGAGGATACCTTTCGGAGGATTCTTTTTTCTATGTGTATTATTCTCTTTTCGATATTCTCCATTACCTTTTCTGTACCTTCTGCTATTGGCACAAATATACTTGCTGATACAATATCTAACACATATCGTAATACGTCTTTTATCGTATCCATAAATCCTTTTTTGATGTTTTCAGCCATGTTTTCTCCTTAAGATAGGAATCTGCCGAGCCTTTGTTTCTCCAGGAGATGCCGAAATAGTGTCTTTTTTATTTTCGGAAGTTCCTTCGGAAAAACGATAATGCCTGGTGATCTTTATCCTGGCAGTGTCCTCAATTACATCCCCTTTTTTATCCGGTAGCAATCTCATCTTATGGATATCTATTCCTTGGATCTCAATCTCTACTTTTCGAATGCTAGAATGGTTTGGGGTGAGCACGATAGTCTTATGGTCTGGTCCCCATTTTTTCTCAAAAGTTCCCGAGGTATAATTAAATTTTGACAAGGGGATATTCGGAAGAGCCGAAGATTCTGCTTTCAGATAGATAATATAATTACCATAGGTCATGATCGGTACGGTACCTTTTCCTTCTGTTTTACATGCATTTTCAAAACGTGCCACATCTTTTCGGTGTATAGAGTACAAACTATCTTCTTTGTTGATACAACTCTTTATTTCTCTTAGTTTATCTTCCTTTGATGATTCTTTTTGCATTTTTTACCCCCTATGTCAATGTTCTATTTCATCCCCGTCTCTTCTATTTTATCCGATAGATCAGCGAATCTCTGATTCTCCTCTCAATTTCATATTTATCGATGGACACTCATAAGACTCTCTCTCTCAATCCCTAATTCCCTCTCCTTTTCTATTCGTCCATTGATATTTTATGTTGAGATAGATTCATTCACCACCCCACGGCGCTCACTTACTAAAATCATAAAAATGCGTGAAACCGTCTCACCTCGCACTTAAGTGCGAGGTTTGAACAGAGACGGTTCAAGAAATAGGACGACGATCCTATTTCTGAACAAAAATGAAATCGCAGTTTCATTTTTTGTTTCTAAACTACGCATTGTTAGGATGCAAAGAAATCCAAAAGGATTTCTTGCACAAGAAATGAACACATTTCTTTGTGCTAAAAAACCAGACCATTCATCCATTGACTAAAGTCAATGGTTTTCTGGTTTTTTTTCATAACCTGATAATCACGTGTTTATACTCCACCATACCCATCCATAAACCCCGATTCTTCCTCTAGATTATACCCCCTCATGAATCCGTTTTCTTCTTCTTCTTCTTCTTCATAAAATAATTCATCGTTCTCTTTTAACTGTCCTACTAGTTTATTCGAATAAATATCGTCAATCTCCTGCCAATCTTCTTCTAAATATTCAGATTCCCTCACCATTTCCCAACCCCCCGTTCTTTTTACAAGACTTCTGTAAAGCAAAAAACCTACTCTCACTCATTGAATCTATTTTTTTCTCTTGAATAAATCCAGATTACCATTTCTGCCGATGAAATAATATAGGATCGCCGTTATTATGCCAAAAAGCAAAGCAAGTATTATCCATAGTGCTTTCATACCATCGGATATTTTTTTATTGTGTACTATCACATCATAGATTACCCAAATGGTAGCTAAAACTGACAGGATGGATAACATTAATCCAAAAATAAACAGTCCCCCAAATAGGGGAACAATCCCAAACATTGTGTTAAACATTTTTATTCCTCCCCATTCTTACAACGGCCCTACTATTGTCGGCAGCACCAAGTTGACGAGAGTGGCAAAAGCCCACACCATAATAGCTATAAACATAGATTTAAGCATGCCCATATTGTAAAGGTTGCCCAAAGCGATAAGCCAGGCTATTCCTCCAATTAATGCAGCAATCCATCCTGTTGCAATGAAATAGGAAGCGATGGAAAATATGAGTGCGCCAGCTAGTGCAGCCATTATCGCTGTGCCAAATCCTTCTGTTTCTCCAAACAATCTTGTAGCAAGATAGATGATGATTGCCGAGACTATCAGGCTTATCAAAAAGCCAAATATTAATGTTAACGATTCCATAGGTATCCTCCTGATCTTGATAATTTATGCACATTATGCACATATACTATGACATTAAATATTGATTAGTGAAGGGGGAAAAACTCAACATGGAAGGTACATTTTCCTTGTTGAGATATTTTTGAGGGTTCATGTCCTCATTATGTTTTTTCCCGCTGCTCTATTCTTGACCATTCCCCTGCCACCCGGACTCTTTGCAGCCCTTTGCTTCGCTGCATTCATTCTTCCGCCTCTGCTTGATTTTGCCATTTTTTATCCTCCGTAGTGTGGTTTTGTTGTTTTACTCGTAGTGTGGTTTTGCTGGTCTACTGTCCTCATTTCTCTTTTTCATCAAATATGCTGTTATAGCTGCCCCGATGGCTGCACCTACCCCAACGGCCATCGCAGTCGCCCGCTTCGGATTTTTGGCTATGTAACTCTCAGCATGTTGTTGCACCTTACTGAGTTTTGCCTTTGCTTTCTCAAATTCAAACCCGATTTGGTTCTTCACCGTGTTGAAGTCTCCTTCAACTCCCTTAATTGTTTTTGAGTTCATGTTTGTCATCTCCTATTTTCTATCTGTTTAAGAGGCGCTAAATTTGTGATCACGCGCCTGAGCTATCCAATGTGACACCAAAGTGTAACCTGGAGAATTGCCCTGAATCCTCACTTTAAGAGAATTCTGTTTTTCACGCACCAGTTTCAGCAATTTATTCGGGTTAAAGTTCTTGAGCTGACCAATACTATGGATGCCTGATCTTTCGAGAAGCTCGGCATATTGTGGTCCAATGTCTTTGATAGTAGCCAGTTCCGACATATGCTGCCAGCTCTTGACCGTACTAAGTGGAGCACTGGTTTTGTGCGCTATTTGGACAGCATCTGATTCCCATAACTGTCTAGTGTTCATTATCCCCATCGCCTGAAGTTTCTCGTTATATTCTGGACCAATTCCTTCAATGTCTAATACTGGATGGACATCACCAAAAGGGTTAGACTGCCCAGTCTTATTTTTTTGTTGGGCGGCTAAGATATTCTTCTGATGTGCTGGTTTCTTGGCGAAGACAAGGATTGCTGCAACAAGCCCGATTAAAAATAGTCCGCCAATAATAGTCCAAACCCAAGGCTTTTGGCTTGCTGTCGTTCCTGATGATCCCACTACAGACGGTTGTCCTGAAGCTGCTGCCGTTGATCCAGCAATAATTTCAGTAGGACTCTGGTCTAGCTGCGAGGTTGTACCTCCGGTATTGAACAGATTACCCCCTGTGGTAAAACTCCAGACATAATCTCTTGAAAGTGAATTCCCTGCCAGATCTCGCACTCCAGAAGTAACTATTGCAGTAAATACATTCCCAAATTGTTGATTTGGCTGCAAGGGATTATACGTTGGCCGGGGATATGTATTTTTTGGTGTGAAAGTTGCAGTAAGCCCACTATACGTCACTACACCCTCTTGCTTTATGGAGCGGTAAGCAGAAGATAACGACCCTGCTTCAGGAGTTGTTCTCTGTTCTACTATAAACGTATCTTCATTGATCGTGCTTGGATCCATCGGTTCGCTAAATACTACTTTCACCACTTTGTGCGTTCCGATGCTTACTTGGTTATTTGTTGGTGATACCTGGATTATAGTCGGCTGCATGACATCAGCCGTTGTGCCCGCAGCAACTGCTGCTAACGCAGTACCGATTACCATGATCACTGTTGCTATTAAAATAGCAAAAATATTCTTATTTAATTGTTTTTTTATCATTGATGGCCCTCCCATTTATTCTCCCTATTTCTGTAACTTATTTTAAACCATAGTTAGACCATGGTTAGATTATGTCTTTCCATAACCATTCATGAACGCCTCTTCAAAAAGGCTTAATTCATCATCTTCCTGCATTGATTCTCTTGCCTCACTGGAATAGATGTCTGAATCATCCCAAGACTCTTCCACACGATATTCCACACGATATTCTTTTTTTGCCACGTTGTATCCCCCCGTTATCCCACTTTTTCAAGTATTCTAATCTTTAGCTAAGAAGGACCACCAAGGTCTCTTCGTAACAACTTCTCCTGTTTCTGCGTCTACATCAGCTTGGACATTCTGATGCACATTAAAAACCCCAAGTAGTTTTACTTTCTTCACAATTTTTACGTCATAAACAGCTTTTGGTTCACCATTAACATTACTCTCTTTTAATTCAACAGTACAGTTTCTTTCATCGCATTTTGCGTTCAGTACGGCTTGTGCTTTGACAGAAGCTTCAGCGGGAATCACCTTAATAAGTGCATATTTCCCATTTGATAAGTGAACTCTTAATGCTGCGCCGAGAGTAGCATCATCACTTAAGCTGATATTTAATCCAGTCCTAAGATTTATTCTTGCGATAATATTCTCTTTAGTCTCTGCTTGTTCAAGAGAGGTGGTGCTTCCCCTGCTAGCACTAGCTATAACGACAGGAGTGGTTATTTTTGTTACACTACTACCGCTGCCAGAGCTTCCACTTCCTGTGCTTCCACTTCCTAAACTCCCACTTCCTGAAATTCCACTACTTGATCCTCCGCTTCCTGCACTACCTTCTCCTCCACTATTAGCAGTAGGGGTTGGGGCCAAGCTCAGGGCTGATGCTGCTGACCCATCCGGTGCTGTCACTGCGTTGGCATCTAAGGTGACTGCCGTCTGGGCTAGTGCTCTGCCATTTAATGTTGCTCCAGTGTTTATGGCAATAGCAGTTTGAGATAATATAATTCCTTTGAAAGCAGATGTTGTTCCAAGTGTCGCTTGTCCGCCAACCTGCCAGAAGATGTTCTTTGCCTGTGCACCACCGCTTAATGTAATGATGGCACCATCACCCACTGTGAGATCTTCTGCAATCTGGAATATCCACACATCAGTTGAACTACCAGATAGTGTAACCCCAGTATTTATCAGAACACCCGTTCCCCATTTATAGAGACCAGGAGAAAGAGTCATTCCGCTGATATCTCCAGCTCCTAATTCAGTGACAATACTAGTCTCCGTTCGTCCAGCTGCATCAGTATATGCTGTTTCCATATCACTGACAGCCGTGGTCATGGTCGTAGGAGTAGGTGATGTATAATCAGCTGCATATGCTTTTCCTGTCAATAAAGATGAAGTTGCAAAAGTATCGGAGGCATCCATTATCAATCCGAATCCAGTGATGGCTGTGCTGTCAATAGGACTTACACCCATATTTCCTGTTATTGATGTCGTTCCCGTTGTTGAAATTCCTGATTTTGCCAATATCACAAAATTACCGGCAGTTCCTAGATCGACCGCTGGTTGCGCGGCATAGACGCTGCCCATCATCAGTACAAAAAGCATAAGAGATACAAATATCCCTGATAATGTTGATTTAATATTTTTTTGTTTCATTTTTGTTTTCATTTTTGTTCACCTTTCCCTTACTATATTATCACTTGGTCTATAACTCCTATTGTTGATCATTACAATCATTACAATTAACCTATGCCTCTCCGTTTAGTTTGAACCTTCATCACGTACTGCTAATTATTTTTAGTGAATACGGTGTAGCCGTAATTTAGCTTTCAGCAGTGTATTTTTTTGTAGTTGATGTTGTGACTGGATATTATGATTAAGTTGAGGTTGTCGGTGCTTGATCGATGCAGGGCTAATTGTTGACCATTTGTACCTGCAGGATCTATTGTCTGCAGGCTTTGCTGATACCTCTGAGCCTGGCACCATCGAACATGTCCTTGTTTGAACTGTTGAGGAACTGCATGTTGACCATGAAGTGCATTCCCACCCATAGCCTGAACTTGTTCCATTACCATAAGGGGCAGATGGGGGTGTCAGTGTTGGTCTTGGTCTAGGTATAGGAGTTGGTCTTGGTGTAGGTCTAGGCATGGGAGTTACTGATCCTGATCCTGATGGTCTGGTCACCGCGTTAGCATCTAAAGTGACTGCCGTCTGGGCTAATGCTCTGCCGTTCAAGGTCGCGCCGGTATTAAGCACAATTGCCGTCTGAGACAGAATAATTCCCTTGAATGCGGATGTAGTCCCAAGTGTTGCTTGACCTGCCACTTGCCAGAAGATGTTCTTTGCCTGTGCGCCGCCGCTCAAAGTGACGATAGCACCATTGCCTACGGTAAGGTCTTGAGCAATCTGGAATATCCACACATCATTTGCGCTGCCGGAAAGAGTGACACCGTTAGTTATTAAAACCCCCGTTCCCCATTTATAGAGACCAGGAGAAAGAGTCCTTCCGCTGATATCTCCAGCTCCTAATTCAGTAACAATACTAGTTTCCGTTCGTCCAGCTGCATCAGTATAGGCTGTTTCCATATCACTTACAGCTGTCGTCATGGTCGTAGGGGTAGGAGGTGTATAATCAGCTGCATATGCTTTTCCCGTTACTAAAGATGAAGTAGCAAATTTATTGGAGGCATCCATTATCAATCCGAATCCGGTGATGGCTGTGCTGTCAATTGGACTGACACCTATATCCCCCGTTATTGATGTTGTTCCCGTTGTTGAAATTCCTGATTTTGCCAATATCACAAAATTACCGGCAGTTCCTAAATTGACCGCTGGTTGCGCAGCATGAACATTAAATGCTGTAAATAAAAAAAATATAAGAGATACGAAGATGGCCGAAACTATTTTGTTTTGTCTCATTGGTTTCCTCCAAATATTCTGGAGAGCCAAGCGATGAAACGCTGCCACCATAAAGGCGCATCCCCCATATCCCCAAAGATACCGGTAGCTTTACCTGTAATCAGGTCTCCATCAGCTGAAGCAACTTCATTATTTTGTCCTCTGTTGCCTAAATCTACTGAGGGTAGCACAGGTGATGTTATTTCTGTTCCATTTGCTGACTCTATTACAAGAGGAGTTGTTTTTGTTGAAACTGATGGTGACCTTCTGCCTCCACCACTTCCTCCGCCTCCGCCACCATTACTTACAGGTACCGTATTAACAGTATAAGTTGCATCTGCAGTTGCAACGTTGCCGGCTACGTCTGTCGCTGTGCATCTGGCTGTTTTTGTTCCTGCAGTGGTCGTGTCAATATCTGTGATCACGCCAACGATGCTGTTGTCAAGATTATCAGTTACAACGCAAGCGCCTGTTATCCCATCACCTACATTTACGCTTGTCGCTGATAGCGTAAATGAGGTTATGTTTGGAGTTATTTTATCAAGCAGTGCAAAGATTGTCTGTTGTGTTTCCACATTGCCTGAGGTGTCAACAGCGTAGAATGTCAACGTGTTGTTTCCATTAGCGTTTATAGATACGTCTCCAAAGCTTGCGTTTATTTGGCCTGCAACACCGTTGAGCGTATAATTGATATAGGCAATAGGCGTATTGTTAAAGCCTGTTGCATTCAAGGTGACGTTATAGTCGGCATTTCTCCATGAATTTCCTGTGTTCGTTGCCGTTGTTGAAGGGGCTTGGAATTCATTCACGGTTATTGCTACTGATTCACTTACAGATTTTGTATCATCAGAAACGGTGAAGTTCACCTGAAATACTCCCACATCACTCGTGTTAGGTGTCCAAGAGAACGTAGCGGTTCCATCACCGTTGTCGGTGAAGATTGCTGCTGCTGATTCTCCATTAATGGCATAGGTTAAATCAAACTCATCTGGACTGGTTGCCGTTATGGTGAAATTAAGTTCTGTTCCTTGTGTTACACTTCTTGAGCCGATAGAATTGAGTACCGGAGCGGCTGTTTCTACAGTAATGTTACTCACCGCAATGATATATCCACTAGATGCCGTAATAGTAGCGCTTCCAGAGGCAACAGCGGTAACTAAACCTAAAGAGGAAACTGTCGCAACAGCAGTATTATTTGAGGTAAAATTGATGATCGCATCAATAGAATCTCCAAATTGATCAAAACCCGTGGCATTTACCTCTTGGGTAGATTCTATACTCAGATTTGCTGATGTTGGCGATACGGTTATGGTTGTCAAGACCGGGGTTGCTGGAACAGGTAATGAAATGGCATTGGCATCCAACGTCACTGCTGTCTGTGCAAGCGCTCTACCGTTTAATGTTGCGCCGGTGTTGAAGGTAATTGCTTTTGAGGCAAGGATGTTTCCTTCCACATGTGCTGTCGTATCAATGGCAACACCAATACCTCCATCAACTGCCCAGAATACATTTGAAGCTTGACAATCAATTAAAGTAACTTGAGCACCAGGCCCTATAATAAGATTCTGTGCTATCTGAAATATGAAAACACCATCAGGGTCGCTGGAGCAATCAAGAGTGATTCCATCAGAATCTCCTGATCCACCGGTATTTATTAAAAGTCCAGAACTCCATTTGTGAAGTCCAGGCACTATGGTCATTCCACTAATATCTCCTGCACCAAGTTCAGTTGTATCTTCGGGTGAACTATCGGTGGTTCTTCCTTGAGCATCAGTAAATGCAGTTTCCATATTACTTATAGATGTGCCTATATTTGCTGGTGTAGGATCAACCAAGTTGGCTGCATATATTTTTCCAGTTACCAAAGCAGATGTCAAGAAAGAATCAGTCGTTTCGTCTCCGATAAGATCAAATCCAGTTATTGCAGTATGGTCAATGGGGCTTACTCCTATATCCCCCACAATTGAAGTTGTTCCTGTGGTTGAAATTCCTGTTTTTGTCAATATAACATAGTCTCCGGCTGTTCCGAGATCTACAGGTAGTTGTGCAGCGTTAACACTCAACACCATTAATGTAAAAAGCACGAGGTAGGTAAAAATACTTGATAATGTTTTTTTTTGTTTCATGTTGGGTTCACCTTTCTATATTCAATTTATTCATTTTTTGAATCTCATTTTATTTTTTTCAGCGTACTAACTATACTATCACTCATCACCAATTGGTTTTAACAATTCGTTTTAAGCAACTGAGCAGCTATTAACTAAAGGTAGCTAGTGGCCTACATCTTTTTTATAGGATGTAGCTGTCCGTTTTGTGGTTTTCCACATTCTTGACAGATCAATGAAAGCCCTTTCAATTTAGCTTGGTCGATCAGTTTGCTGCAATGTTTACATTTAATGGCCATATTATCCTATAGATGGGCAAAGTACTTGATAACTTGGTAGAGAACATCAATACAAAGTGGGTTATTTATTGAGAATTTGTTTTATGATCATCGTTGATCATCGTATTTCATACAACACTTCACAGGGTTTTTTGTGCAGAGGGAATTGCTTACATCTATTCATTCCAAAATCAGTTATAACTTTAATTATACTTTCCGTAGGGCTATCAAGAGCTTGTACTTGTGAAAGATATAATTTAATCCCCTCTAATTTTAGATCAAATGCTTCTGCTGAAGGAAATATCTCCCTTGTATCTACGCATAACCCACTATAAAAAGCAGTAAGAAGAGTATCTAGTGTTATCTCCTCTTTACCGAACCTTTTGTGGGTGTAGGGCAGATCCTCATAGAAATAAAAGTGAGTATTAGCATACCTAGCCTGTTGAACAGCTTGAACCAGCGCTTTCGAGACGACAAGATGATCCGGATGGGTAAATGTTTCGCCAAAATAGGAAGGGCCAACAATGGTTATCTGAGCATTCGGCATCGATCCAATAATGTCTTCTATATCCCTCTTTATCGCTTCGACAAGAGAAGTACTGTCTGATGATGACCGTATTTCATATTGATTATCTACATAATCCAAGTTGATGACTCGGGCTCCCAATAAATGTGCAGCATTTTTATTTTCTTGTTCCCTTGTTTCTCTTGCATCAGTGCTTTTAGTAAAACCAGACTTTTCATCCCACCACGTCAGATATTGCGTCGTTGTCGTCGGTGTTGAGAAAAAGCTGACAATATATTTTGGCCCATCAAATTCAGCAATGATGCCGCCAATAGATAATACCGCATCGTCAAAATGAGGAGATAGGACTATCAGTGTTTTTTCCCTGTTATATTTTTCTGGAGATGAAGTTGTTTCTTCTGTTCTTGAAGGTGCAATATTTTCTTGATGACAATCAGTATTCCTATATCTTAGAGAGGAACATCCTCCCAGTGCGAGAAGCAGCCCGCCAATTACTATTTTTTTAGTTATATTTTTCATTGTATATCACTCTAGAATTGGCAAGAGGTATTAGATTGCTTGGTAGAAAAAATCAATATAAACCGGTTTATTTGTTGAGAATCTTCTTGTTTTCAATAGGAAATAATTCGTACTTAGAAATATCGGTCTTATCTATCATCTCATTAAGAAGGCCAATAGGATTCTGGATAATAATTTTATCGACGGAAAAAGTGTAGACCTCTTTTATCTCTATGTCATTGGTATATCTGGTCTGAATTTGGGCAAGATAATGTTCTTTTTGCTCAGTGTCCCTAAAACCTATGAGCAGAATATGCGATGCTCGCGCATCAGCAACCCTATACGCCGAAATGATATATGGGATTTTTGAAATTCGTTCGGAGACTAAGTCATCTGTGTATCTGTTCCAGACATCGGGCTTTAGGCGGATGACCATCAGCGCTAAGACATTGATCCCTATTTTCTTAAAGTTGATGATGGGGGTGTAACCTATGATAATACCAGATTTCTCCAGCTTAGTCCTTATCTTAAAGACAGCCTGTGGCGAAATGCCCATATCCTCAGCAATTTGGCTGTCAGGGATTTTAGAGTGATCTATAATCTTCCTCAGAACATTTTTATCATTCTCTGTAAGCTTTGGGAAATTAGGGTCTGCTGGTTGCATTATTGATTAAAAGAGGGCTTCTTATAAAAATCTTTGTGTGCGATTCATAATCTAATTTTTGAGCAACGTTTACCCATTCTGAAGGTTCTGAGATCAATCGTGTCATTTTTTTCCCACTTTATCTCCCACTTTATCTCCATCATTTAGCTTTCTAACAATACCATTATGAGCATCAACTTCTATCCATTCACCATCATAAAAGGTACTGGTGGCATGTTCCGTTCTGACAATACAAGGTATTTTTAGCTCGCTTTATGCAGGATAATTAAAAATCACCCGTTAATTTTAAATATACATCCTCTTTCTTAACCACATGGCAAAACCAATCAGAGCAACTCCTACGTTGAGGGGAGAGGATGCACGAAGATTTATGCAGGAAGTATTAGAGGAGCAACGAAATCCCTCCAAAGCACGTATTAAGCTATTGCATGATGCCATGCACGTTAAATTTAACTTCCCTCAATAAGTTTCAAATCAACATACATCGGTGTTGTTCCTTTTATTCTTTCTTTTAATGCTTTGAATCCTTGTTTCTTGTAGAAATGAATTGAGTCTAATTTAGGGGTGGGATTTCTTTTGGCGTCTAGTATGATAAATCTACATCCCGCTTTTGTCCTGTTTATTTCATTGGCCATCTGGATTGCCGAAAGTATCATTAATCTGCCCAAACCTCTTTGTAGGAACCGGTCATCAACACAAAGCCGCCCTATTTTCAAAGCAGGTAAAGATTTGTAATGAATTCCCTTTTCTTTGAAAAATTCTTTCAAATCGCCTTCCAGGTTTACTTTATCATTCAGCAGAGAAATGTACGATACCAACTGGTCTTCATAAAACCACAAAAATGTAATGGATAATCTTTGTTTTTGATTTTCCAATGCATCTTCTCTCAAGAAATCAACTAATTCTTTTTCGTAAGACTTAAATGAGTCTACTTTGTGCTGCGGATTAATTATCTCAATTCTGATTTCCTCTGATTCTATCAGTGGTCGTTGCTCTTCCATATCATCCTCTTTGACCAACTAAAAGCACTTTCACTTAAAAATATTTCTTTATTCTCTTTTCATCTCAAATATAACAAAATCCCTGATCTTCCTTTCTTTCAAGAGGTATTCTGGAGTAAAATGCTTTTTTACAACTACTAAGCCTGATTCTTGAAATGACTGTTCATACCACTCAATAGGTCGGTGTTCTTCCATGATTTGGTATCCTCCTTCCTTTTTAGTCTTTTGGTAACGATGGTTATCTCCATATCCCTTTCCGGTCGGATAACGAAAATCAAGCTGTGATTCAGGAATTTGAAAGATTAAGGGGTTACAAAGACCAGCATAAATATTTCCACCATTATGGACTGCATCCTTTACATCTCGTGCAATGTTTAAAACTGTCTCTTCTTCAACGATGCATAATACGAGGTTACAGATTACACTATCAAAAGAGTTTTGTGGGATGTCATTTCTCTTTGCATAAACATGGTCTGGACCTATCTTTTCTGCTGTACGCTGTCTCATGTCAGGAGAGATATCATATGCTCGTACCTCTGCTTTTCTTCTGTCGAGAACGGAAGCTAGAACTCCTGGACCACAGCCATAATCTAAAATCCTTTGCCCTTCAATCTGTCCTAGAAGATTAAGGAGAGTCTGGTCATAGGAAGCTAACTTTACTTCTTCATTATCTAATTCAGGAGCAACATCTGCCCATTCTGAAGGTCTGGAGATCAATCGTGTCCCTTCATCATCCGTTCCTGCGTTTCTCATTTTATTTATCTCCAGTAGATTTCTTGAGGTAAAATTGACTTATCTTTTCTCCAAGTAATTCAAACTTATTTAATACAAAGACTTCTTCCAGTCCCGGTGCGGCTAGAATTTGAACTCTGTTTCCTAAATCCGCTAACAACTGACAATCTTGTGAAGAGGTGCAAAGTGCCAGAGTGTGGTTACCTTGAAGTTTATCTATAACTTTTACTCCTCCTCGTTCTCCACCAAATTTGCCATATTCCAAATCTGTTACAACTAAGTCATATCTTCCCTCTTCAGCTTCTCTGATTAATTCCTCTACGGATGGAACAGCTTTTATCTGGATCTCTGCAGCATATGGAACAACATTTCTGCCAATGTACATGCCGCTTTCGAGTTCTGTTCTGATAGGGAATGCTTTGTTATGTTGGGCTGTCTCCGCCATGGAACAAAACATACTATCTACGGCATCTTTTGCCTTTTCGTTTTCCTTGGCAAAACTGTCATCTCCAATGAGGATTCTTAGTTGGTCTTTAACGATCATACTGTTCATATTCTTCCCTCAAGATTTAATATTTCAACAGCCCTGTATCTTCCATATGCTTCTCCAACTAAAAATGCATCACAATCCTTTGCGCTTTCTCCCAAAACACCACCAATGGCTGGCTGATGAGTAACGATAACAGCTAGACCATCTTCTTCTTTATGATTTTGCATCCACTTCCAAACTTCTTCACTTTCGTATAAACTTGCTTTTACTAATGTTCCTCCTGTTACTCTAGAAACAGCCTTGGCAGTAACTTCAGTTCTCAAGGTGTCATTGTAGGCAATGGTAAGAGTGGGATATTCTGTTGATAACTGTTTTATTTTTGTAGCTGCTTCAAGAAGCCTATTAGGTCTAATCGGCGCCATTTGAATACCTTCCTTAAGAGCTTTTTCTTTGAATGCTTGATATTGTTCATTTCTCTGTCTTACAAAATCCCTAACCTCATCATGCACATAGGGATCATTCAGATTAGTCAATACGCTTGCCGCCCTCTCTACTATTTGGTCGTTATTCAGTGCGTTGCCTCTTTTAGTTCCTATCTTTTTTATTTCATCATAAATATGATCTATCTTATCTTCGTTCTCATGTCGCATTAGGACGTATTTCATGGTGTAACCTCCTTCTATTTTCTTCAGATTGGATACTTTCAATTTGTTATGTACAAGTAACAACAGAACAAGAATATAAACATTTATTCTCCATTATTGGAGGATAAATAGGAAAATTTAAATAGTCCTGAGCATTTTGTCAATTATGGCAAAGAAGACTCACAAACTTAGGTCAGAATATATCAAAAAAGCACGTAAGATTCAGATGCAACAAGCAATTCATGTCAAAACTATTCAAAAATTAAAAAAGAGATTAGAACATTAACCATGGACACTAAAATCCTCGAAGATATCGGGCTTTCCCATGCCGAGATAAAGGTCTATCTTGCTCTCTTAGAATTGGGAACGTCTACGGCAGGTCCTATCCTTGAAAAAAGTGGCTTGCAGAATTCTGTCGTGCATATGACCTTAAACAAGCTCATAGAGCGTGGTTTTGTAACCTTTGTCAAGGAAGGCAAGAGAAACCACTATCAAGCTGCCAATCCTAAGCATATTATTGATTTTATCCATGAAAAGGAAGAGCGTTTCCAGGAGATTCTGCCGGAATTATTGCTCAAGCAGCAGCAAGCAACAGGAAGACCGGAGATTGTCACGTTCCGTGGGATAAAAGGAATAAAAGAATTGCTGATGGAGCTGTTGGAAGCAGGGGGCAGAGAACACCATACGTTTGGCTCAACGGTCAAATCGTTGATGCTTGGCGATGCTTGGTGGGTCAGTTACCACAAGAAACGGGCAGAGAGAGGGATCAAAGCAAAATTGCTCTTTAATGAATCTCTAGCTTATTGGAAAGCTGAAGTAAAATATCCAAAGTCAGAAGTAAAATATACCACGGCAGGCTTTGAGCCATCAACAGAGACGATCATCAGAAATGATAAGATTGGGATCATTGTCTGGACAGATAAACCTCTTGGCGTCATCATTAACCATCGTGATGCTGCTACCTCTTATGATCAATTTTTTCAGATGATGTGGAACACAGCACGTATTTAGTTCCACAAAAAATAGTGGCATTGACCTGCAAGAGCTCACTTCTTGCTCGCTCAGGTCAACGTAAAATCCAGCGAGGCTTTCGGTAAGAACAATATGATAACTATCCGTTTAAGCTTAAAGCCTTGCAACTAGACTTATCTTACGAACCTCTTAATAGATTTTACCTCTTGACCAAGCCACTATTTTCAACCGAACTAAATACATACAATACCGCAAAGGCTTAAAAAGGCTGAAATACTTCTATCTTCTTATGTTGAATCTTAGTCTTAAGAAAAAGTTGGTGAGAGCACAGATAAGTGAAATTACTGAACATCATATCTACAAGCGCTTATCGGAAAAGATTCATGACCCTCAGAATAAGAAGATCCTTCGAGAGATTTCTGAAGATGAATTGAAGCATTATAATCTCTGGAAGAAATATACTCAGCAAGAGCCCCAGCCAAACAGAAAGAAGATGTGGTGGTATTACCTGATGGCCAGGATCTTTGGGTTAACGTTTGGCGTAAAACTGATGGAGAAAGGGGAGAGAAAAGCACAGGTTCATTATAATAGATTGACAGGAATCCTTGCTGAAGCCAAGCTTGTCATCAAAGATGAAGAGCGGCATGAGCAGTCGTTGATAAATCTATTAGAGGAAGAGAAATTGTCGTATATAGGTTCTGTCGTTTTGGGATTGAATGATGCTCTCGTTGAATTAACAGGCGCTTTAGCGGGATTTACGCTTGCTTTACAGAACACTCAACTTATTGCTGTCGTGGGATTAATCACGGGGTTTGCTGCATCGTTATCGATGGCCGCCTCAGAATATCTGTCAAAGAAAGCTGATGATGGGGGAAAACAGCCACTTACCTCGTCGATATATACAGGGATTGCTTACATCTTTACGGTCTTATTATTAGTCTTTCCTTATTTTGTTCTCAGTAATGTCTATTCTGCATTGAGCTGGACGATCAGCAATGCTATCATCATCATTTTTTTATTTACTTTTTATGTGTCGATCGCCAGAGGATATTCGTTCCGCAGAAAATTTTTGGAGATGATCATCATCAGCTTGGGAGTTGCTGCATTAAGCTTTGGCATAGGGTATCTCATCAAAACATTTTTAGGGGTTGGTGCTTAGTTGTTATTATCACAGAGAGGATGGAAAAAATAATGACTGGAAAAAGAAAATATATTGACCATACTGCCGATATCTTATTTGAGGCGGAAGGCAGCACCATCGAAGAATTATTTGAGCAATGCGGCTTAGCCGTAGAGGAAACACAGGTTGAGCTATCCACTGTCAAGCCGGCAATCAAAAAAGTTTTTCATTTGGAGAATGCAAAGGTAGATGCCTTATTGTTTGATTTTTTAGATGATCTGTTGTTTTACAAAGATGCGGAGCAATTATTGTTTTCCAAATTTGTGTTAAAATTAGATCGGCCGCAAGGCAATGTCAATAATTTTAGGTTAGAAGTGCAAGCTTACGGTCAGAAGCTTGATGCGGAGAAGCATGGGCTGAAGGTTGATGTCAAAGCTATCACGATGCATATGTTTGAAGTGAAGAAAACAGCTAAGGGATGGAAAGCAAAGGTGTTAGTGGATATTTGAATGTTTTTTCTCCGAATATTTTATAAATACTCTTTTCTAGTAATAATCTATGGATTATCAAGAGTGCCTTCAGAATAATGAATCTTATTTAGTCGCTTATTTCAAACAGCGAGTCTGGTCTCATTTTCCATTATTAGGGCAGGATACCTTTGAAACGGTTATTTTACAAAAACGTGCTTTATCAGCTCACTTTAAGACGATGTATCAACTGGCAATAGAAAATATGACTTCTCCTGAAGCTATCCAAATAGCACTGGATATCTTACAGGATGAGTACAAACCAGAAGATCATGCTATCCTCTTAGATAGAGATTTACAAAGAATGGGGTTTAGTTCCGAGAGATTAGCTGCAAACAGGCCGACGATACAAACCTTAGAGGTTATTACTGGTGCATATGTTGAAGTGACGAGAAAAGCCGTTATCGATGTTCATTTTCCTACTTTCCTAAGAACGTTTGGAGAACTATTACCTGGCTTAGAATATGCTGCTCTTGTTCCTGAATTAGAGAGGAGATATGGATTGACAGCTGCAAATTCAGAATTTTATGTGCCTCATATGTTTCATGATCATTCCGATGGGCTTCAACAAAAAGGAGGTTCACATAGTGATGCATTTAATGAGGTTATATTGGGAATGACAATCTCTTCTCCACATCTGAAGACAGTGGTATTCACCATGCAGCAAGCTTTATCGCTTCGGGAAAAGTTCTGGCAGCAATTTAAATTTCGATAAATAGTTATATCCTTTCATTTTTCTAAATAAAAAAGATGGTCTATTACAGCTCTTCAATGCCGAAGTATCAGGGTTCTGCAGGGGGAAGTTCAACGTATGCGGGATTTTCTGCCTATGTTGTCAAAACAAATTCTGTCTGCTGCGGTTCTTTCAGCAGAGGGCAGAGATGCAGGGGTTGTCCGGGGGGGTGATTTTTATGGTGTATCTTTGCTGAACGTTAATACAACGGTCCTTGATCTGGAGAATATTTTTGATGTTGTGGACTTCCAGGATGATATCCTCCAGATATATCTGGTGATACATAATTTCCACCGTTAGCTCTGGAGTATAAGCTTAAAGCATCCGTTGCCACAAAATAAGATACATTGTTTCTCCTTCCAGAACTGGTATAATCTCCCGTCAACAGTTCTAATGGACTTCTTCCCGATGGGCGATAAAGGTCTTTCTGCTTGTCTAAGCCATGAGCTTCTCTTGATGCCTGATAAGGAATGCTTTCCGACAGCAGATGAGCATGATCCAGGTACAGAGGATGCAGCTGTTTTCTTTCTTCTGGCATGGTCGGGCGTTTTGTTGCAAACTCGCTTCCTAATCGGAAAAAAATGGCTCTAGATATATCAAATTCATGCTGTCCAAAAGATCCTTCTGGGTGCTTAGCAATCCCTTGATACGGGTTTGTTTCGATCATGCTCTATCTGCGACAGTTTTGTCACCCTTTTACGTAGATGTTTTACCTTGCTTTAAATGTTTCTTAGCAAAGTGAGACAAAAAGGTCATAACGGTCCTCTTCTCCTTTCCCTACAAACTACTTATAAGTGATAAATAACAAAATGTTTATAAATAGCAGAATTCTTCCCCGAGCATGGTTCAGGAAGCAGTTGCTCGCATTAAAGAAAGGTATAGTAATACTCCTCTTGTAGCGGTACTAGGCGGCTCTTCACAGCATTCGGCAAGAGAAGCGTATGATCTAGGCGTATCAGTAAGAGAAGCGATGGCTCATATCGGCGGAACATCATTTACGGTCGGCTTTCCTTCTTGGATTGTTGATTTTTATCGTGGAGTAAAGGATTATGCTCGAGATACCCTCAATAAGGCATTTGGTGCCGCTTTACATGGAAAGGTCAGCGAGAAAGGGGATGGGCGTGACTTATTTTTGTTGTTGTTGTCAGAGGACTTTCAAGAGTCTCTTCGTGAGCGAGTATCTCTCTATCGGGGCTTGCATCAGCTGAATGGAAATGCTTCGCTGAGCTATGAGATTGCTGGAAAGACATATAGAGAAACAGTGGGTGATGTTCTTCCGGAATTGGCTGATGTGGCTGTGCTTTATGATGGAAACGAACTATTGGCAAAATGCGCTTCTCGGCTGTTGTCGGCTGGCAAACCAGTTATTCCTATTATTACATCAGGTGGAGCTTCACAATTACTGGCAAAATGTGCTAAGGATCAGGCAACCCCTCGAGAAGTAGCTCAACTGACAAGCTATGGTCTTATTCTTGAGCCAGAACAGAGAGCTCTTGTTCATGGGGTCTATGATATCCCCAGAATTGGTTATGGTTTAGCGAATGCTCTAGGCTTGTCATCTGCTAGCCAGCCATTACTGTTGGATTCGTTGCCTTCTGGCGATGAACTGTTTCTTTCTTTAGCTGAAGTTCCTCCTACTTTGGAGGTGGTCAAACCAACAACTGCTGAAGCGGCTTTGCCTTCTGCTGATGTCCGTTTGGCTGATGTTATAACTAGGGAAGTTGAGGAAGCGGTGCCTGATCCCAATGCTGCACTTGCTCATGCAATTATGAGGAGTATTCTGCTGCATGGGAAGCGCGATTCTAAATAGTTATTATTGAAGAAGAAAATAGCGGAGGATGGATTCCCACGCCAGTTACCCTAGGCCAGTCGTAGGTCTGAGGGATATTCTGCGGAAATCCCTCTTATTTGAAATACCAGAAACTAAAGATTTTCTGAATAAATAAATAGAAAAAGTAGCGGAGGATGGATTTGAACCATCGATCTCAGGGTTATGAGCCCTGCGGGTACTCCTAGCTTCCCTACTCCGCTAAGATAATAATAAGAAAGATTAGCCCGTATTTAAAAACATTTGGTTTTATTCCCTTCATTCTCCACCGCAAAAACCTTTATATACTTCTCTTCTTTCGTTGAATCCATGAAAAAGGTGGTACTATCGAGGAGAACAGCTATTTTGCTGACTATCGGAGCGGTGTTGTTCGTCTTGTTTTTCCTGCTGCCTGTTTCTTTATCCCTGTTTTCCTCTAGCAGTTTTGGAAATGTTGCTTTGATCCCTATTGAAGGTGCTATCTCCACAACCAGTGATGCTTCATTCGGACAAACATCCGTTTCGTCAGCAGATATCGTTCAATTCATTGAAGATGCGGAAGCTGATGAAAGTATTGAAGCGATTGTGTTAGAGATCAATTCTCCTGGTGGTACTCCTGTAGCTTCTGATGAAATCGCACAAGCAGTCAAGAAAGCACAGAAGCCGATCATCGCTGTCATAAAAGATATCGGCGCTTCAGGAGGCTATTGGGTAGCTTCTGCCACGGATTATATTTTTGCCAATCGCATGTCGATTACGGGAAGTATCGGCGTTATTTCTTCTTATTTAGAATTTAGCGGCTTATTGGATAAGTATGATGTTCGTTATGAGCGTCTTGTTTCCGGAGAGAACAAAGATATCGGCAGTCCGTTCAACAAATTAAATGACCCTCAGAGAAAACTGATGCAGGGAAAAATAGATACGCTGCATGAGTTTTTTGTAGAAGAAGTTGCTCTGAACCGAGATCTTCCGCTAGAAGATGTTCGATCCATGGCCACTGGAGAAATATTTTTGGGATCAGAAGCGTTAGAGCTTGGGCTAATCGATCAGGTGGGGAATCTTGATGATGCTAAAATATATCTTCAGGATACTTTTGGCTTAGCATCTGTAGAATATATCTCCTATGTGAAAGAAACTGGCTTTTTTGAATCATTGGTGGGATTAGTGAGCAGCTTTTCCTTTAAGATAGGTGAAGGTCTCGGTACCATACTAGTAAAAAGAGATACAAATCTATTTATGATATGATTATGATATAACAGTTATCAGTTCCACAAAAAAAGTAAAAAAAATAAAAAAAAAATAAAAAATTTTAATGCGATTCCGATCACTACCATGAAAACGAGAGGATTGATAGTACTGATACTTATTGCAGTTCTTAGTATTTCCATGAGTTCTATCGCTGTCCTAGAACAGACGAATGACCCTGGAAAGATCGAAGTGATTATCCTTCTTCAAGATCATCCTGTCCAGAGCATCTCTTCAGCGTCTTTAGCATCAGATGATGTTCATGCGGGGAAACAAGAACGATTAGAGCATCGCAAAGAGATGGTCATGGATGCGCAGGAACGTTTTATTACCAAAAACATGAAGCCAGAGAAAGGGTCAAAGAAAGCAAATACAAGAATATCGGGGCAAGCTCTTCCTTCACTAGAAGTGGAGCAGCAATTTACGTATATCAATGGCCTGAGCGCGAGAGTAGCGGCAGATGATGTGGAGGAATTACGCCGCGATCCAGATGTTCGTGGTGTTTTCATCCCGATTGAATATCACATTTTACCGGAAGATGAGCCTGGTGATCCCGCTGATGGTCCAATCAGTATTGCCCTCTCTACCAGTGTTCCCAGTATTGGTGCGACACAAGTGAAGAATACATATGGCCTTACTGGAGAGAATGTTACCGTAGCAGTTATTGATACGGGAATAGATTATACTCATGATGATCTAGGAAATTGCACCGCCGTTGGAGGAAGTTGTCGTATTCAAGGTGGTTACGATTATGTGAATAGTGATACTGATCCAAAAGATGATCATGGCCACGGTACACATGTAGCTGGAATTGTTGGAGCGAATGGTTCTCTCGTGGGAGTTGCTCCGGATGTTACTTTTTTAGCATATAAGGTATGTAATTCAGCGGGTTCTTGTCCTTCTGAAGCGAATATCATCGCTGCTGTTGATGCAGCGATAGGCAACTCTAGCGATGTTATCAGCATGTCTATAGGTGGAGAAAAAAATCCTAACAATGGCTTAAGTGCCTTAAGCGCAGCGTTAAGTGATGCCGTAGCTCAAGGAGTAGTAGTGGTAGTTGCTGCTGGCAACAATGGACCGAGTACCGGGTGTGTTTCGTCTCCAGGAGATGCTGTAGATATTATAACTATAGGAAACTCCAATGATCAAGGTACAACGGATACATCTGATGATACGATTGTTTCCAGCAGCTGTTCCGGGCCAAGCGCTTTTGGCAGGGTAGATCCTGATCTTGTTGCTCCAGGAAATTCCATCACTTCTACCTGGTTGGATGATGCAACGAATACTATCAGTGGAACATCGATGGCCACTCCTCATGTTTCTGGTGCTGCTGCTTTATTATTGGAATATAATGCTACGTTAACTCCTGCTATGGTCCGAGGAAGGCTGATGCATACTGCTTCAACTATCAATGAGCATCTCTTTGAGCAAGGTTCTGGCATCGTTAATGTTACGAAAGCGATAGAATATAATCTGACGGTCAATCTTTCTGGATCTGATCGCTGGGAAACAACAGCTGCTAAAGGGGAACTTCTTTCGAAGAATGTAACGGTGAAGAATACGAATGATTTTGCCATCAATATTACGATCTTTGCAGACAACCTTACCGATTTGGAAGGGGATTTCAGCATGAGCAATTCTTCATATACTTTTCCTGCCATCATTGTTCCCGCAAATTCAGAGACGACGGTTCAGCTGAATTATTCTGTTCCAGCGAATGCCAATGCATCAATCTATGGCTCAACGTTAGACCTTCGATCGAATAGATCACACTTCCTGAGGGTTCCGGTAGTCATTTCCGTACAGCAATCTCTCAGTGGAACGATCAATGGAATTGTTGATAAGAAACGATCCTCGTGCTCCAATAGCGCTTGCGGTGACAAAGTGATGTATTATTTTTCTGTTGGTGGGAATAAACAAGTTAATCTTACTTGGACAAGCACGAGCAATGATCTGGATCTGTATGTCTATAATTCCAGCGGGACACAGATAGCTGTTTCCGGACAAGGAACGACGGATATAGAAAATGTTACGCTGAATTCAACGTATGCTCAGTTTTGGGTCATGGTCCATTCGTATACACTAGCGAGTGATAGCAGTGACTTTTCTTATAATCTTACCTTAACTACAACACAACAAGCCGCTACAGTTACGCTTACTACTCCCCAGAATAGTTCTTACCATAAGAGCAGTTTTAATCTGAATCTTAGCATATCGGATGCTAATATCATCTCTGAAGCCAATTATACCATTACGAATTCCTCGGGAAGAGTGGTGCAGAGTGTTGTGAATGAGTCTGTTTCTGCAACTTCTCTAACTTGGACGGATCTGGTGAATGTTTCCAATTCTACCTTCACTGATGGGAATTACACGCTGACTGTCTTTGTCAATGATTCGGAGAATAATTCTACAGAACAATCCTTCCTGTTCATTGTCGATAAGACCGTTCCTGCTCTCTCTGATATCCTTCTTGCTCCAACTACGGTGTATAATAATAATACTGTCTCGTTCCGAGGTAATGTGACAGATAGTTATCTTAATACTTCTGCAATATTCCTCCAGTCAAACTTCTCCGGATCGATGGTGAATTATTCCTTTGTCTTTGAATCAGGTGATACCTACAATTATTCGGTGGGAGGAACAGCAAACTTCAGCAACCAGGAAAATGTTTCTTACCAAGTTTATGTGGTAGATCAGGCAGGAAACGTTAATAGTTCTGCCATCTTTTCATTCCTCGTGCAGAATAGAGCGCCGGAAGCGGTTTCCATTGCTCTTCCAAGCAACGGAGATATTTTAGAGATCGGCAACAGCACTTCATTTCAATCATCAGCTATGGACAAGGATGGTGATTCTCTCACGTATCGTTGGAATTTCTCTGATGAGACATCGCTGGTATCGTCACAGAATACCTCTCACCAGTTTAATTCAACTGGTTCTTTTATCGTTATTCTCAATATTTCAGATTCTTTTGTACATAATCTTACCAATATGACTATCACTGTGAATGATACCAAGGCTCCATCGGCTAGTGCTCTGTCTTATGCTACCCAACATCATCTTTCTCGTGATGGAAATAATTATTCTGTCAACGCAACATTATTTGATTATACTGGCATCTCTTCTTCCACGTTAGAATTCAACAATACCACGCAAACATCATCTTGTTCTTCTGGCAAGATGTCCTGGAACTGTTCGTGGACGATCAGGAATGTGACGGTGGGAAGCTATTCATTCAGCTTAAATGCTACCGATAATTTCACGACGCAGCATAGACATTCAGTGAATTACACTTTCAGCGTTACTTCCTGTTCCGATAGCGTTGAAAATGGGGATGAAACAGATACGGACTGTGGAGGGTCATGTTCTGCATGTGGTGAAAGTTCTAGCAGTTCATCCTCTTCTTCATCAAGTGGAGGAGCGGGAGGCGGCAGTTCAAGCTCTTCTTCGGCGGCAGCGGCAGAAGCAGCAACCGAATCTTTTGAGGATGCTCTCTCTGAAGAAGAAGCTGCAGCTGCAGAATCATCTGTTGAACCGACTGAAGAAACACCTTTATCTATAGCTTCCGGATTTACCCAAGAAGTTACTTTTGTGAAGGATGAATACGCTCAAGTGACCATCGCTGATGAGCATATTTCCGTCAAAGGTATAGAGATCAAGACGAGTGTTGATAAAGTCACTACCTTGGTTGTGCAGTCTCTCTCTGGAAAGCCCGATATAGCATCTTCTTTAGAGAATGTGTACCAATACTTAGAGATGACGGTAGATCTTTCTGCAGATGATATCGAGAAAGCCACCGTTACCTTTGAAGTTCCCAAATCTTGGCTGGAAGAAAAAGGATATCTCACCGAATCCATTATGTTAAACACGTTTGAGAATGATAACTGGAAGGAGTTGCCGACGACGATGGTTGATGAAACAAATACTACCATCACGTATAAAGCAGAATTGAAGCATTTCTCTTATTTCGCCATCACGGGAAAGAAAGCGAGCAGTAATCTTACCGGGGCTGCGATTACTCTGTTGAAGAATTTCTCTGGCGCGCTGAATGGACGTGTTGTTGTTCTATTCAGTTTTGTCATGCTAATTTTAGTCTTGGGAATGATCTATGTCAAGATTAGAGAAAGGGATTATTAAAAGTGTTCTTCTGAAACTATTCTTCTTTGAATCACCATTTTTCCGATAGATTTATAAAAAGTTCCCGTTATTCGTGGGGGTAGATGAAAAGAAGTTCTCGAAGATGGAAAAAGAAAGGCCAGATGCGCTGGAAGTGGCAGCGAAAGAAGATTAAGAAGGCCAGGAAAAGAAGAAAGATTCAGGCTGCTTAGGTAGTTTCTCTTTTTTAATGTATTTGTTCTCTAGTTTTTTGTTCTCAGGTATTTTATTCCTGAATGGTTATGACCTCTTCCATTATCAAAGACTTCTTTCAGTAACTTCTTCCAGTACTTATTGCAATACTTATTGCAGTTCTTCTTACAACAATATTTAAGAAGAATCCACTTAAAATGGGCATATGAAAATACTTTTAGTCTATGCTCCTTTTTGCACACCAGTGAGTCCGCCATATTCTATCACTAACTTGTTTTCGTTTTTGAAAAATAATAGCGATCATGAGATTAAGGTTCTGGACTTGAATCTAGAGTTTCATTGGTTGAAATTTCCAGAGTATGGGGGCTATTTTCGTTCAGGGAAATGGCGTGATTATGAAAATAGTGATTATGAAAAAATAGCTACTGGATACCAACAATTAACAAAAAAAGTGTATGCAGAAAATAATCGTCTGGTTGTTGAAGGCAAACAGCCGGATTTTTTTAGAGAATTACTTGAAAAAATAACCTCTGAAAAAGCGGACATCATCGCTTTTAGCTTAGTCTATTCCAGCCAGGCATTTTATGTTCAGGCATTACTCAAAGTGCTTCAAGATGTTACCACAGTGATAGGTGGTCCGGCGATTAATGGCAAATTAGCGGCCAATCATGTTTTTAAGAATGAAATAGAATTCTTGGAATTTATTGAGCAGAAGAGCATAGACCATACTCGTTTGAAAGTTGATTACCCCCTTGATTTTTCTTGTTGTGATATAGGTCGCTATTTTATCCCGAAGGCAGTCATACCTCTGAAGACATCAACCACTTGCTATTGGCAGAGATGCACGTTTTGTTCTCATTATGCCAAGGTGCCCTATTATCAAACCTCTTTAGAGGTCATCAAAAAGACAGTTCTGTTATCTGGCAAAAAAAGATTCTTTCTCATCGATGATATGATCCCGGCTAAGCGATTATTGGAGTTAGGAAAACTGTTTGGCTCTCTGGGTGTAACGTGGGGATGTCAGCTTCGCCCGACAAAAGAGTTTAATGATGATGTATTAAAAAAATGCTACGAAGGGGGCTTGAGGATGGTGATCTGGGGAGTGGAATCTGGCAATGACCGTGTCCTCGGATTGATTGATAAAGGAACAAATACACGGGATGTCTCTTTAGTTCTGCAAAGATCACATCAAGCAGGGATAAAAAATGTTACTTATATCATGTTTGGCTTTCCTGGCGAGACTAAAGAAGAATGTATGGATACTGTCATCTTCTTGCAGAATAATGCAGAATTCATTGACTTAATCTCTCCTTCCATCTTTGGATTACAAAGAGGAACGATTGTTTACGATAATCCTGCTTCATTTGGCATAACGCAAATACTTGAGGAAGAACGAACAGTCTTAGAGCCGAAGGTGAAGTATCTCTCTTCAGGAATGAGTGTTGAGCAAGTTAAAAAAATGAAAAAGAGTGTTCAATCCACCATCTTATCGATCAACAAATATCCCTCTGCCATGAATTTTTTTCGAGAGCATATGCTGTGCTGGAATGATAGTCACTAAAAATGATAGGATTAACATCTATTTTTTTTGTCATGGTGCATAACGATTGATAAAGGAGTGATAACAGAGATAAACCTTGCGATATTCATTATCACCAGGAAGGTGTTTTGAATGATTGCTTTTGTCAAATAGCGCTTTTTTCTCTTAAATCTCACGTATTCACTACCAAAACCTTTATAAATAAACCACAATCCTTATTGAATCTGCTTAAATATGTGTACTCAATTAATCTTGAGTACGAAAAAAAGGTGATCCAAAATGAACTTTTGGACGATTGACAAACAATTCCATTAAGATGCGATCGGAACAATAAACCAAGGATTAAATTCAATTTGAATTTTTAACAATTCCCGTTGATCCTGCGGGAGATTGCTGCTATGGGAGTTCGATTAAGCCATGCAAGTCAGAGGGCTGTCGCAAGACAGCACAGGCTGAATGCTCAGCAACACGTCAATAATCTAAC
>Ga0209541_10001620_pt1 | contig 44265 bp, 55 predicted proteins | sample RifCSPlowO2_01_FD_184027 | JGI IMG/M metagenome (GOLD analysis project Ga0209541, IMG submission 184027) | Groundwater microbial communities from Rifle, Colorado - Rifle CSP2_plank lowO2_0.1 (SPAdes) (version 2) | ecosystem: Environmental > Aquatic > Deep subsurface > Groundwater | place...
ATAAAAGGCGCACCTCTCATAATTATTCATCATATAATTCTATTTTTAAAGTTAACGGTTTCTTCAAAATAGTTCCACAACATTTAAAAACAGTAAAAATAAAATAAAATCATGAAACATACAGCAATAGTAACAACAATCCTAATCCTGTTATTTCTTATCACCCAGATTACAGGATTATTAATAATAAAGAATTATCTTCCAAGAGAAACACTTCCATTCAATATAGAAAAACCAGAAATAGCAGAAGAAACATCATTCATCCCATTATTTATCACAATTCTAATCGCAACAATGGTTGCTTTAATATTAATAAGATTCTCGGCATTCAGATTATGGAAGCTATGGTTTTTTATATCAATATTTGCATGTCTTCTCATAGCATTAGCAGCATTCATACCAGAATTAATAGCATTACCTATAGCATTTATATTTACAGCATTTAGAATATTTAGACCAAATTTTATAATACATAATCTTACAGAGATTTTCATTTATGGAGGATTAGCAGCAATATTTGTTCCTATTTTAAGCATATTCTCAATAACAATACTATTAGTCTTAATATCATTTTATGACATGATTGCAGTATGGAAAACAAAGCATATGATCAAGCTTGCTAAATTTCAGACAAAATCAAGAATGTTCGCTGGATTATTAATTCCTTACCAAATGCCACACAAGATAAAAATCAAAGAAACTCAAAAACTAGAACCAGGAAGAACAGCAATACTTGGTGGAGGAGATATGGGATTCCCATTATTATTTGCAGGTGTAGTCCTAAAAACCTCAAGCTTATTTAACAGTTTCATAATCGTCCTGACAACAACAATAACGTTATTCCTATTATTTTATTTCGCAGAAAAAAAGAAATTCTATCCAGCAATGCCATTCTTATCTTTAGGATGTTTAGCAGGTTATCTAATCACATTATTATAAATGAAGTTAAACTAATCTTGATTTTAAAAGATAAGTATAAGATACCTTACAGCATAAATAATTATCATCAATATTTCTTCTACAGTAATCGCAGATATCATTAGGGTTTCTGCAAAACCCATCCATCTCAAATAAAGTAATATTTAACGGAAGAGTTTCACATAATTTTATTTCCAATTCCCCAATTACCTTTTCAAACATTTCAAATTTAATGATGAAAACATATTTATAAGTTTTACTTCAACCTTATAGATTCAAGAACTTTAGGTGCTGTTGTCTCAATCCTATAATTTTGATAAATACTGCTTGCAAACTCTAAACATTTGCTTTGTTCACCATGCACAACAATAACCTTTCTTGGTCTAGGATCCAGATTCCTTATAAAAGCCATCAACTGCTTATAATCGCTGTGACCTGAAAATCCACTAATGGTATTAACATCCATCTTGACATGTATAGTATCCTGCATTTTAGAACCACCCTCAACAAACATGATCTCCTTTTCACCATTCTGTAATCTTCTTCCTAAAGAACCTTCTCCCTGATAACAAGTCAGCACTAAACGATTATTAGGATTCTCAGCTAAAGCCTTAAAGTAAGAAACAGAGGGACCTCCAGTCATCATACCTGATGTAGCCATGATAACACAGCTTCCACCTTCATTAATTATCTGCTCCATCTCCTTCTTGCTTCCAACCTGTTTAAATATATCACTCAAGAAAGGATTTTGATCCTTCTGGAAAACTAAATTTCTTATCCTGCTGTTAAAAAAATCAGGATAAGCAGTATGTATTGCAGTAATATCCCACATCATTCCATGCACGAATATGGGAATCTTCTCTAATCTACCTTCCCTTATAGCCCTTTCAATGATTATCATTATCTCCTGGCTTCTTCCAACCCCCAACACAGGCATCAGTATTTTTCCATTTTTAGCAATTGTCTCTTTTATTAAACCTAACAACATCTCTTCAGATTCCCTTCTGGAAACAGTAGTATCATTCTTACTACCATAAGTACCTTCAATAATGACAGTCTCTAATCTTGGAAAACTAGTAACAGCTGATGACAATAAATTAGATGTTTCATAATTAAAATCTCCAGTGATCAATAAATTATGCAACCCATTCCCTATATGCAAATGAATTAAAGAACTTCCAATATTATGCCCTGCATTATAAAAAGTTAATCTTACATCAGGTGTTATATCAGTTACCTCTTCATAATCCAAACAAATTGTATGCTTAACAAATTCCTTTATATCAGTACTGCTATAAACATGATTTCTAGCCTCTTTCTGTGCAATGCCAACATAATCCAAGCATAATAAAGCACCGACATCTCTTGTTGGTGAAGTGCAATAAACAGGTCCTTTATAGCCATACTTAAACAAATAAGGCAAAAATCCAAGATGATCAAGATGTGCGTGTGAAATGATAACAGCATCTAATTCATCTATTTTAAAATCCGGAGAATCTAATTTTGGAAAGGCATTCTCATCAGATGCAGCAACGTTAATGCCGCAATCAATTAATATCCTTGATTCAGGAGTCTGTAATAACATGCATGATCTTCCAACCTCTCTTGCACCGCCTAAGAAAGTAATCCTGACCCATTCTTCCTTCTTTCCCCTTATCCAGCCAGAATAAATTCTTTTTCCAACATCATTCAAAAACTTTCTTCTAAAATCATTATTTTCATACAATACCTGTCTAATGTTTTCTATAAGTTTTGATCTTATCGCAGGTGTTCTTCTTACGAAAGGAACCCATAAAGTTTTCTTCCTAATCTCTTTTAATAAATCTCCGCCCTTGGAGATAGCTAAACCAGGTTTCTCAGCTTCTATGATAACCCTTGATCTTTGAACATCAAAGATTATATTAGAAACATTTGCTTCTTTTGGTAATATAGTTTCTATAATCTCCTTGGCTTTTTCTTGCTCTAAAACTAAACTAGAATCACATCTTAACTCAATCCTTTTTTTAATATCATCAACAACCTTTTTAATTAAACCTCTATTATCCAGGAAGAAATCTACATTCTTTGTGTATAATACGATATTCGCGCCTTCAAAACATGCTTCGCTAATATTAGCATCCGCTGGTAAACTTTTTATTACCTCATCTAGAATTTTTACCATCTTTAAAATAAATTTAATATGATTTAATCATTAAATATTCAACCTGCATTCTAATGTCTTAGTCAAAACTTTTTTTATGCCTGCCTTTGTTATAGTGATGATGTCGATGCCATCACCTGAAGCAGCATCTCTCTGTATTGCCGCATTTATGGCCTTCGCAATCAATTTTACACCTTCATCTATAGTCATATCTTTTTTATAAGCAGATTCTAAAACACCTGTTGCAAACATAAAACCAGAACCATCAGAAGCATAATCATCATACTCTGTCAAAGCACCATCAATGCCCAAGTGATATAAATAAACACCCATATCATCTCTTCCACCTAATATAAATCCAGTTATAGCTTGTATTGCAGAAAACTTCCTTACATTTTGATATACTAGATTTGATAATAAATTAGCACTAGACTTAACATCTAATTTTTTATTTCTTCTTAACTCATCTAATTTAAGCTGTGCCTTTATTATCTTTATCAATAATTGAATATCAGAAACACCACCAGCAATGCATAAAGCAATATTATCATTAACTATAACAACCTTCTCATACTTTCTATGCGCAATTATCTGCCCGCCAAGAGTCATCCTCTTATCAGCAGCTAATACAACCCCATCCTTGCATTTCAATCCAACTATTGTAGTTCCTGTTTTTAATGTATCCATCTTAAAAACGACCTCTTAGAATCTCAAATTATACTTATGTCAACCTCTATTTAAACCTTTCTGTTTTTTATAAATACTATTTATTACTAAAATCAATACAATTAAAAATAAACCAATATTGAAATAATAATGCCAATCAATATATATTATCTCCATTACAGTTTGTTTTAATTTAGGCACATCTTTTGTTGAAAATTCTATGTCTAATCTTGGTTTTGGCCTTGGTCCTTCCTCAAATGAAAGCTTTAATCTTGCCATTTCCTGCAGGTTAATTATTATCTTGTTCTCTTTTATCTCAGATGTTATATCCTCTATTGTAATCGGTTGTATCTCTGGTGTTAATTCCAAAGGCAATGATTCCTTTACCTCTTCCTCTGGAAACGTAATTGGCTCTGGTGCTGGAGAGGGAGCAGGAGCTGGTGCAGGTCCTGGTGATTGTGCTGGAATTACTGATAATATAATTGTTTTTGTGGCATTGTTATTCTCTTGGTCAATAGCTTGGCATTTTACTGTTTTATCACCTGATGTAGCTAAGGTATATGTATTTGAACAAGAACCTGCTCCTGTGCAGACCGAAGACCCTTCTACATATATGGTTACTGTTGGAGTTCCGATATTATCTGTTGCTGTGCATGATAATGCCTGCTGCATCCCTAAACCCAAGTCTGTTTTGTTTGTCGACGGAGTTAATGTTACAGTTGGTGCTTGAGTGTCATTATAGCTTATAGTTATACCGAAATAATCAATTATACCAGTTATATCTGAATGTAATTTAAAGGGTACAGAACAATTCCCAGATACTGCAGTACATGTTGACAAGAAATTATTTATCCTCGCTGAAAAATCAGCTGTTTTATTATTCGTTAAATTAAATTTTCCAGCATGCTGCCATTCATATATTCCATCCTCTGTTCCAACCTCTAGCCATGTGTTATTTGGAAATGAAGGATCCATATGCATCTTATAAACCCTCCCGGGTGTTGTTGGATTTACTGCATCATCAGACATATTATATGTTACCAAAAATAGATTTGAGGCATTTCCTGTGATTCCTCTGCCTACTAAATTTGTTGTAGTATATAATGTAACATAAGACTCTATTGCTGTAAAATTATAATCTTTTTTGAATATTGAAGTTCCACCACCGGGTCCTGTTAATATCCAGAAAAATGACGTGTTTGTATAAAAATTTCTTGTTTGTGGTGCTAAAAATTCAAATGTATAATCTCGTGTATTTACATGTGTCCCATTATGTGTATAAGTACAGATCCTTGTTAAAGTGTTTGTAAAGTCTGTCATTACAAAGACATTGGTGCTGTTGGAGGTAATCCCTCTATTATTATTTGCAGGTAAAGCATCTTGTGTACAATTTGTAGGTACAAAGCTTGAGATTAATCCACCAGTTATATTATGATATGTAATATTAGCAGGTCCGCTAATCCATATATTGGTATTATTCTGTGTTATTCCCCTTGGTGAATTTGGTGATGACCAATTTGTTAAATAAGTTCCATTTACATAGTATACATAAATCTGATTATTCCCGCGATCAGGTACCCAGAAATATGTATCATTCACTGCTATACCAACAGGTTGTGTATTTGTCCCATTAAGATTAAACCAATCCCCCGTAAATAAACCTTTTTGCCCTGAGAAATTTATAGTTGCACTTGTTACGTTCGTTCCTGTTTTTTCAATGTTTATATATATTGTCACATTTTTAACTGCGTTAAAGCTTACATTCCCAGTACTTAATGATTCATTAGTCACAGTTAGTAAAAAATAACCAGTAAGCCTAAATAAATTAGAGAATATTAGTGACAATGCAATTATAACAACAACAAGACTCAACTTTACAACAAGGTCCTCTTTATCATTCTTTTTCAATTTAGATTAATATAACTCACAAACTTATAAACCTTTTTAATCAGGATTTAATTATTCTTATTCCGCCAACATAAACTCTAAAGTCTTCATTCATAATTAAGTCATTCATAAATCCAATCAATCTTATATTTTCTCTAGGAATATTAACATAAACCCGATCTCCATCCTCCAATATCTTGTACCCTTTCCATTTTAATCTAAAATCATCAACATTTCTTTTCATATGCAAAGGAGGCCCATAATGCTTTTTATATGGTGGCAATTCAACAGACTTTACCTTGAACCAAAATAAAGCATATTCATTCCAGTACCAATCTGACTCTATAATACTATAGCCCTCTTCCTTTAATCTCCCTCTAATCAATTCTAAACACCTTAATAATTTAGCTCCAACAATATCTTTTCTTCCTTCTAAAGACATAACCTTTAACACAATATCTTTATCTTTCAAATCTTTAATAGTTATATTCTTAATTTCAAAGAAATCCTTTCCTGGATTAGTTAAATAACCTTTGCAAGCAGAGATAAATCTCTTAAACTTTTCTTGGCTCAAGGCGGCAGCAGCATTTCTTTTATTATCAACAGGATCAATAACCACCAAAGGAGATAGTTTGCTCTTCTCAATCTTTGTTTTATGTAATTCAACATCAACAACAATTCCAGATTTCCAATTAATAGCATTCTTCATCAGATTTTTAAATCCTTTGTAATAAATAATTAATATCTCAGTTACATATCCTGAAAATCCTTTAATATAAGATTCAGCGCCATATACGCCCTGTGCCTTGCAAAATCTTTTTAATAATCTAACATCATTACCTAAATTACCAATATTCCTTTTAACCCAATCTATATGCATAGGGCTGACATCAGTAATATTCTTTGCATCTTTAGAATGCTTAATTCTTAGCACAGGAACAATCTCAAAATTTAATCCATATGCTCTAACCTGAAAATAATCCCTGCTGCCTTTAATACGCTCAACATTCTTAAAAGATTTCTTTAAAGCAACCTCCAAAAGATCAGATAATCCTCCATCCTTATAAAACAAAACAAAAACATCGACATCGTGCTCTCCCTTTAACCATGTCCCTTTAGCAACACTTCCGCCTATAACAGCCTCTGCACCCCTAAGATTCTTATTCAGCCTTTTAATAAAAATCATGCTTTTCTTGCTCAATACAAATTCCTCTATCCTTGAAGGCTTTAAATCCATACAACATCAGGGAAAACAGACTATTTAAATTTTTTTAATCAACACATTTATATACTAAAAATAATTCTTATCTTTAATGAAAAAATATGACGTGATTATAATTGGTGCAGGTGTTTCTGGACTAGCAGCAGGAATGTATGCAGGAAGACTAAACCTAAACACATTAGTAATAGGAGAAAATAAAGGAGGGACAATCGCTTTAACAACAGATGTCGAAAATTATCCCGGATTTAAATCAATCTCAGGACTAGATCTTGCAAAAAAACTAGAGGAGCATGCAAGGCATTTCTGTGCAACAATAATCGAAGAACCTGTTTTAAAAATAAAAAAAGACAGAAGAGATTTTATAGTATTTACAAAAACAAAGAAATATTCTGCAAAAACAATAATTATTGCAACAGGAACAGAAAGAAGAAAATTAAAGATTCCAGGAGAGGATAAATTTATGAATAATGGAGTCCATACTTGTGTATTATGTGATGGAATATTCTATAAAAATAAAATTACAGCTGTAATAGGTGGGTCAGATTCAGCAGCAAAAGAAGCCCTGCTGCTTGCGAAATATGCAAGGAAGGTTTATATAATATATAGAAGAGAAAAGATAAGGTCTGAACCAATAAACTATGAAAGAATAATGAAAAATAAGAAGATAACAATAATAAATAATACAAACGTAATAGAAATAAAAGGAAACAAAAAAGTAAAGAGCATCATTTTAGACAGGGCTTATAGAAATAATAAAGAATTAAATCTTGATGGATTATTTGTAGAGATAGGTCACATTCCATTATCAGCAATGGCAAGAGAGCTAAAAGTAAAATTAAATGAAAAAGGTGAAATAATAATAAATAAGAATTCAGAAACAAATATTAAAGGACTATATGCAGCTGGTGACGTAACCGACACAGAATTCAAACAAGCAATTACAGGCGTGGCAGAAGCGGTGACAGCAGCATATTCAGCATATAAATATATATCAAAAAATAGAGTCAATTAAAAGATGGAAACCATAGGGGGACAAGCATTAATAGGGGGAATTTTAATGAGAAACAAAGAAAAGATTTCTATAGCTGTCAGAAAAAATAAAAAAATAATCCTAAAAAGAGAGATAATTAAATTCAAAGAATCCAAGAAACCATTCATAAGGGGAATCATAAACCTAATATCAACAATGCATGTGGGGATAAAGGCTCTAAACTATTCTGCAAGTATACAACTAAATAAAAAAGAAAAGGAAAATAAATTCATAAATATAATAACAATAATAATAGCAGTAATATTTGCTCTATTTCTTTTTAAGTTTCTTCCACTTTTATTAACACAGTTCATAGACGACAATTTAAATCTGTCATCTGCATCATTTAATATAACAGATGGATTAATAAAACTGATAATCCTGATAACGTACATTTATGCTATATCTAGAATGAAGGACATAAAAAGGGTATTTCAATATCATGGTGCAGAGCACAAGGCAGTAAACTGTTATGAATCTAAAAAGTCATTAACAATAAAGAATGTTAAGAATTTTTCAACAATCCATAAAAGATGCGGCACAACATTCATATTTCTTGTAATCTTTATAAGCATAATTGTTTATGTTTTCATTCCAAAAGATTACAGTTTTTCATTAAAATTATTGTTAAGAATCCTGCTTTTGCCAATAATAGCATCAATAAGCTATGAAATATTAAAATTCTCAGCAAAATACAATAATATAATAACAAGAACAATCACATATCCTGGATTATTAATACAAAAACTCACAACAAATGAACCAGATAATAAACAAATTGAAGTTGCAATAAAAGCATTAAAGGGAGTTATTTGATATTTAATTCTTTCTTCAAATCCTCTTTCCTAAATCCTACAATGATCTTTCCATCGATATCAATAACAGGTACACCTGTCTGCCCTGACTTCTTAATCATCTCTTTTGCTTTCTCATGATCTTTATCAACATATATTTCTCTATACTTAATCTTATGTTCATCCAAAAATTCCTTTGTCCTATGGCACCAGATGCACATCTCAGTCCTATACAAAATTATATTCTGAGGCATAATAACGCAAAATAATACTCATTTATATAATTATCTTAAATGAAATTCAACAACATCACCCTCTTCTAAAACATGTGACAAACCAACCTGTGCCCCCTCATGCCTTACACTTCTCCCCCAAACCCTGGCAAACCTAAATTTCTTTATAAAATCCTTATGCACCTTTCCAGCTAAATCATTAACATTGCTGCATCTCCTCAAATCAACAGGAGGATAATCCTTTTCTTTACCGGGCAATTTAGTATAAACATATATTAAATTTAATTTCTTCCATATCTCTTCCTTTAAACCATCCAAGCTAACAACCTTATAACCGCAGGAAAATCTTCTAAACTCCTTATTCACCAAAACCAGAACATTATCTTTACTTAAATCTATAAGCCCTTTCTTTAATTCATCTTCGATAATAAAAAGCTGTTCATCAAGATTCTTAAATCCATCCAGGATAATAACAACTAAATCAGACATCCTAATTAAACTAAGATAAACACCTTTATTATGTTCAGAATAACCCTTAAAGATAGCAGGCAGTTCTATAACCTGAATCTTTATTCCGTTATAATCCATCATTCCTAATTCAGGTTTCTTCGTATTGTATTCAAGCTCAGAAATCTCAATCCTTGCATTACTTAGCTTGCTTAAGACATAGCTTCTTCCGGAATTGGTAAGCCCAACCAAAATAACAGTAGCAGCACCCTCCTTCTTTATGCCAAAACCCTTTCCTTTTTTCTTTGATGTTTTTTCAATTAATTCATTATACTTTTTAATCTTATCTTTTATCCACTTTACTAAATTCTCGCTAGATTTATGTTTTGGAACAAAAGCGTACATTTTCTGCAATGCTTTTAATTTATCAATATAATCTTGTGCTTTATGATATTCTTGTTCAGATAATAGATATTCTCTTCCTGGGTTAACTGGCATTTTTAATATTCCAAATATAACGTTTGCCCCTCCTTTTTTTCTCGACTATTCCCTTGTTCTCAAGTTTATGAAGGTGATCTAATACAACATCTGTTCTAACACCCGCAATGAATTGCAAATAAGTTGAAGTCATATCTTTATTTTTTCTTATTGCTTTTATTATTTTCTCTTTTGTTTTATTTTTTATTAAATTCCATCCAAGATTAGTATAATTTCTAGAACGTTGTATATTAAATCTCACACATCTGTCTTTATGAGAATCCATTAATGGACCAGCTAATTTATAGATGTTTTGTAATCCTTTAATATTTATTCTAAACTCATATTGGGGTGAAGCATTTATACCTAATTTCTTACTATATTCAACACTGACACTAGATAAACATTCATTATTCGTCCAATCCCATTTTTGGGCAACTCTTAACATAAATTCAAGGAAATCTTTATATTTCTCACTCATACATAAACAAACATTTCCAGACTGTACACCTCTACACTCAAGGTCCATACTGACTATAAAAGCACCAGCAGCTAAATTCTCATCTTTTAATAATAAATTGAATAAATTTTTATTTTTATTAATCTTTATTCTTTTATAATGCTTAAAATGTTTTATTCTCTGAACTGCAGCATCAAATGAGGATTTATTAGGTATATTTCCGCATTCAGAAAGAACATAATTTAGCCATATAGGACTGAAATTAAATTTTTCTTGTCCACTAAGATTTTCAGTTCGTGTTGTCTTGAAACTTTCTCCAATTAATCTAATCTTCTTCTTCTTTTCCCAATTTCTAGTTATATCAAATATCTTTCCAATAATCTCCTTGCCTTTCATCTTTAACCGTGTTGACTGAAAAACTAAACATTTGTATTCTTTCTTTCCGTTTCTTTTTATTTGTATACGCGCAATTGGTTTTGAAACTTCTTCTATATAAATTATAGAAGAAATCAAGCAATAAATTCTCCAATCAGAATCCATTAACTTATAAATAGACATGATAATATAAAGTTTTTCTACTATTTATATGTTTCGGTGTATAAAACAATAAAATTAAAATCCTCTCTATAATTCCTTTCAGCTAGACCATATTCTAACGTAACGTTTGCTGGCATATATATTAGATAGAATAATAAGTTTTAAATCCTTTCCTAAACCTAGAAATCCATGGCGTATTCAACACAGATAATAGGGGCCTTCTTAATAGTAATATTAGGACTTATATCCTCAAGGATAATCTATAACATAACTAAAAAGGCAATTATAGAGTTTGAACTAAAATACCTATTTAAAAAAATTGGATTGGAAAGAATAGAAAGACAATTTCCAATTATAATAAAATATCTCATAATTGCCATATCAATAATATTTGCATTGTTGCAATTAGGAATCTCTTTTGCAACAATAAAAATCACATTATTAATAATAACTGGAATAACAATAATCTTCATAATACTTTCATTCAAAGACACATGGTCAAACTTGATAGCAGGAATTATAATAAAAAAATCAGGAAAATTAAAGATAGGTGAAACAATCAAGATCAAAAATATAGAAGGAAAATTAATAAAAACTGGCTTATTAGAAACAGAAATAAAAACAAAAAGCAAAGAAACAGTTCATATTCCAAATTCTTTATTGAAATAAGAAGGATCCTATTTTCTAGTAAAATGCCTTATTGCAAATAAAATGATTAACAATATTATGATGCCGCCACCAATTAACTTTAAATAAAGATACAAATCAGGTGTTAGTTCAATATATTTATAAGCTCTTAATCTTGATAAATATAACATAACCTTTGGGAGCAATTGTTCATAATAGAGCACACCAACCGTAATCAAACTTAATATAACTGCAATTAATATAAATGGCCAGGCCTTATGATGTTTAACAGGATGCTTTTCATGTATTCTCTCTAATTTAAATTCATGAGTAGGCCTGAATAAAAAGTTCTTGTTTATCTTGCTATAGATATATGCTCCTATAAAGAAATATGTATAAGAGCCTAATATGAACAAGAATAAAACCAAAACTAACAAACTAATCCAGCATTTTGGATCACCACTGCATACACTCAAGAAATTTGATACATTTTCATAATATACATCACTCTTTTTAACCTCCTTAGCTTTAACCTCGAATAAATAGCTAGAAGTCCCTGTTGAAGTTCCGTACTTTGCCTTTGCACTAAACACATATTCTCCTATATTTAAGTTTTCTGGAATCTTAATTGTCTTATAAAAAGAAGCCTGTGTTACAACCACAACAGTTTCTATCTCTGTAAAGATAGTTTCGCCATTTAAGCCTTTAATCTCATATTCCATCAATACATTTGCAGGGCTGACCTTTCCTAAGTTAAACAAACGTATCTCTATGTTCCTTGAATCACCCAATTCAATAATCCTATCCTGTGCATTAAGATCTATATTCATATCAAATAATACATCTTTTGATTCTATTTCAACAACTACAGGAACAGCCTTTGTCTCTTTTTCTGATTTTATCAAAAGCTTGCCGACATAAACTCCAGGTAAATACGTAACCCTTTTTTCTGGATCATTTGTTGCAAAATTTATAACTACTGTTTTTGTCTCTCCTTGTAATAATTCAAAGGCATCATCTTTCATAGCCAATAAATTACCAACCCCCTCTCTTAAAATTCCTACATTAAGATTGGAATCTCCAACATTCATAATGGATAATTCCTTTGTTATAGAACCCCCCTGCTTTAACAAAACCTTAATCAATGTCTGATCTGTCTCTAGATAATTCAATTTATCTTCCGGGGTATACGCAATATTTGCCTTTGATAAGAATATTGTTCCTCCTGCAATTATTAAAAAGAAGAATACTATAATGAGAATATGAAATAGATTCAAGGAAGAAGGCCTTTTTGTTCCAAGATAGATTGTTTTAAGCTTACCTTCCTTATCCTTTAGATTATAATAGTAATAAGGTCCTGTTTTTTTCCCGTCTTTTTCAATATATCTCTTATATGTCAAAGTACACCTCTTTTTAATAGTGTAACAATTACACTATAGAATGTAACTATTTAAATCTTTCTTTTATGAATTTAATAACAAGTATAAGAACAACGATTAAGGCTAAACTAAATAATGAAAAATAAACTAACTCATTATTTGAAAGGATAATTCTCTTCTCTTTAGATACAATCTCGAATATCTGGCTGGAAAGGCTTACAGAATCCGCATATACAACCTCTATCCCCAACACATAAACCCCATCTTTAAGATTATCTGGTACAACTATCCTTTTATTAAAAGAAATTTGATCGCTGAAATTAATACTCTCATTCAATCGTTTAATCTCCATCCCATCCATGCTCTTAATGACATAATTTATATTGACCTCCTTATTTTTCTTGTCACCAATATCAAACAATGTTACCTGTGCAGAGATCTCCTCGCCTGCTTTAATAGATCTGTAATCTTTTATTAGATCTAAATTAATATCTATCTTTCTCTCCTTAGACTCGACCTCTATAATTAATGGTATCTTTTTGATAATATCATTAGATCTTATTAATATATTTCCAGTATATATCCCTACATCAGTGCTGGATTTCACATTTATCTTGATTATCTTTGTCTCGCTTGGTTTTAATTCAAGCTTTCGGTCTGATAAGTCAATTAAGCTGGAGATGCCCTCATCTATATCTATCTCTACAATAATCATATTCATATGCTCATTGCTAATGCTAAGTTCCTCTGTCTTTACCTCAGCCGGGGCTAATCTTGTTATAATACTTTGTTTATCAGTTTTAAAACCAGTCATTATTCTTGGAGCGCCGCCTGAAGAACCTCCGCCACCTCCGCCGCCTGCTGCAGAAGTTGTTGTTATAGGATTATCTATTGCTATAGTACTGGTTAAAGTATAATTAGTTGCTCTCTTTGCATCATCAAATGGACTAATCCTTAACAAATAATTCCCATTAGCATAAGAAGCTGTATTTAGTATATAAGACAAAGAGCTTGTTGTAGTTATATTAGACCAAGTACCGCTTGGTGAATTTATCTGTAGTGTATAATTTATATCATTAATAGATGATTGTTTTCTCCAAGAGATATTGTAATTCCCTGATATTGTATCTCCAGCTTTAGGTGTACTAAAATTACTCTGTCCGCAGTCATTCCAACCTTTATAAGTTGAATTTGTATAATTTCCTATATTCTCTTCATAAAAATTACCCTCATTATTAACACAGAAATTAGAGTCTGAATTAGATATATCCACGGAATTATTATTTACGCCTTTGGAATAGAAGTTATTAAGCCATATGGAACTATTATAAACATCTATAGTTGCTATATATAAATCCCATCCAGCATTTGTATTGTATATTGAATTATTTGTTATATTATTTCCTATTAAAACACCTCCTCCAGTATTAAGCATTACAATCCCGTTCTCAGCTGAATCATAGATATGATTTCCTATGAACTGGTTATTATCAGAGCCATCTCCAAGACCAACATTAATCCCTATCCCAGACACCAAATTCAATTCATAGCTTGTATTAAATGTATTATTCCTTGCAATCCAATTATCCCCCACAGAAATAAAGTTTATATTATTCTCGGATATTGTATTGTTTTCTATTAATAATTGAGCATTTGTTCCTGTAATATATAAACCATATTTATTATCTGTTTTGCTGTATTTTACTGTGTTATTTGCAAACAATGAATTTCCTACAATTGTTCCGCCTAATGCAACACAAGTATCAGATGTTGAATTATAGAAATATGAATTAATTATCTTATAATAATCAGCAGATACGGAAGCGCATGTTTTAAATGAATATGATGAATTCATTCCTATTATTGTTATGTTAGTCAATCCACTTGCTACTGCATCTATATTATCCTCTGTTGATGAATTGATTAAGGTAATATTCTCCATATATGTTGTGTAATTTCCAAGCACCTCACCTACAATCAATTTAATATTATCACTTACCGCATTCTTTGACACAAAATTCCTCAATGTCAGGCTTCTTGAATTTGATTCCAGCCCTACATTAAACCAGTCAACATTGCAGTTCATTACTGTCATGTTCTCTAATTCCTCACCCACATCAACATAGAAATCCAGGTCTATGCCTATTCCAGTTCCATTTCCCTTTAAATACTTGCCATTGCAGTCCAATGTTTGGTTATGATTGAATAATCTTATAGCACTTGTGCCTGTGCTTCCGCTTCCATACATCTCATAATTACTGTAATGACCCCATGCATGTGTTGATATTTCTGCTGGTGTTAAAGTCCTGTTGTAGATTGCTGCTTCATCCAAACTCCCATTGAATCCTTGAAATGTTTGGGTATTTGTCCTTCCAGCTCCTATCCATATTGAAGCTGTTCTATTGAATTTCAAATCCGCAACCCAGTTGCAAGTCTTATTTAAATTACCATTTATATATATTAATTTATCAGTTCCATTCCATGTTGTTGCAATATGATACCATTTATCTTGTGATATTCCACTGCCAGAATCACATGTATTTAATGTTCCTGCTGGGCTTCTTGTTACAAAACGAATTACATTGGTTGTTTGCACTACTGAAACCTGAAAATCCAGTATATTAGGAGCAATTCCCCTGTTAAAAAAAGGCTTTAATGTATTTGTTGATGATATGTTGACCCATGCTTCCATTGATAACTGCGTGAAGTTGAAGTCAGTATTATTCTGGGAATTTGTTATGTTAACATAATCATTAAGATTATCAAAACTCAAGGCAGGTGAATTTATATTCAGAACCCTTGTTCCATTAAGAGCAGAACCTTGTATTGCACCATTATTCCCCATTCCAGAAACATCTATTGCTGTATATAATCCTGTATCTGAAAAATTAAATCCAACTAACATTCCAGTCTTATTATATAAATCAGCATCTGATAACCAAGTTGTAGAGCCAGACATATTGTAGATTGTATTAACATCATTCAACTGGCAATAATCTGTAGAGCCATTTACATAAAATAGGCATTGTGAGATATCTGAATATGCATCCCCTACAGCAACAAGATAAGCTGAGAAATGATTTACATTGAAGATGTAATAACCACCAGAATCATAAGCATAAACACCAGAATAACTCCAATTAGTGCAATCTAAACTATTCAAATCAAAGTCATCACAAATCAAAACAGGGCTTCTACTAATAGTTACCTTATTTAATCCATCATGCTTTATTTTTACTTCAGCATACTCAATCTCATCAACATCGGTATATACAAAATCACTACTTGCACCGCTGCTTCTGCCAAATATTATATCAATGTCCTTTGTCGTCCTTAAACCTCTTATCTTAACCTTGTTTCCATCAACTTCAGCATCTAAATCAAATTTATCCCCTCTTTCGCTTAAATTATAAACACCTTTCTTATTCAGTTTATTCTTGATATTGATACTTGGTTTTATATAATTCCTAGCAACATCTTGAATTACAGCTAAACTAGCATCAGGTTGTAAAACAACATTCTCTGAAAAAGTAACATCGGGCAAAGCAACAACAGAAACATTGCTGTCATTTACAACGGCATTTTCACCTTCATAAACAATAAAACCTGTAAAAGGTAATTTTAACAAAAAGGCAACTGCTACAAAAATCACAACAAGAATAACCATATCAATTAATTTAGACCTTTTATATATATTTAATTCGCCAGAAAAACTACTTTTTAATTCCTTTTCTTTCCTTATAGCCTCATTGTAGACATTCCCTAAATAGACACTTCTAGTTTTATTCCCCTTTCTTATTGTGGTATAAAAATATTCTTTTCCTGAAACTCTCTTTTTGTGCATAAAAACACCCTTTTTATAAAATATAGTGTGGTATAAAATCTATTTAAACCTTTCCAAAAACTCTTCCTCAATAAAATGCAGTTTTCCAGGCACGACAAGACTTTGTGGTATAAACTTAAACTTGTAATTTAACAAATCCCTGGCCTTTCCAGCTTTTATTTCTGCATTCTCGCAACCTAAACCAGCACATCCTACACAAAGCACATCATTATCAAACACGTTTTCTTTTCTCTTTTTCTCTAGATTCAATAAAAACTTAATTCCTTCATTAATAGTCATTCCGATATCCAATAAAAATAATGTATGTAAATCCTTATTCTGCTTTAAAACATCATAAGGAGCCTCAATATTATCTAAATAGGGTATGGAAACTATCTTTCCGAAATTATACAGGCTTAATCCTGTATCTCCAATAGCAGTTAATATAGAAACACCATGTATTACCTCATATTTTATTTTATTATTCACTGCGTCAATTAACAAGCTTACATGCGTCGTAGCAGAAAAAACATCACCAATAACTAAAAAAGCAACATCCTTCTGTTTTGCTTTGCTTAATATATCATCAGTTCTACCCTCAACTAAATCCCTATCAGCTAAAATAATCTTTTTGCCAATTAACTTCTCTAAATCCTTCACGCTATAATTCAAGATTGAAGTATAATTATCTAAATAAGCATAATCACATCTTTTAATAACCTCTAAAGCTCTAATGCTTAAATCCTTGAACATTAATCCAATGCCTATTAAATATAACATAAAACTATTTCCTTCATTTAATATATAAATATATTCTTTTAACCAGCATTCCCAATAAACCTCCAGCACCCAAGCTATAAAAATTCAAATTAAAAAACAACAATAAAAATGGAATAAAGAACAATAAAATATTCATAAATAAAATTTTTATGAATTTATAATTCAAGCTCCCGTAAGGCAAGCCATAAATAAATACTAAGGAATTTAATAAAACATCATTCCTCATGGATAAAATACCGAAAAATAAATACTCTTTATTAATTAAAAAACCAATAATCAATCCAAGAATTAACAAATAAACATCAAATGAATAATAAATCGAAAAAGAAACTAATAATACAAGCAAAGAAGTTGTTAAGATTAAAAAATACCTTCTTCCATCTTCTAATTCCTCTTCAGTTCGGCTAGCTATAAACCATCCAATAAACTGTCCTAAAAATGAAGCTAAATAAAGCATAGATATTATTGAAAGAATTAATATAAAAACCTATTTATTAATTAAATTGTAGGGTTCTATTCCAGAAATTAAACAAATCATCATCAAAATTCCATTTCAACTCAAACATAACACTAGTGCTGTTTTTCTTTGTTGTCTTTGTCTGTGTTAATAATTCTTCATTAGAGCTTAATAAATATATAGCCCAGCCAGGTAATTTAATCCTCAGGTCCCCAATCCTAAAATTATCCTGACCAAACATAACACCATAATTACTTCTTAAAATATCTCCGCCCAAAGGAACCTCAGCAAGGGCAATTAATTTAGTATTCTTACCAAGCTCAATTCTGCTTAATAAACTCTGTCCATTTAAAATACTATCACTAGATAAGTCAGGTCTTTGCATTAGTACATAATCAACAGTTGTTTTCATATTCAATTTGCCTTCATTAATATCAAATACTAAACCACCTTGATAATCTGAATATTGCACATCCTTAGATAATCCTTCTTGCGGTACAGCACCAGTTACATCCTGTTTTATAGATGAAAATTGTTGCAATCCTCTTAATCTTAAACCTAAATCATAATTTTCACCATCAATAAATAAATTCTTATTCTCTATCTCAGCATCAACTATAGTATTGTCAGTCTTGACATCAGCACCTACACCAACAAGCTCATAAACCTGCTTGGCATTTCTTTTCTCAAATACAGCATCCAATTTAAAATTAGTTTTTCTTTTATGTCCTAAATTAAATTCTAAACCTCCGCCAATACCAACTGTATCTTCTTCATAATCACCTTCAAAAGCATCAGTTTTAACCTTAGCCTTTGTATTGGTAGATTGCATTAATAAATGAACATTAAAATTATCATTTTTGTAACCAAGAATAGCACCTATACCATCTATCTCGCCGTCATATTCAACAGTTTCAGTTTCTTCATTAATTAAAGTCTTTCTTTTGAAACCGCCAGTCAAATAACTAGCATCAGCTACAAAATTCTGTCCTATTATATCTTCTAAACCATTATCCCAATTATCCCCATTATCTACATCTTCCTTACCTTTAGGTGTATCAGTAGTCTCATCAATCTCAGCATCCCATTCCCTAATCTTAGCATATGGCTTTTTATCAATCATTGCTGCATCAGCACTCGGCACAATATAATCAAGAAAAGCACCAAAAAGTGTAGTATTATTCTCTACATTTAAACTGCCTTTGTCTTCAATTTTATCAACATCTAATTTTATCTTTCCTTTATATTCAATCTTCTTTCCTTTATCATCATTATCCTTCAAAGATTTAATAGGTTCCGTACCAATATAATGATCTTCAACTTTATCACCATCAACATCATCAGTTCTATCCTTATTTAATTCAATATTTTGAAGCTCATTTTCTTCATTATCAAGAACAAGGAATCCACCTTTAGCCTTAGCAAATTTATTTTTATCATGCGTATAAGTAACAGAAGGTTTCTTTCCTTCTTCTGCAGAATAAATAATATCTTCATATTCATCACCAGACCCACCATTAATAAAAGGCTTATCATCAGTTATAGTCTTTTTAGATAAATCATTTTTTAAATCTTCAAGTTTTGGATAATTGAATTTATTTTTTTCTACTGGAATTTCGTGAGGAGAACCTATAGGCACATTAGGTTCATCTCCACCATCTTCATTAGGTAATGGAACTGGAGTCTTATCTGTAACATCCTTATCCTTCTTCTTATATTTCCCGTTCTTTGCAACCTTATAATGTTCAGGTTCTATTTCAACACCGCAACCGTCTGTTGCTTGCCCGATTGCAGGTGCATTTTCATAAAGCTTGTCTTCATTTAAAGGCTTATTAGAAACAATAAACCTTCTATTCACAGGAAGATGATCCTCAGAAAATTGATCTGTCTCACCAATGCCCTTGCTCTCTTTTATTTTATTTGATTTTTCTATGTCAATAGAACTAATATTATTCCCTATAGCATTAGCTCTATCTTCAGATAGATCTAAATTATAATCTGCTCCACCATCAATGCTAGAGGAAGCAGCAATATAAATTGGAGCATCCTTTGGCCAATTTTGAATAACCTTTTCAAGACCTTTCCTTCCTCTTATAATCTTGGTGCTATCAAAAGCAAATTGTCCATCATATCTGCAAAATGGAACATCTTGTTCTTCAGGAGAAGATTTATCTCCACTAACAGCTTTATCAGCAACAAATTCTTTTTTAATCTTTGAAGGATCGATACAAGATTTTAAACCATAATAACCACTATATAAAAGTCCGGCAATAACAGCACCGCTAACTAAAGTTTTAACAAACCCAGGAATCCTTCTAATAAGACCAGGTCCGCTTCTATATTTATAATCAATTTTATGTTCCTCAGGAGCATCATCCAAAGATTTATCTTCTATACCCTCAACAGACAAGGATGGCATACTATCTGAACCAATACTTGTACCAGAACCAAGATTTGTACCAGATGGTTCTTCTGGTTGATAAGCTTTTTTTTCAACAGGTGCTGCCAGTTCAGGATCACCGCCAAAACTTGTTCCTTCTTGATCAACTTTAACTTCGAGGTTAGATTCTTTTGATTTATATTCAATTAGATTTTTGTTTAGATTGCCTAAATCAACAGAGATATCTAATAAAGCCACATCATAGACTTCAATTTTATGGGTAAATCTTAGAGTATCCAAATAAGAACTCAAATCACTAGCTTCTTTAAAAGCTTGCTCATAATCCCTTATTATTAGCTCGATATTCTCAGGATTTAATTCTTTTGCATCAGAAAGCTTTTCTCTTAAACTCTTTAAAACTCCATTTATATACCTTACATTATTTTCAGATAATTCTTCTACCATATCTTAGATTATCCCCACTCATTAGTAAAAACAACTTATATATAAATGTTTCGATGTAAATAAATTAAATGGCTCTTCCAAAACAACCTCAAAAAGTAAAGCTCTTCATAGGAATTCTTTCTTCAGACACTAAACTATTTGAAGCAATAAAAAAAGAATTTAAGTATGGAGAAATAGATTACGAAAGTGATCTCTTTGACTGGAATTTTACAAAATATTACAATGACGAACTGGGAGAAAACATAAAGAAGAGATTCATATTCTTTAAAGAATTGATAAAACCAGAAGATATAGTCAAAATAAAATTAGAAACAAATAAAATAGAGGAAAAACATTCCAAAGACAATAAAAGACAAATCAATCTAGATCCAGGTTATCTAACACCATCAAAAGTACTGTTAGCAACAGCAAAGGATTATTCTCATAAAGTTTACATAGGAAATGGAATATATGGAGATGTAGTTTTAACCTTCAGGAATAATACATTTGAACCTCATACTTACACATTTAGAGACTTTAGAACAAAAGAATACATTGAATTGTTCAATAAAATAAGGGAATTACTATAACGCCGCGATTGGGGGGGTTATATTTCCGAACGCCAACGGTAATTAATGATTTATAGAATAACTAAGTATATAAGTAAGTATAGGTGTAAGTATATAACTAAGCTTATATTTAAACCTTTTTATAAGCCCATGCAATAGCCTGCAAGCTTAAATTTTGGTTTAAAGACTTTTATAGGCTACTAAAAAATAATAGCTATAAACCGTATTGCAGCTAAGAATTTAACTTAAAATATATTTCTAAATATATTCAAAATATATTCGGAAACAAAAAATTTAAATATATATTACGATTATATATATGTAGATTAAAAGAATTAACGCATGCGTTCCGCCGATGGCGATAATGAATTCTTTAAAAGAAAATTTAGAAATAGAAAGAGGTATAAAATGAAAAAAGAAAATTTAGAAATAGAAAAAACTATCAAAGAAATCTTGCAAAAATATTTTGATAATAAAGAGATTATCAGAGTGGTGGTGAGTTCTGGTCAGGCATTTTTTGGCTACATTACAAAAATTCTGAAGCATGATTTTTTTATCATGAACGATAGAGATTCAAGAATAGCAATCGTTCGTTATATAGACATCACAAGAATTAGAAAAATGGATGGAGAATTAGAACATGGGAATCAAAATGGTTTCTCAAATCCTAAGTGAAGAAATAAAACCTATAGACTGGTTGGTAAAAGATTTGATACCAGAGAAGGGCATTACTATACTCGGTGGAGACGTGGGTTCTTTAAAAACTTATTTTAGTATTTATTTAGGTTTATGTTGTGTTTCTGGGAAAAAAGTATTAGACATTTTTGAAGCTAAGAAAATTAAAGTATTATACATAGATGAGGAGAATAGAGAGAGAACAATTAAGGACAGATTAAAAAAACTTTTGAAGGGACTTAATATAAAAGAAGAAAATTTACAGATGGGTTTTTTAATTTCTTCAGGAATGAAATTAGATAAGATTAAAAAAGGTGGCAAATTAGAAAAGATGATAATTAATTTTAAGCCTAATTTGATAATAGTTGATAGCATGGTAAGGGTCTTTGATGGAGAAGAAAATAGTAGTAGTGATGTTAAAAAGATTTTTGATAAAATAAAACCTTTAATTGAACATGACACCAGCTGGCTTTTACTTCATCACACAAGAAAAACAAACACAATAAAGGTTAAAGATGATTTAAGGGGCTCCAGTGATTTTGGTGCCTTTGCGGACATTATTTTGATGATTAATAAAGTAGAAAAAAATGCTTATACCTTAAATCAGCCAAAGAATAGATTACAACAAGCGACAGAACCTATAAAAATAAATGTGGTAGACACTAATGATGGTGGTTTGAAGATAATTTATTCTGGGGAAGGTATTAAAAAAGCCTCTATGAGTATTAATGAAAGATGTGCTGAAAGTATTATAGAACGGATTAAAAAAGAAAATCTAAAGAGTTTTAAGACTAAGGATATAGAAAAAGTTTTAGATTATAAACACAATGCAATCAATAATGGATTATCTTTTTTAGTAATAAAAGGGGTGTTAAAACACATATCAAAAGGATATTGGGAGGTCATAACTTAATCTTAAATTTAGTTTATTTCGTTTATTTACTATATATATAAACTAAATAAACGAAGTTTATTTTTAGTTTAATATATTTATCTTTTAGTTTAAATAGTTGATTTAAATGTTTTAAACTAATTAAACGATTTTAATATTAATTCAATAATAAAATGACTACAAAGGATTTAATAAAGCTAAAGCCTAAGGGCGACCCTTATAGCGATGAAATAAGGGCTAAAATTAAGGGTTCGGTTAGTCAACGGAGAAAAATAGCTCAAACTCTAAATGCTTTAAGCAGAAGTACTAAATTAAATGAGCAACAAAAAATGTTTGTAAGTTTACTAAAAGAGAAGAAATTTGTTGATTTATTGGTTGAATTAATAGCCTTAAACCTTAAAGATATTAGCGATTATAAACGACGTGATAAGGTCATAGAGCAGATTATCAATTTAACCAAGGGCTCACCCAATATAAATATTCTAAATATGCAAACAAAAACCGATAACATCATTAAATGGGATGAATGGTTGGAAGAGGCTAAGAAAAAAAGAGAGGAGTGGCTGAAGAATATACAAGCACAAAAAGAACAAAAAGATGGATAATAAAATGTTAACAATAAAAAATTTTATGAGGTGGTGCAAACTAAATAACAGGGAATTAAAGCTTATAGCAGAAAATATAAGGATAAATAAAGAGCGTATAAATCTATTAGATAAAAAGTTAGAAATTTTAGAAAAGACTCATAATTTATTATTTAAAAATAATCTTTTAAATAATAATTCTATAGAATTTAAAGAAAACTACGCTGAATTTTATATAGGATAAGGAGGATATAAATGGAAGTAAAAATTTTTGAAGATGGTGAAGATGGAGACCTTTGTGTTAGAGATGATGGTATTTGTATTGAAAGATTTCGTAATGGTAAAGTTGCTGTTTGGCGAATGCCCAACAAAGACGGAACATTTGGGAGCGTAAAAGTTTCATATAATGAGCATTGTGCTATAGCTAACAAAGGAACATCTAAACCAAAACCAAAAGAAGAAATAATTATAAAGGAGGAAACAAAATGAATGATGAAGAAATAATTTATTTAGAGCCTAATAAGACTAATAAACTTAATAGAGGTGGAAGGGATGAAGCCAATTTTGAAAATACTACTCAAAACTGGAACAAACAAGATATTAATAGTTCTATAGCGTATTGCTATACATGTGCAAGAAGGGATTTTGAAAAGAGAAGCTTCACAGGTAAAAAAGAGGATTATGAAAGTATGTATCCTTTAAAGGATGTGCCTGTTGAAAAAATTATTAATAACGTGACAAAAGAAAAGGTTGTTGTGTGTTGGCATAGAGATTTTGAATGTTTTCGAAATCCAAGACATAAGAAAACTATTACAATTCCAGCAAATTTGTATAAAAAATTAGATTTGGGCTCTATAAAGCGAGAACCTACGCCACAAGAGAAATTAATTAGTGAAGGATTCACACAAATATATGACTACATATTTGCTAAAAAACTAAGCGATGGCAGAAGCTGTTGTAAAGTTTTTTGCTATAATTGTAACAATTTTGTGAACGAGCAAACGCTAATTTTAGAAAAAGGTATATCTATAGAATGCACCTGTCATAGTTGTGATTCTAAAAATAGATATTACATAAAAAAGGAGGTATAAAAATGGTAGTAATAAATGAAGAAATAATAAGAAACTCTGAAACAGAAGAGCTTATGAAAATCTTTAAAATAGATTTAGATGAAGCGATATTATTAAAAAATCGTTTTAGTAAAAACTCTGAAACGAATGTTACAGATGAAGAAGTAAAAGAACTGATGGAAAAATATCCTTCTATGGAGTTTGAATTTGCATTTATGAATTTACATAAGGGCAAAGAACAGCAAAAACAGAGAAGTCTTGAAGAATTTAACAAGCATAAGAGAAAAACCGTAGATGTAGATTCAAAGGGCAATTTTATCAAAGAATAAAATCATATTTCTTTTAATAAAAGTTTAAAAGAAAAGGCAGAAGGAAACTTAGAATCTCCTTTGTATTCTTAATGAAAACTATATTTTTAGCCATTCCTTCTGCTTTATTTTTTAGTAAGGTTTAAATAATTGAACTTTCTTATTAATTTATGTCAAAAGCACAAAGTGGATTATTTTGGGTAATTGGAGTGATTCTTATTATAGTAATAATTATTTTAATAATTAATAGTTCTAATGGAGATAAAATTGGATTAACTATAGAACCTTCCGGGGTTATTCCTATCATTAATGGACAATATTCACAAATTATTACTATAACTTTAGAAGGAAACTACACTTCTTCTGATGAAATAAGGATAGAATTAATATCTCCAAACAAAGAGTACATTTCTTTTTTCGATGAAAATAATAAAGAAATACCGGATTCTACTATTATTAGTGGAGTAAGTTCAAATATCCCAACAAAACCTAAAAATAAATATAAAATTAAAATATTTGCAAAGAAAGACGATTGGCAAGATTCTTATATTGCAACAATGAGAATTATTGAAAAGAATAAAAATTTAGAAAAAACTTTTAATATTAATGTTAGTTAAAATATTAATTTTTAATCCCTTCCTAACAACCTTTAAAGTAATCCAAACCCAAAAAGCACCGCCTATAAGAAATCCAGATAAGACTAAGAGCCAATTATTTAGAGTCATTTTAATATTAAATATAAATTAACAATTAATAAAATAAGATTTATTACACTAATAATTATAGTAAGCCAATTATGAATATTTATACCTAAAAACAATCTTTTATTTAATTCAAGTTGTTCTATATTGGTTACAGTTTGAACATCTTTTGTAAGACTACTTCTGATATCATAATCAAAATTAGGTATGGAATTATGCCAAAATATTGCCTTTTTCTTCCATTTATTCATCTCTTTTTCAGCTTTATTTGATTCTTCCCTTTCTAAGTTAAGATATTTAGTCATTTTTAAATTCATTTATTAAATTCTTCTTTTCATCAAACTTCTTACATACATTTTTATACTCTTTAATTAAAAGATATAAAGTTAATATAAGAAGAAATAAAAAAATTATTATAGAGAGGAATAATAAGCCATCATTATATTTATTTGTTTCTTTATAGGTATGCAAAAAGAGACCAATAGATACATTTATAACCATAAGAGTGAAAAATCTTGTTTTATGAATATCATACATAAATTTAGCTCTATCTAACTTTACATCCAATAGTTTTATTTTCTTTTCATATTCAAATTGTTTTTTTATCTTGACCATATTAAAATAGAATACAAAGGAAATACTTAAAACTTACTAATGAGTTTTTTCCTATCTTTAATATCTTTTATTTTATTATCCATAATATAATGACTTTCAAGAACATTTTCAATTAAATTTATTGCTGCAAGAAGCTCCTCATCGCCAAATATTTGTAGTTGGTGTGCACTTTCATTACCAAGCAACCTACATTCCTGTAAACCCCCACCAAGTTTAGAAGTAATTATACCTTTTTTTATAAGCTCTTCAATTTTATTATATAATCCCTCAGTCTTAACCCCCTCTTCTATACAAATAGCCTCTATAACAGCCCTAATTCCTAATGCACAAACAGTAAGTAATTCATTATTATAAGCCTCTATAGTTTCGTGATAAATTCGTCTTATTCTTGCAGGAGCATGCCAAATCTCATATTTTTCTTTAATCATCCGTTTGTTTCTTCTTGGGTAATAATTTATTGATTTACTGTACTCGATTATCTCTTTACCGTCCTTATCTTTTCCAATCATCTCAAAATTTTCACTATTTGTACTAATTTTACAAAAAGTTACATTTTCACAACCTAAACAAGAATATGCTTCATAAACATCTATTCCATGAATACCTGCTTCTTCAGAATCCCACTTATAAGTTTTAGACCACAATTTCTCATGTTTTGTTTCAATTCCACAAGTTATACATTGAATTTTCTTAATTTCTTCTTTTTTCATTAATTTATATAAACAAAATAACTACTTAAAACTTTCTTTTATAGCTTCTCACAATTTGTAGAAACAATTGAAAATTTACTTAAATTCATTTTAATTGGTTCTTGATTTGAAGACAATTCAAAAGAAAAGGGGATTTCAGATTCGATTTCCTTTAAAACTAATTTTATATGATAACTAATGGTAGTTGTATCTCCTATTATTCCTTCTTCAGATATATCTGTGGTGGTTTTAGAATACTTTAACCAATCACAATAGTAATTATTTATATTTTGACCTTTTTATAACCTTTGTAACACCCACCAGCAATATAATAAGGTTTTGCTGTTAAAATTTCTGTTCCATCTTTCCATCTTGGTTCTGCTTCTGTCCATTTCTTAACAGGATTAAAAATCAGTCCCTCTTCTATATTTGAACGACTATTTATATATTTACTTAGATAAAATTGTTCAGGTATTACCCCCCCAGGACATTCTTTTATACTTTCTCCTTGTGTATCTATTTTTACATCTCTTTTTATATCTTCATCTCCAACAGGTTCAGGTGTTGTTACATTCATCCTTTCTTTTTGAGATTTAGAATTAGAACTTGCTAAAGACATACCAATTATAAATAAAACTAAGAAAGCTACAATTTTTAACCATATACTTAAATGAATATTGAATTTTTTCTCAATGTATTTTATAGATGGAGGAAGCACAATTAATCCCCCAACCATAATCAAGAGACCACCTAAAAAAGAAAGCACTATAACCGCTAATCCGATAATAAGGGTGACAATTCCAATAATATATCCTAAAACTAAACTAAGGGTAATCTGTTTAGGTTTTTCTGGTTTATTCATTCTCTTAAATCAACCTCTTTTTGCTAATATTAATAAGAATTTAGTTAATTTAAAGCTTTCTTTAGCCCGAACTTACTGTAACAACCCCATAATCTGCATCTGTAGTTTGTGAATTTAATACCCTATCATTCTTCTTCATTGTAACTGTTAATGTTCCTGAAGCTTCTTTCTTTTGTATAACTGCTACAGCAGGCCAATCACTAACTTCATAAGTAGCTGGGATAGAACCTTGTACTGATTTTTGATTAGCTCCTCCACCAATACTACCTGAAAACTCTAATCCGTTTGTTCCTGTAACTTCTATAATATAATTTGTAGTTATTGATTTTTCAGTTTCTGTTGTGACTTCATTTATTTCTGTTGGTTCTTTATTTCCAGATAAAGTTCCTATTATAATTATTAAGACTAAAAATGCTAAAATTCCAGTTATTATTTTATGTCTTAAAAACCAATTTTGTTGTTCTTTTGCCATATAAAACCTAAATAAACGCCATTTATATATCTTTCGGTATAGTTTCAGTGTAAACCATTTTTATACCTAATTAATACTATCCTTATGGATAAAGATTTGCTAAAATTATATTCTTGGTTAGTAAGAGGTAAACAAAGAAGAGCAATAATTAAAGTTGTGGATGATATAAAAACACCAACACAAATTAAAGAAGAAACTAAATTATCTCTTAATAATGTTAGTGATGTTCTTAGATTATTCATTAAGAAAGGCATTGTTAAATGCTTAAATGAAGAAGATAAAGTTGGCAGATTGTATAAATTAACTAAAAAAGGCGAAGAAATAAGAAAAGAAATTGTTAGATAGATTTTTATAGTTATATCTTTAATGAAGATTAAAATGTCTAAAGAGAAAGAAAGATTACATTTTAAATGGGAAAAATCATTTAATACTTATTTCTTTTTTATTTCTATGTTAATTGCTCTTGTAGTTAGTAGAGATATCCTTTCAAATAAATTTTTAATCGATTTATTTTTAATCGATTTTTTTATAAGTCTTTGCTTTATTATAATTGGAATGGAATTAATTTTTAGTGGTTATTATGAAAATAAATATTCCAAACTCATAGAAGACAAACGTATTAAAAACAATAAATCAAATATAATTGATAAAATTGGACTAATTCTTCATTATATTCTTGGAGGAATTATCATTTATTTGGGATTATCTTTACTTTATTTGATATTATTCAAATAAATTTCCTTTGTTAATATTTTAGGCTTTTTTATTATGTTTCTATCCAATCTTTTTGCTTAACTTTTCAATTAATTCTAACATCTCTTCAGCGTCTTTTTTCTCTTCCTTTTCTTCTTTATTTTTATAAATAAAATCCAGTTCTTTATCCTCTTTATCTTTAACCATTGTTTTTTTGAATTTTCTATATTGAGAAATAGCCCTTAACACTTTTAAACTCTTGATATCCTCCTTTAATAATTCAAGGGTTTCTTTATTTTCTGTTTTCATCTTGTCCATTTCTATTTTAAATTCTTGCTCCTTCTTTATGAAATCATCTTTTATCTTTTCAACTTCTGTTCCTGCCATTTTGTCATCTAATTCCTTATCTGCCACTCCGGCTCTTGATATATAAACATCAGGCATATCAGAACTAAAGTTCCACCCATATCTTACACATAATTGCTGACGATTTAGTTTATCAGCGAAATAAGTAGCTGAGCTATGTCTAAATAGATGAAAATGTATATTTTTCTTTAATTTGCTTTCCCCTAATCTTCTTATAAAAGCTCTTGCTTGATTATACGTTCCTTCATATATCGGTTCGTTTAGCGTGATTCCTTTTTCCTTTCTTAATTTTAAATAATCTCTTATTGCTTCTGGACTATATTTCCAAAATAAACTTATATTTCTTCCTTTTGTTTTTGAATATTCTTCTTTTAAATTTATTTTAATAAAACTATTGGAATCATTAGGCATAGCTAAATCTTCAAATCTTATATTAAAAAACTCCCCTGCTCTTGCTCCTGTGTCAAATAAAACAGCTATTAAAAACCTCTCTCTTTCATTCCTGCAACTTCTATACAACAACTCAACTTCCTTTTCATTCAAAAAATCTGGAGTCTTACGTTGTCTTCTTAAATCAAACCATCCAACTAATTTATGTGCTTTTTCTTCCCCTAATCTCCATTTAAAATAAATCTTAATGGCTCTTCTTATACCTGCTTTAGTTTCTGAGGCATAATCTCCTTTATCACGTTTCTTTATTTTATCACTTGTTAGGGCTTTGTCAAAATCTTCTATTTCCTTTATACTAATTTTTGTTGTTTCTTTATTCCAATATTCTAAAGGTATTAATAGCATATCAATATATCTGTGTATTCTTCTAAGGCTTAGTTTCTTTCCAACATTTATCTTCCCCAATAAGCATTGGTCTAAAAAGTTTATTAAATACTTTTTCTCTATTTCTGGAAAGTCTGCTTCTTTAACCCTATCCTTATAGTTCTCATTTACTTTGTATATTTCTATCCTCTTATTTACCATAAATTATAGAGGTTTTTCGAGTATATAAAACGTTCGGTTTAGTATAACGCCGCGATTGGGATTTGAACCCAAATATCCCGAAGGAAACAGGATTTTTACAAACCTTAGCAATCTTACGCATATAAAATTATTGATTCTGCGCACTACCAGGTTATGCGATCGCGGCTTAAAATAACCAAAACGAATTTCTTTATAAACATTATGTTATTGCACAACAAAAGATTTATATAAACCAATTTCATAGAAACAACATGGGTTTTTTAGACAAATTATCAAATGCTTGGTACATATTCAAAACAAGCTTGTCATTTATAAAAAAGGATAAGTCACTCCTATCAATACCAATCATTCTAATACTAAGCTCAATATTCTTCTTCATACTATTCATTCTAATACTATTCAAACCGATAATTTCTACAATCTTCATATTTAACTTTATAATATTTTTATTCTTGATGTACATATGGACAACATTTCTTGGTTCAGCTCAAGCATGGATGGTTCATGAAGTAGCGCTGGGAAAAGATACAACATTAGCATCAGGAATCAAAAGAGCATTTAAAAACATTCCAGATATACTATTATTCGCATTGGCAACCCTAATAATATCGATCATTGTTGGATCTCTAAGAAAGAGAGGAACATTAGGAAATCTAGCAGGTGATTTTATAAGTCTAGTTACAGGCATAGCTGGAAAACTAGTTCTGCCAGCAATGATCATCACAGAAAGAAATTTTATTGAATCAATAAAACAGCTTGGACAAGCAATTAAAGCAATACCTGAAATAGCAGTCTTTGAAATAGGTATAAGGCCGTTAACAACTCTTTTAATATTTATCAGCATAGGACTATCATTCCTATTTGGTATATCTCTAAGCCCAATTATCGGAATTATTTTATTCTTAATATTATTCCTAATAATAATTATATTTAGTATACTTATCAACCAAATATACTACACTTTATTATATCTAACATTAATAGAAAAAAAGAAAGTTCCAGGTTTAAAACTAAAAAGATAATGTCAGGTCCAGCATACGGAAAGAAAAAGATAGACATAACTGCATATATTCACGAGAAGGGAAAATCTCAGGCAAGAATCATGCATATCGACCTGGAATCAGAAGATATATCTAAGATAATAAAAGATGGAGAAATAACATTCATAAAAGGAAAACAAGGCGGGGCTTTTATAGCATTAAAAAAAGATATGATAAAAAGAGCTGAAAAGTTAATCTAGGGTTCTCCAACAACCTCTATCTCTATCTGCACACCTTCAGGAATAGGCACTCTCATTATTAATCTTAAAGTTCTTTCATCAACGCCAACATCAATCAATCTTTTATGGATTCTCATCTCGTATTTCTCAAAACTTGCCTTTCCCTCTCCATCAGGGCTCCTTCTAGTTGTTACTTTTAATTTCTTAGTAGGCAATGGAATAGGTCCTTGCAAGGATGTTTTTGTTTTTTTAACTATATCAACAATATCCCCGCATACATTATTCAATCTATCAATCTCGGCACTTGCCAGTTTTATTCTTGCAGTTTGCATTAATTTCAGAAATCTAGTCTATTTATAAAGCTTACTTCTTAGCTTTAGCTTTAGCATTAGGAAGCAACCCACCTATAATCTTCTCCATACCTTTAGAATCATCATTGGTTATTCTTATAAAAAATTCTTGACCTATTTCTTTAACATAAAAGGTATCTGTTATGCCATCATCTCCATGATCCTCAACAATAAAATAATACTTACCATATTCAAAATGCAAACTTTCATAATCTCGAGATTCATTTTTAGGGAAATAAATTGCCTTATCATCAATAACATCTAAAAGATAATCAGCAAAAGCCTTAACAATCATATTCTTTACTTCTTTAAAATAATCTTCATGTGTGGTTTCTTCTCCACCAACTAAGGCAATAACATTCTCTAAATTTTTCCCGCATACTTTTAAATCATCTTTGCTTATGCAATCATCATCACGGTCAAATTTCTCATCATTTCCAGCATCTAAGAATTCAAATTTTTCATCACCATCTATTATAAGCTTGGCACCCTTACTTCCTGATTCATATTCTACATTAAATTTAACCTCTGATGTAGCTGGTGGTAAAGGTTCAATCTCTATTTCTAGTTCAGTAATCACAGGTTTAATGTCATCATTATCCCCTTTAAATTCACCATTCTCTTTAAAATGATTAGGATATAATGTTTTAACATTTTCTTCTAATTTCGGATTAGTTTCAAATAAATCTTTTAAATTCGAAAGAACTAAATGAATTTCACTATATGTTACAATTCCATTTTTATCACCTATCTTATCATCATTATCAGCATAAGCTTGAATAACTCTTCTAGCGCAACCCCTTTGCTTTATATTTTTTTGTGCTAAATTTTTAGCATTAGGTTCATTCTCATAACATTTTTTAATTTTATGAGCCAAATCATTAATATCATCAGAGAGAGCTACATTAGGATTTAACAAAACATACGCTCCTAAAACAATACCGCCAATGCCCTTCAAGCTTACCATGAAATAACCAATAAAAACTAATATATAAACCTTTCTATTTTAACCACTATAAGGTAATTATAAACAAAAGCTTTATATAGATAGTACTATGTAATTTAACAAAATGTATATCAGAGAATTAAAAGAAATAAGAGAATTAGGAAAAGTAATATCTTGTAGGGATTCATTTGCCGAACAATTAAGATACTTAAAAAATGCTGGTGCAAAGTTTCCATATATAATGGATGTAAGAAGTATGGCTTACATGAGGATCTATAATGGTTCAAAAGATGGAGCAAAAACATGCCATGCAACAATTTACGCTAAAAATTCTCCAATAATTCTGGCTATGGTTTCCCCATTAATAGAAGATTTTAACATTGCTGAACAAACTATTGAAGCCGATAGAGAAAATAGATATTTCGTTACAAAAGATATGGAAGTTTATGATAAATATGCCAAAATTGCTAAGGAAGATGCAAACAAAGAGCCTGATAAAAGAAGAGCATTAATATTGCCACAAAGACAAAAATTCCTTATCAAACCAGATAGCGAAGAAGCAAAAGCTCTTTTTAAAGATGTTAGAGAAATATATTTTAGAAAATTTTGCCCCCCTGATAAGGTTGTTTTTTATCCCGATGGGATTAATTTTCTTCCTACAGGCAAGGATTTTGTTGACAACCAAAAAGGATCTATTGTAGGATACCTTTGGTTTTGGTGTCCTGAGTACGATTCGAGTCTAGATAGCGAAGGTATATATCTTGGTTCTGATAATCAAGTCTTCGGAATGTTACCGAAAACGAGCGAAGCAGCTTCGCAAAGAGAAGCGCCATCTTTGAGAGTTCAAGCAGAAAAAATTACATCATCTAAATTAGAAGACATAAATAGTTTAGAAGACATAACTAGTTCCCTTATTAATTTCCAGAAATACTAACACAATAAATTAAAAGAAAGAATTATTTCCTAACAACATCCATGCAGACGCCAACAGCAACTGTCTGACCAGCATCCCTTATAGCAAACCTGCTTAATTGTGGAATATCGCCCTGTTTTTCAATCACTAAAGGCTTAGTTGGCTTTATCTTCACAATAGCAGCCTCGCCATTCTTAAGCATATCAGGCTTTTCCTGCACTGTAGCACCTGTTCTAGGATCAATCTTTCTTAAGATCTCAGTAATTTGGCAAGCTACCTGTGCTGTATGTATATGAAAAACAGGAGTATAACCAACAGTTAAAACAGAAGGGTGATTCAAGATAACAATCTGGGCAGTAAATTCAGAAGCAACAGTAGGAACATTATCCTCCCTGCCTAAAACATCTCCCCTTGCAATATCCTTTTTGCTGATTCCTCTGATTGAAAAACCAACATTATCACCAGGTATTGCTTCTTGTATCTGCTCATGATGCATCTCTATAGTCTTAACCTCTCCCTTTACACCAACACCTTCTCTTGCAGGAACAATAATAACCTTCTCTCCAACCTTCATAACACCAGTTTCTACTCTGCCAACTGGAACTACACCAATGCCTGTAATATTATAAACATCTTGAATAGGCAATCTTAGAGGCAAGTTCACAGGCTTCTCTGGTTCTTTGAATAAATCAAACTGTTCTAATAAAGTCGGACCAGTATACCACTTCATATTATCAGACCTCTTGACAACATTATCTCCTTTCAAAGCAGCAACTGGAATAACAGGAATTTCTTCAACCTTATAACCCCTGCTTTTTAATAACTCTAAAACATCCTTCTTGACAGCATCAAACTTAGCTTGATTATAATCAACAGCATCCATTTTATTTACTAAAACACCTAATTGATTAACGCCAAAAGTCTTGCATAAAGCAACATGCTCAATTGTCTGCGCCATTACACCATCGCTAGCAGCAACAACTAAAAAACCAATATCAGCTTGGCTCGCGCCTGTAATCATATTCTTGATAAAATCCCTGTGACCGGGAGCATCTATAATAGTATATTCATATTTTTGTGATATAAATTTCTTATGGCTTAAATCAATAGTAACTCCTCTTTCTCTTTCTTCCTTTAAATTATCCATTACGAAAGCAAATTCAAAACCAGCCTTTCCTAATTCCTGGGCTTTTTCTTTTAATTTCCTCATGGCTTGTTCATCAATATTACCAGAATCATAGAACAATCTACCTACAGTAGTGCTTTTCCCATGGTCTACATGACCTACAAATACAATATTTATGTGTGGTTTTTGTTTCGCCATTTTGTAAATTTTAAATATAATTAGATTATTTATAAACCTTTTGGTTTTATTCTCCTTATTGCAGTTATAAATTCATTTAGGAATCTATCAATCTCATTGATCTTATCTTTGATTCTCATATAAAATTTTCCCTCTTAATTGAATTTCCATTTTAACTTTATTAGGCAGATAATTATAAACTTGTATATCAATCTTTTGATTAACCTCTCCCAAGATTCTCTTCCTAAATGTTGTCGCTTCACTCAAACTAGTGTTATAAAATTCGATAGCCAAATCAATGTCTGATTTAAAACTCAGTTTATTCTCCACAACTGAACCATACAACGTAATTCTCCTAATTTTTTTATGAAGAATGTCATTTAAAATAACCTCTTTTGCTTCTTCTATATATTCTTTTATGATACTTCCTTTTTTAAGTTCAAAATCATTAGAAAACCTTATAACCTCTCTTATAAACTCAAATTTTTTTCTGATATCTCTTGATAACCGATTTTTTTCAGACTGCGTCAAATTTATACCATGTAATTGTTTCTCTATAATCTTTAGCTCCCTTTCTCCAAATAGCTTCCTTGTATTTTTATTATCCTTTAGAAAATTTATTAAGCTCATTTTATAACCGACATAAAGGTTATTATAACCCTAACTATGGTTATTTATAAATCTTTTGGTTTTTATCTTTTACGGTCTGATATTTGTTGGATATCTGATTCAGTTAAATCACATAAATTAATGAAATAATCACATTCAGATAATAAATCTTCACTTATAGTATTATCCTTTCTTTCTTCGGGTATTTGAGAATAATAAGCCACTATAAATACAAGTTTACCATATCTTTCTCTGATTAATTTTATTGATTCTTTTAAATCAGCATCACCTGTCAATAAAATAGCCACATCAAAAGCGTTAGATTGTGCTAACAGGATTAAATCAGTAGAAAATTTTGCATCCACCCCTTTTTGTTGTATATATCCTTGCCTTGTTACTAAATGTGTTGTACGAAATTCACTAAAAGGAATTACTTTTCTAACATATTCAAAAAATCTTCTTTGTCCTTCGGCATTTCTTAAATGTTGTTCAATAGCTTTAACATTAGAATCTTTAAATTTTTCAAATATTCGTTTTGTAGATTTTACATGATTTAAAACCTCCTTTTTTAAATCTTCATTATCTCTTATCTCTTCCGCCTTTTTTAATAACAATTCTTCTTTTTTTATTAATTCGTTCATTTCCTTTATTTTTGAACCACAAGCATATTTCATATTTCTCAATGCCTTAATATTATATTCTCCAGTATATATCAAAGTTTTTCCTAATTCTAAACAACAACTTTGATTTTTTAATAAGGATTCAACTTTTTTAAAAATAAACTGATGTAATAAATCAATTTTCCAAAATCTTTAGTCAGTATTAACTCTTTTTCTATTTATCCTAATTAAACTCCTATCAGAATTTTCTTTATCATTAAAAAGAATCGCTTTCATTTTTTAGAGGAGATTAATGTTCCCTTGAAGCAGGAAACACAATCCCTCAAGTATCTTAATATGGTGTATATTAAAGTACACTTTTATAAAGCTTTCTATAGCCTAAAATTAGGTTTATCTAGTAATAACAATGGTATCAATGATTTTTTCTTTTCAAGCAATTCAGGAGTATCAATTTTTATTCCTTCAAACCTTTTCTTTCTCTACTCTGTAATTCATTAAGCAACATGTTTGGTTGTTTCAATAACCTTATGTACATCACCAGAAAATACCTTGCTTGCATTTAATATCTCAACAGCTATAATTGAACCATCTTTAGCAATATCAAAAACTACACCATTTGGTAGTTCAACACTCTTCCAGTATTTCTCATCATTCAATTGAATATTCAATATATCCTCTTCCTTATCATACCATTTTTCCATTTTCTTAATCCAACCAATAAGCTGTTAGTATTTTTATAGTTTTGCCTTTTACTTTATAAACAACCTTAAGTATTCTTCCTGAAGGAGGAATTCTCGCTATAGCATTCCACGCATCTTCCCAGTACTTATCCTTTAACTTGTTGGAATTTTGTATACAATACCCAATCAAATCTTCGCCAATATCTAATCTATATCTTCTCTTTTTAAGCCAGTGTTTTGAATACTCAAATTGCATTGATTACAAGAATAGATTATAATTAATATATTTTACGCTATTTAAAAAACTATTCCTTCAAACCTTTTCTTTCCCTTGTAGATTTAATTGCTCTGCCCTGTAATTCATTAGGTAATTTCTCAAATAATTGATCAACAACAAAGAAACTTCCTCTTCCAGCAGTTGCGCTTCTCAACACAGAAGTCAAGCCAAACATCTCAGCAACAGGAAGTTTAGCTTTTACACTAACATGTTCTCCTTCCTGCAGCATATCCAGCATCTGTCCTCTTTTGTTCTGTACTAATTTTGAAATCTCACTCATATAACTAAAAGGAGCTTCAATCTGTATAATCTGCATCGGTTCAAATAATACAGCTCCGCCCAATCTCATTGCTTCTCTAAGAGCATCCCTTACAGCTGGCAAAACCTGAGCAGGACCTCTATGTATTGAATCCTCGTGTAATTTACAATCATGTAATTTAACAGTCAATCCAACACAAGGCTCTCTAGCTAAAGGACCAGCATCCATTACTTGTTCAAATCCTTCAATAACTAATTCAATAACCTCGTTAATTTGTACAATACCCCTAGTATTATCAACAAGTACACATCCTCGATAAATATCCTTGAATTTCTTTGATTCTTTTGATTCAATACCAAGCTCAACCAACTTGCTAAAAACAGCTTCATCCTTTTTTCTTATCTTTACTTCGGGAAGTTCTCCGGATTTAATAGCATCTCTAATTCTTTCATCAATAGGTTCCACAGTTAAATAAAATTTATTATGCTTGTTAGGTGTTTTCCCTTCCACCTCTGGAGATAATCTTGAAATAGCTTCTCTATAAACAACAATAGGCGGGCTTGTGCTAACCTCTAATCCTTTCTCTGTTCTAATTCTGTTCTCAATAACCTCTAAATGCAGCTCACCCATTCCACTCATAAGATTTTCACCAGTTTCTTCATTAATTGTAATCTTAATGCTAGGATCTTCCTTTCCAACTTGTTTTAATACCTCTACCAGTCTGCTCAAATCACTTGCCCTTTTTGCTTCAATGCTTTTAGTAACAACAGGCTCAAAAATATGTTTTATAGCTTCAAAAGGTTCCATCTCAACACTTGAAACAGTTTCACCAGCAAAAGTATCTCTTAAACCAACTAGACCAATAACATTGCCAGCAGCAATCTCATCAACCAACATTCTCTGTGCGCCTTTGTAAATATTTATTTGCTGTAACCTAATCCATTTCTTAGCCATGTTTAAGTAAAGATCCTGTCCTTGCTTTACAGTTCCTGAAAATAATCTTCCAGCAGCAACCTCTCCAGCATGCTTGTCAATTACGATTTTTGTAACAACAAAAGCAACAGGTCCATTTCTATCACAAGCTAACAAAGATTTTCCAAGATCACTCTCTAATTCACCATGCCATATCTTTGGTATTCTATACCTTTGTGCTTCAATAGGATTTGGATGGTGTTTTATGCTCATATCAAGAATTATTTTATGTAAAGGAGCTTTTTTAGCTAATTCCTTTTGAGTATCATTTTCATAAGCATCTATGATATCCTTAAAAGTCAGCCCGGTTTTCTTCATATATGAAACAGATAATGCCCAGTTGTGAAATGCAGATCCAAAAGCAACGCTTCCATCCTGAACAGAAACCTGCCATTTAGTCTTGAATTCTTCAGGGGCGATGCTATTAATAAGAATATTTACGTCATTTATGATCTTAACAAATCTTTCCTGCATCTTTTCAGGCGTTAATTTAACTTCTCTTATTAATCTGTCAACCTTATTGATAAATAAGACAGGCTTTACTCTCTCTCTCAAAGCTTGCTTAACAACAGTTTCTGTCTGTGGCATTACACCCTCAACAGCGCAGACTAAGATAATGGCGCCATCTATTGCTCTCATAGCTCTTGTTACATCTCCTCCAAAATCAACATGACCAGGAGTATCAATCAAATTAATCAGATAATTTTTACCTTCAAAATCATGAACCATTGAAACATTGGCAGCATCAATTGTAATTCCTCTTTCTTTTTCATCTTCGTGAAAATCCAAGGCTAATTGTTTTCCAGCTAATTCCTCAGAAATCATTCCAGCACCTGACAAGAGATTATCAGAAAAAGTAGTTTTCCCATGCACTCGTACTGTAATATGTAATTACAATAAATCGATATGGGCACACGTACACACATTTCTTATATACTCTGGATGATTCATTACTTTTTTTACTTGTTCTACTAATTTATCTGTAGCCATACAAAGAATTCCTAGATAGATTGTTTATAAAGATTTCTATAGAAAATATTTCGTCTTATCCAGAAATAATATTCATTCGAAAGTTATATAAATATATGAAAACAATGGCAGGACCTGAAATTCAAGTTTTAATAGAAAAGTTAGATACCATAAAGTTAGAATTGGATTATATTAAAGAACATATGGTTGATGCAGATACAGTCTTAACACCTGAATAAGGAGTTATACTAGAAAAGGGGCTTAAAGAATACAAAAAAGGTAAAACAATATTATTAGGGGATTTCAAGAAGAAAAGAGGTTGATTTCTTATATAATTTTGCTTCGCAACATCATATTCTTACCTATGAAATATCCAAATAAAAAAACATTTATAAACTATAACGTATTGTAAAAACAAAAGATGGTGATTGAAAATTTCTTCAGACCAAGAAGCATAGCTATAATTGGTGCCTCAAATGAAAGATCAAAAGTAGGTTATTCTTTAATAAAAAATCTGGAAAAATTTAAAGGAAAGGTATTTCCTATAAATATTAAAAGAAAAACAATACAGGGAAGAAAAGCATTTAAATCAGTTCTAAATGTAATGGAAAATATAGATTTAACAGTAATTGCAATTCCTGCGCAGTTTGTTAAAAAGTCTTTAGAAGAATGCGGAAAAAAACAAATAAAAGCAGCAATAATAATCTCGGCAGGATATTCAGAAATAGGTAATATAAAAGAAGAACAGGAATTAATAAATCTTGCTAATAAATATAAGATAAGAATAATGGGTCCTAATTGCTTTGGAAATGTAAATCCTTACATAAATCTTGATACTTCTTTTTCATTATCAATGCCTCAAAAAGGAGAAATAGCTTTTATAGCACAATCAGGGGCATTATGGATTTCCTTGGTAGAATATTCATTAAACAAATTTGGATTCTCAGGATATGCCTCTTTAGGAAACATGATAGATGTGGACTTTGCAGATTGCATTGAATATTTTAATAAAGACAAGAATACAAAAGTAATTCTTTGTTACATAGAAGCATTGAAAGATGGAAGAAAATTCCTAAATTCCTGCAAAAAATCAGAAAAACCAATAGTAGTTGTTAAAGTTGGAAAAAGTGATGCAGGAGCAAAAGCAGCATTATCACATACAGGAGCCTTGGCAGGTTCTTATGAAATCTACAAAGCAGCATTCAAGCAATCAAATGTAATCCTGGCAGATACATTAACAGAAGCATTAGACAAATCATTGTTATTAACACAGCAAAATATAAGGGGAAACAAGGTTGTAATAATAACAAATGGTGGCGGAACAGGTGTATTAACAGCAGATCTTTGTGGTATAAAAAATCTTAACGTAATTCAATTACAAAAAATAATTAAAAGCTTAAACAAATTCTTGCCTGAAGATTGGTCTCATAATAATCCGATTGACATTGTTGGTTCTTCATCACACAAAGAATACAAAAATGTATTTAATATATTATTAAAAAATAAATCAATATTTGACTTTGCTTTAGTAATATTAAACCAGCAAAAGATGATTAATATAGAAAAGGTAGCTCAGGAAATAATCAATTTTAGAAAGAAATCTAAAAAAGGAATAGTTGCAATACTAATTGGTGGAAAAGAAATTAAAAAAGCAGAAGATTTATTAAACAAGCACAAAATACCCAACTTCTTTGATATAGACAGGGCTGTTAATACACTAAAAGGGCTAAATTAGCCGATTTTAAACTTAGTAAATTTTATATACTTTGATAACTCTCAAATTAAACAAGAGGTGATATATTGAAAAGGGTGATTGTTAATTTATTAAAGAAACAGAAGAGATTTAAAGATCTAAAAGTTGATGAAAAATATAAATTCTTAGAAAGTTACTATCAAAAATCAATAATAAGATGATAAAATTTGATGAATTTGGACCGGAAAAAATCCTAGAAGTTTATAATCAAAAATCAGGAATGCATGGCTTCGTGGTTATTGACAATACTAGTAGAGGCCCTGGAAAAGGGGGAATCAGAATGACTCCAACAGTCTCTGCAGAAGAAGTTGCAAGATTGGCAAGGGTAATGACCTGGAAAACATCAATGGCTGATCTTCCATTTGGCGGAGCTAAATCAGGAATATTACTTCCAAAAGGAGCTGATAAATCAAAGCTTGTTGCAGAGTTCTCAAAAGCAATAAAATGTGTATCTCCTTCACTATATATTGCAGCTCCAGACATTAATACCGGAGAAAAAGAAATGGGGATCTTTGCAAAAGCAAATGGCAATCTAAAATCATGTACAGGAAAACCAAGAAAAATGAAAGGTATTCCCCATGAGCTTGGCTCAACAGGCTACGGGGTTTGTATTTCCACGCTTGAAACAGTTAAATTCTTGAAAAAAAAGATAAAAGAAATGAGATTTGTTGTTGAAGGTTTTGGCAATGTTGGATTATTTGCAGCAAAACACCTTTGTAATGAAGGAGCAATACTTGTCGGTGTATCAGATTCAAAAGGATGCATATATAATGCAAAAGGGATAAATTTTAATAATTTATTAAAAATAAAGAAAAAAACAGGGTCTGTTATCAACTATAAACCTGGATTAGTTCTTAATAATAAAGATATTTTCGAACTAAAAGTAGACATACTAATAACAGCAGCACTTCCAGATATAATAAACAAAGATAATGTAAGAAATGTAAAGGCAAAAATTCTGGTTGAAGGTTCTAACATACCCATGCAGGAAAACATGGAAGAAATATTATACAAAAGAAAAATATTGGTTGTCCCTGATTTTGTTGCAAATGCAGGCGGTGTTATCTCTTCATATATGGAATATATAGGAAAAAGTGAGAAAAAGGTATTTGGACTTATTAAGAAAAAAATAACCAAAAATACAAGAGAAACATTAAAATTGGCGCAAAAGAAAAATATTAAGCCTAGAGATGCTGCAAAGTTAATAGCCCAAGAAAGAGTAAAAAAGAAGATGAAGATAAATTAGGGATTTACAATTATGAAACTCTAAAAAACCAGGGAATAAGTTATATAAGAGGGCTTAGTGAAGATATGTTAAAAAGAGATTATTTTGAACACGATTCACCAGAAGGACTTGACTTTTCTTGGAGATATTCACAAATTGGATTCAGTTGTAACATATATGTGGGAGATTATATTTACGGTGGAGCAGAAAACCTCCATCAGGGTTGGACTTATGGAACAATTTGGTATACAAATGGTGTGGAAACCAATAGAGAATGGTATTCGTCTGATGAAATTGCAGAAAACGCTGTTAATGGATGGATGAATAGCCCAGGTCATAGACAAAACATACTTACATCATATTGGAAAAATGAAGGGATCGGCGTTGCCGTATCTTCAGATGGAAAAGTTTTGGCGACTCAGAATTTTTGTTAATCCCTTGCACTATCTTGTAATTCCTTTATCTTTTTACCAATAATTTCAATCAGTTTATCATCCAGTTCGCTAAGAACCAGCTTTATCTTGCTCACAAAGTCCCTTGCGTTTCTCATTGCAACATCCGTTTCTTTGAAGTTTATGGAAATTCCATACTGAACGGTTTCTCTTGCTCTCTTGATTTTCCACAGATAATCAATGTACTTTTCATGTATTGTTATTGCTTCGATTTTGTCTTTGCTTTCTTTCAGTTCATTGAATTTCCCTATCAGCTCTTTGCTTATCTGTTCGCCGAAGAAATATTCGAGAACCGCCACGGTTGTAGCGTGGTCTTTGCTCTCCAGACCTATTCTTACAAGCAACGCCGTAGCGGACTGGTACATAGCATAATAAGCAGAAATCACGACCCAGTCCTCATGACCAAGTTTGCCCAAATCGGTCATGACTATCAGATTATGGTCGGCTTTCCTGATATGGCCTTCACTCAAGTAGTTGTTCGGCTTGGATACTCTGAGCCCTCTTTCTTCTTTGGCTCTCTTCATTGACTTTACAATCATGTCTCTTGCTTTCATTTGAACACCAGATTCACAAATTTTTCCACACCACACAAAACATAATGGTCTTTTATAACTTCTTTGATTAGGGCGTTATTTTTCTGTCTTTTGAAATCCTCTGAAGACATCACTATGACATTAATCTCTTTACTATATTTTGCATATATTTCTTTTGCTATTTTATCTATACCAGCTTTTGTTTTGCTTATCAGAAGAATATCAACGTCGCTTTCCTTTGTCGTTGTGCATTTGGCATACGAGCCAAATAAAACAATTGAAATCGGAGTAATGGTTGATTCAATAGATTTAACAAAATCTTCTAGTATTATTTTTAGCTCTTTGTTTGAATTGTAAAAATCATTTTTCTTTTCGATTTCACTCAGATTTATTAATGCGATTGTTTTTTCAGTATCTAAGTTTATAGAGCAGAGATATGATTTGCCAGCCTTTTCCTTAATGATGACAGCATCTTTGATTAATTTATTAACAGTTCTGTGGACGAATGAATAATATTCTTCTAGGGATTTGGCTATCTCGTTTATAGTAAACTTTCGTTCCGTGTTTCTTGCCAATAAATCAATGATTTTTAATTCGAGTTTCATATTATCACTATTTGTGATAATATTATCACTATAAGTGATATATAAACCTTTCGCCGGCTCGCCCCCGAACTCTGCGAATTTTTCTTCGAAAAATTCTTGCCACACTGCGTTCTCAGAGCACATAACAAGCATTAGTTTCAATCCAAGTTTAGCTAAATATATTTAAAAAATTTAAAATGGATTTTTATAAATTTCATCATGATGCTTATAATTCTCAAATATAATTGTTTTAGAAGATTTATCTACAGAAAATACAAGTACAAAGTGACCTATATGCACCCCCCTTTTAAATGTTGTAGAGGACTTCTTAGATTTTTATAATGATCAACATCATCAGAGTTTTTAATTTCTTCAATTTTCTTTATTATCTGTTCATAACGGGTTTTATCCTTTTTTTCCAATTTTGCT
>Ga0209541_10001621_pt1 | contig 44239 bp, 41 predicted proteins | sample RifCSPlowO2_01_FD_184027 | JGI IMG/M metagenome (GOLD analysis project Ga0209541, IMG submission 184027) | Groundwater microbial communities from Rifle, Colorado - Rifle CSP2_plank lowO2_0.1 (SPAdes) (version 2) | ecosystem: Environmental > Aquatic > Deep subsurface > Groundwater | place...
CGCCTAGCTGATTTGGTTGGTCCGCCAGCGTATCATGTCCGCATCAGTACCTTTCATGGGTTTTGCAATGACATTATCAAAAAATATCCCGAAGAATTTCCGCGTGTCATTGGCGCCGACCACATTACCGAAGTGGAGCAGGTTCAGGTGATTCAAGATATTGTTACCCGTTTATCTCTGAAATTGCTCAAACCATTTGGCGATCCATTTTACTTTGTCCGTGATATTAATTTAGCCATTCAAGATTTAAAGCGCGAAGGCGTTGAACCGAGCGCTTTCAAAAAGATAGTAGACAAGGAACGTAAAAGTTTTAGCGAGATTGAAGATTTAAAACATGAAAAAGGCCCACACAAAGGCAAAATAAAAGGTGAGTACTTAAAATTAGAAAAACAAATCGCCAAAAACAATGAGTTAGTCGCGGTATACGAAGAGTATCAAAAAGGTCTAGCCGACCGGCGACAGTATGACTATAGCGATATGATTATGGAAGTAATTCGCGAGCTGGCTGTCAACAAAGATTTATTGCTCACTCTGCAGGAGCAGTATCAGTATATCTTGGTGGATGAACACCAAGATACCAACAACGCCCAAAACAAAGTTGTGGAATTATTGGCAAGTTTCCATTCCAACCCGAATATCTTTATTGTCGGCGATGAGAAGCAAGCAATTTTTAGATTCCAAGGCGCGTCATTAGAAAACTTTAAATATTTCAAGAAAAAATATCCGAGCGCGAAATTAATTGTGCTGGAGGACAATTATCGTTCCCAGCAGACAGTGTTAGACGCGGCCCATAGTTTGATGGCAGGGGAGAAAGAATTACAAGCCAGGGCTGGTCACCCGCTCGCCAAAATTCGGGTGGCTGAATTTAAAAAACCGGATGCCGAGTCGTATTTCTTAGCTAAAGACATTGCGGGTAAGATCGCCGGCGGGACGCCGGCGCATGAGATTGCGGTATTATATCGGGACAATAAGGATGCGTTTGAAGTGGCGAGAATGTTTGAGAAGTTAGGCGTGCCGTTTTCTATCGAATCAGACCAAGACGTGCTGGCGGACGATGATATTCGCAAATTTATTCTCCTACTTAGAACCGTAGCCACGTTTGGGAGTGATGAAAAGTTTATGGAAACCCTGCACATTGATTTCCTAGGTATTGATCCGTTGGAAGCGTACAAACTTATTAACCGAGCTAACCACGAACGTGTTTCTATATATAACATCATCCCATCCACTGGCCCTATCGCCGATTTCTATGCCAAATTAAAATCTTGGCGTACACTTTCCAAAAATCAAAATGCCGAGCAGGTCTTTGAAACCGTGATGCGCGAGTCTGGATTTTTAGACACATTACTCAAAACTCCAGAACTTTACGAAAAATTTGGGAAAGTCGGTGTCCTCTTTGATGCTCTTCAATCGCTGGTCAATCGCCGACACGACTTTTCTTTGGATGATTTCATCCGTCACTTGGATGCGATGCACGAACACCGACTATCTTTAAAAAGACAGCCAAGCATTATTCCCGACCGGGTTCGCCTGATGACGGCTCACCGCTCCAAGGGTCAAGAATTTGATTCAGTTTACATCGTGATGGCTTTTGACGGCCATTGGGGCAATCGCTGGGGCCGCGACTTACTCACGCTACCCGCCTCGGTGTATACCTTATCCGGCTCAAAGCCCGCCCCAGATGACAATGAAAGTGACGAACGGCGATTGTTCTATGTAGCTATGACACGAGCCAAAAAACATCTGACTATCAGCTATAGTTTGACCGACCACGAAAGCAAGGGAAAACTGCCCTCACAGTTTATTTCCGAAATCCGACCCGAACTTACTGGAAAATTAGACATGAGCAAGATAGAAAAGGAATGGTCAGGCAAGCCAGAAATAGTTTTTGCTAAGTCGCAACCAGTTCACGCCAAGCCATCGGATTTTGTGAAAGAATTGTTCACTCAATACGGATTGTCAGTCACGGGTCTCAATAACTACCTGAAATGTCCGTGGCAATATTTCTACACCAATCTGTTGCGTATTCCCAAGGCCAAGACCAAGCATCAGATGTATGGCACCGCTGTCCACGGCGCGTTGAAAGATTTTTTCAATCAAGCTAAAACTACCATGAAACTACCAGCTGTAGAATTTTTGTTGGAGCATTTTGAATACTATTTATCCAAAGAACCACTTACGAAATCTGATCATCAGGAATCTCTGGCCAAGGGCAAGGAATCTCTGCGTGGGTACTACACCAACTATGCGGGTGCTTGGCTGTTGGACACCATCACTGAACTTAACATCAAAGGCGTCTTGGTTACACCAGAGATTACCATCAACGGCAAACTAGATAAATTAGAAATTGGTGCTAGCGACACCGTGACGGTGATTGATTACAAAACCTCAAAGCCCAAATCACGCAATGACATAGAAGGCAACACTAAAAATTCAGATGGCAACATTAAACGGCAGTTGGTTTTTTACAAATTATTGCTGGATAAATACGAAGGTCGGCCCAAATTTAAAATGGCCTCTGCCCAAATTGATTTCATTGAGCCAGACGATAAGGGTAAATTCCACAAAGAAGCGTTTCACGTAGAAAATAACGAAGTGAAAGATCTGGAGATGTTAATTGAAAAAGTCGGCACGGAAATTTTGGGTCTTAAATTTTGGCAAAAAACCTGCGATGACAAAGACTGCGAATTTTGCGCTTTGCGCAAAATGATGTAGATTGTATCTGATGTCTCATCAAGAAATACGCGGAAAATTTAAGATTTTTTTTGAATCAAAAGGCCACAAGTGGGTGGAGTCTTCTTCGTTGTTGCCATCTGACCCATCAGTCCTTTTCACCACAGCCGGTATGCAGCAATTTAAATCCTATTACACTGACCCCTCGTCTGCTTCAACGCTGAACGTGGCTTCTATCCAAAAATGTATGCGCACCTCGGATATAGACGAGGTCGGCGATGATTCTCACCTCACTTTCTTTGAAATGCTCGGAAACTTTAGTTTTGGTGGCTATTGGAAAAAAGAAGCTATTCAATACGCCTACGAATTCATCACCAAAGAAATGGGCCTGACGATTGAACAGGTTTCAGTATTTCAAGGTGAAGGCAATGTCCCTGCCGATGAAGAATCAGAAAAAATATGGCAAGAAGTCGCTCCGGGCATTAATGTCAAAAAATTTGCCCGAGCAGATAATTTCTGGGGACCAACCGGTGCTGAAGGCCCCTGTGGTCCCACCACCGAAATATATGTAAACGGTATGGAAGTTTGGAATATTGTATTCAATGAGTATTATCAAAATTCAGACGGCACGCTCAAACCACTAGAAACCAAAGGCATAGATACTGGCATGGGCCTGGAGCGCCTAGCTATGGTTGTCCAAGGTAAGAAAAATATCTTTGAAACAGATTTATTTGCGTTTGCTAAAAATGTATCAAGGATTGTCGCTGACCATTGTCGCGGCATTGCATTTTTAATTTCAGATGGAGTTCAACCTTCAAACAAAGAGCAAGGGTATATCCTGCGCCGGCTAATTCGCAGAGTTATTATTCAAGGACAAGATGGTAATAATCTTTACGAATTATTAAATTCAGTAGTTCAAGAATATAAACCTTTTTATCCAAATCTTGACGAGAATAAAGTTACCGAAGTCGTAAAAGCAGAGGCAGAAAAGCTTTGGAAGACACTTGCTAAGGGCCTAGCAGAACTTAATAAACTTGAATCTGTTGATATAAGTACCGCTTTCAAACTCTATGAAAGTTATGGCCTACCCTATGAAAGTATTAAAGATTCAGGAAAGGCGAAGGATTTAACGCGCGAAGCATTTGACATGGAAATGCAAAGACACAGAGAAATTTCTCGGGCGGGGGCGGATAAAAAATTTGGCGGGCATGGGATGACTGGCGAGGCCAGCGACCCGATAAAAACTCGTTTACATACGGCTACTCATATTATTGTGGTCGCGCTAGAAAAAGTCCTGGGTCAGAAATTGCCCCAAGCAGGTTCAGATATCAATACTGAACGCCTGCGTTTTGATTTTAAATTCCCGCGCAAAGTGACGTCCGAAGAATTAAAACAGGCCCAGGATATGGCCAATGAAATTGTAGACAAAGATTTGCCGGTCACGTGCGAAGAAATGGACCTGCAGGCCGCGCTTGATTCTGGCGCTTCGGCATTTTTCAAACTTAAATATCCTCCGCGGGTAAAAGTATATTCAATCGGCAAACCAGGGGATTGGTATTCCCGGGAACTCTGCGGTGGCCCACACGTCACCCATACCGGCGAGGTCGGCCACATCACCATCACTAAAGAAGAATCAGTCTCCGGCGGCAACCGCCGCATCCGCGCAACCATTGAATAATGAGCTCTAATTTCTGGGAAGAATTAAAGAAACCGTTTTTTGTCTTGGCGCCGATGGCGGATGTGACAGATATAGCGTTTCGCCAGGTCGTGATTGAATGCGGTCGGCCTGATGTGTTGTATACGGAATTCGTGTCCGCGGCTGGGCTGTGCTCGGAGAAAGGCCGGCCGAAATTATTGCCCCATTTTAAATTTGCGGAAAATGAACATCCCATCGTTGCCCAGATATTTGGTTCAGTGCCCAAACATTTTTATGAAACTGCCAAACTAATTGCTGGACTTGGCTTTGATGGTATTGATATCAATATGGGTTGCCCTGACCGCAAAGTAGTTAAACAAGGCGCGGGGATTGCGCTGTGCAAAACGCCCGAACTGGCGGCGGAGATAATTGCGGAAACTAAGCGTGGCGCTGGCGGATTACCCATAGCAATTAAAACTAGATTAGGTTTTGATAAAATTGATTTAACTTGGATTGAAAATATTTTAAAATGTGACATTGACGCCCTCACCATCCACCTCCGCACCATGAAAGAAACGTCCAAAGTGCTGGCCCATTGGGAACTGGCCGGAGAAATTGCCAAGCTCGCCCATACTTACAATACGATTATCATCGGCAATGGCGATGTGCTGACCCATGCAGAAGGAATTCAAAAATGTGAACAACCCGGTTTGGATGGCATCATGATTGGCCGGGGGATTTTTTCTAATCCGTGGTTTTTCAATCCGTCAGTAGATATACACACCAAAACTTCTAAAGAACGTATAACATTACTGAAGCATCATATATCAAACTTTATGAACCTTTGGGATCCCCCTACGGGGGACTCCGCTACGCTCCGAAACTATGATACGATGAAACGATTTTTTAAAGTTTATATTCACGGATTTGATGGTGCCAAAGAATTGCGTGATAAATTGATGCAAACTAAAACCCCCACCGAAACACTGGCGCTTTTAAAATAGCTTGATATAATAGTTTCATATGTCCTCCACAAAGATTATCAATGTTTTAAAAGACGACTCGTTCGCGGAAATCCTCGCCCTCTTCAAGTCTACGCCGGCCGGCGAAGTAATTTTTGTTTTGCCTAAACGCTCCAAGGCCTTTCAAAAAGAGGAACATTTCGCTCTCCTCCGCGAAGCGGCCAATGAGGTTGATAAGATAGCTTCATTTCTTTCATCAGACTCAAAGATTAACGAGCTTGCTCAACAGCATGATTTTGAAATACTTCTGGCCCGAGCATCTGCTGTTAAGCCCACCAATACCCGCGTGGGCGTCAAAATTAAATCCCGCTCAAATCCAATCAGCGTTGTCAACCAAATTGAAAGTTTTTACGAACAGCCGTTGACCGAAGAAGAAGAAAAGCCCGTCAGCGTTCCTATTCAAATCAGGCATGAGGTTGAAGAGGAGGAAGAAGAACAGCCACAAGTATCTGTGGCACCGATTTTCAAGCGCCCGCGCAAGCGACGCTTGTTGTATACATTTGGTAGCGCTGGAGTGATTCTTGTCGCTGTGCTGGTCTATTTGAACACGGGCAGTGCCCAGGTTGTTATTAACCCAGGCATTACCCAATTAAATTTCCAACTTAATGCTAGCGCCGGCGAAAATATTGCTTCGGTCAATGCTTCAACTCTCACCCTGCCCGGTCAAACATTTACAGTTAAAAAATCCGTTTCTCAAACTTTCAACGCCACTGGCTCCAAAGATGTTGCTCAAAAAGCTCGCGGTTCTATTACTCTTTACAATAAAACTTCATCCGCCCAGCCGTTGATTGCAACTACGCGTTTTGAATCCATTGATGGTCATATTTTCCACAGCTTAACTTCTGTCACCGTGCCGGCCGCCAAGAATTCCGCTACGCCAGGCACGGTTGAAGTCCAAGTTATCGCCGACAAAATTGGCTCTGACTACAATGTCTCGGCTGGCACGTTCGGTATTGTTGCTTTTAAAGAAAAAGGAGACACCGCCAAATACCAAAATATTACTGGCACATCTAGTGCCGCCATGCATGGCGGCACTAGCGGCAAAGCCATCGTCGTCACGGCTGATGATTTCACTAAGGCCAAAGACTTGCTCACGGTTCAACTCAAACAAGCTATCAGTGATGAGGCCAAAGCCCAAACGGCCGGCCTCAAAGTTATCAATGATGCTGACATCACTATTGATACACCGATTTCCACGGCCGTAGTGGATGATGCCGCCGATACATTTACAATGACTTTGAATGGCACCCTCAAAACTGCGGGCTTCAAAGAGACTGACCTTCAACAACTCATTGTTGGATACGTGAATAATAAATATAATCTAGACATTGTGGCGGAAAAACTCACCGTGATCTACAGTAATGTTAAATTTGATACCACCAGCAATACTCTCCATATGACCGTAGCCGTGACCGGTCCCAGCTATACCAAGGTAGACGAGCAAAAAATCCTCGCTGACTTGTTGGGCAAGAAGGAAGCCCAAATATCGGCATACCTCAAATTATTACCTGGTATCACCTCGGCCAACGTCCTCCTCTCTCCAGTCTGGGTCCGCAGTGTCCCCAAGAACTCCGCCAAGGTCCACATCACCGTCACCAGGTAGCCTGATTGACAGATAGTTAAAACAATGGTACTTTAAGGTCTCAACGCCCTTTTACAATTTCTACTCGCCCTTTATGAAAGGAGGGGAGCATGTCGAAGAAAAAGTGGAGTAAGGAGCTTGTGGTTGCTTCCATCCAGAAGATTCATAAAGCTGGTGGAAAGCTGAACAGTGGCTACCTACAACTAAGTCCTAGATATAGGAAACTATATCTAGCCAGTTGTGTTTATTTTGGTAACTGGCGTAAAGCAATTGAGGCTTCAGGGATTACTTATCGACAAATCCAAGTTGATTTGTCGATAAAACGAGAAAGACTCTTCATTGCAGGTAAGCGTAGGGTTATCCTAGCAATTCAAAAACGCCACTCTTGTGGTAGGCCTCTAAATTCAAACTACATGCAAATAAAGTGCAGGAAACTGTACTGGAATGCGTGTCAGTATTTCGGAACTTGGGGGAAGGCAGTTGAGGCGGCTGGGTTTGACTACGGCTCTATTCGGCGTCGGAAAGCCTTTCACTCTTGGGGTAAAAAGGCTGTTTTGGAAGATATTCAGCAAAGAAAACTGAATAGCCTTTCTCTAAACTGCAGTATCCTCAAACGAGAGGACAGGGCTTTGTACGGTGCTGGAAGAAGATACTTTCGGAATTGGAAAAACGCCTTGCGTGTAGCGGGAGTTAAAATTCCGATTCTTAAGGGTGGCCCTGCTAGAACTTGGACCAAAGACCGAGTAATAGCAGAAATCTTGTTGCGTTCCGAACAAGAGTTAGCTCTCAATGTTGGAGCAGTAACGAAAGATTACTCTAGCTTGATAAGTGCCGCATGCAAACTCTTTGGAAACTGGGGGAAAGCCATTGAGTCTTCTGGCTTGCGGTATGACGGCATAAGGAAAGTAAAGTCTTGGACACCGCGTAAGGTCATTCGCTCTATCAGAGATCTTGAGAAGTCTGGAATTAGACTGAGTTCTAAATCTGTCCAGCTCTCGCGCGGTGGCCTGTTTCAAGCGGCGATTATTCACTTCCATAGTTGGAGCGAGGCAGTAGAGGCTTCAGGTATTGATTATCGCAAGCACGCTTTAAGTTGGTCCACAAAGGCTTGGGTTAGAAACCTTCAGCCTGCCGATATGTCAGGGATTAAAAAGCGAGTTCGACAGTTTTCATCCCAAAGGAGAAGAGAATGAGAGGACTAAGATTGGCGGTTCGGAACCGCTTTCAAGACATAGCCGTCAGTTCAATCATCCAGACGAAATTCAAAGTGCGAAAACACTATGATCTGGAAAAGTTAGGCGAACTAAGTAACTCGGTTGCAACGACAGGGATGCTTCAACCCGTGGTGGTTCAACCTAAAGGTGATAAGTTTGAACTCATCATTGGCTCGCGGCGTTTGAAAGTCGCACGGCTTACTAACGCCAAGTCTATTCCCGCCTGTATCATCGGAGAAGTCGAAGACCGGCGGGCTATCATCATGGCTCTCATCGAGAATCTCCAACGTACAGATCTCACACCATTCGAAGACGCGTGGGCATTTCTGAAGTTGATCAAAGATTACGAGATGTCGATGAAAGAGATTGCGGTTGAACTCGGTTGCAGCGAAAGCCTCATCAGAAATCGGATAAAGCTTCTTGGAGCTTCAAGAGAAGTTCAGGCGATGATTGTTCGAAAGGAGATTCCGCTTGGCCATGTTGAACCGATTCTCTCTGCTAGCTCAAAAGGTGAACAGAATCGTCTTGCAAAGACAGCGGCTAAGCACGAGCTTTCTGAACGAGATCTCGTGACCTTGATTCAGGAACAAGGTGGAAGAAAGAGAAGAGGCCGTCGAGGTAAACCCATGGATGCCAAGCGGGTGGAGCTGAAAGTCAGAGACTTCACTCATTTCATGCAAGACTCCATGCCACATGTCATAGATGCGGCTGGTCCCAGCCTTCGAAGCATGAAATCCGCTTTGAAGAGATTGGCAAGGGATGTGGGGAAGTATCTCCTGGCAATCCGAGAAGAAGCCTGAAGTTGAAGGTGTCCCGCCATTGAGGCTGGACACCTTCTTTTGTTTGTGATATATTCTTATTCAACGATTTTCAACCCTAATTCTGGGGTAGCTCATCGTAGTACCTTGATTTTAATTACGGAGGAGAGGATATGGAAGACAATCAGAGTGGAACAACAGCACAATCAGAACCAGTAACGAACATTCCAGTCGATAAGGTTTTTCGGAGTCCGTTTCAGCCGAGAGAGCATTTTGATGAAACACAGCTGAACGAATTGGCTGAATCAATCAAGGCAAGCGGTCTTCTGCAGCCGATTATCGTTCGGATGGTTGGTACTGACACTGGTACGTTTGAACTGATTGCTGGTGAACGTCGTCTGCGCGCACACAAACTCATTCAGCGCGAGACCATCCATGCGATCATTCGGACTCTCAACGATGAAGAGGCGTCCACGCTCGTTGCCATCGAGAATCTGCAGCGCGCGGATCTCACGCCGATGGAAGAAGCCAAGACGGTTGACAACACAGCAAAACAGCACCATGGCAATCTACAAGTGGTCGCGGAGAAGCTAGGCAAGAGCCTTAACTACGTGACGGATCGTCTCGCCATGCTTGAACTGCCTCGGGAAGTTCAGCACATGCTGGATGAAGGCAAGATCAACTTCGCGGCAGCGAAAGTGGTTCTCGAACTGGAAGGCGAGAAGGTCCGTATCGAAGCGGCCAAGCTAGCGGTCAAACTGAATCTGACCGCTGCTCAACTGCGGGGACGTGTCCAGCGTCTAATCCAACCCAAGGGCGGCTCGGCTTCTGGGACACACACGAAGGGCGTGAATTTCAACAATCTCAGCACCGGCGTGGTCAGACTCTACGACGTTCTGGAGAAGTTCGATTTCGACATGCTGAGGGACAAGAAGAAGCGTGAGACTCTCTCAAAGCAGGTTGGTATTCTGCAGAAGTCTCTCGTGCGGGCTCTGGAACTGCTCAACAGGCCTATTGAGGCTGGTGAGACTGAACCAGCCGAGGCTGCACAGGCTCGATCTGCAACGCGCCGTTAATCCGAATGAAAAAGGGATAGGACGTCTAACAACGTCCCATCCCTTTTGTTTTACTCGGGCTTGCCCTCATAAAACGTGGCTTCGTCAGTTTCAATCCGGTCTGTGAGGCCTTCTTTTTCGCACCGAGAGAGAATTATCTGAGCCTGCGTTTCAGAAATTTTCAGGCGACGTGACAAGAAAGCGACCGAAAGTCTTTGATGCCTTGCCAAGAGTCTCAAAGACTTAGGTATGTGAGCCTGTAGAAATTCTTCAGAGTTACCGTCAACCGGAGCCTCAGTAGTCGACGTCTCCTGAACAGCGCTAGAGATCTCGTTGATATCTGGAAGGGTCGCCATTGCTTGGACCAAATCCCATCCGTCTCCAAACTCTTCAACACTGCAACGTAGACACATCCCGTATTGCCTTATCTGGCAGGGCCGTTCTTTGCACTTCTCGCAGAGTCTTGATGGTGCAAGGCAATTCCGACAACCTTCTTGGCCTTGAGTAGCGAGACACATTTCTATTCGAATTATTCGTCTCACTATTTGACACTCTACGGATGTGCTAGGCTCGATGTTTTGAGTGGACGCAGTCTCGGCTCTAAGTTTATTAACTAAACACCTCGAGCAGAATCCCACTGCTGGGACATCAACTGGAACCATTCGACACTCTTCGCAAAGTCGAGTTGGAGCTCCGCACCCGAAACAACCTTCCTGGCCCTGCATTTCAAGACACTGCATCGATGATATCTCACGGCTCACGAGCTGGCAAAATGGAGTTTTATCCATAGCCAAAGTCGTGGATTGTGGATCTGAATTCACAATTCCTCCTCTGGCTTTTATCAAGCCTGTTTACTGGTTAACAAAGATCAAGAGTTAACAATATACTAAATATTTTAATGTTTGTCCATAGCCGGATTTTTATGATTGACACCAAAGCTAACCTATCGTAGTATAGGGCATCCAAAAAGGCATTCCAGCCTTGGAATTTCCTGTCCTTTTACATTAAGGAGTATATAGAATGAATATCAGTAGTCTTCCTATCCAGGGAGCAAAGGAAGAGTTGTTACTCGCCGTCAGGTCTCACCAGGTGACATTGCTCACCGGTCCAACCGGGTGTGGCAAAACAACCCAGCTTTCCTCAATCCTGCTGGATGCGGGAATTGGGCAAGCTGGGATGATTGCATGCACAGAACCGAAACGAATTGCCGCGATCGCGGCGGCGACCCGAGTAGCTGAAGAAAGGTCGGTCAAGCTTGGAGGGGAAATCGGGTATCACATCCGATTTGAAAAGAAGGTCAGCAAAAATACCAGGATTAAGTTTGTCACTCCTGGTGTGCTTCTTCGTGAAGCCTTGTCTGACCCGCTTCTTTCCAAATACTCGTGTGTTGTGGTAGACGAAGCGCACGAACGAAGTTTGTTCACTGATTTTTTGCTCGGCTATCTCAAGAAAGTTTGCGAGAGTCGTCCGGAATTCAAAGTAGTTGTGATTAGCGCCACTTTAAACTACCAAGAGTTCTTAACCTACTTTCCAAACTCACAACTTGTAAACATCGCCATGCGTCAGTATCGGGTCGGGGTATTGTACATGCCGGTTGAAGCCGGCCTGTCCATCCCCGATAAAGTTGCTCGGGTGGTAAAAGCAATCCACTACCTCTTTAAGCAGTATGGAGGAAAACGGGACGCTTTGGTTTTCATGCCAGGAGAGCATGAGATCAAGGATACTATTGAGAGTCTTCAAGCTTTAGGGATCCCTGATCTCCATTGCTTGCCTCTCTATGGACGACTTAGCCCTAATGAACAGAAAAAAGTCTTCCTGCCAACTGAAGAAGGTATGAAGATTGTTGTTGCCACTAATGTGGCTGAAAGCTCACTGACCATTGACGGTATCGCCTACATTATTGATTCTGGATTGGCAAAAGTTGAGGGTTTTGACCCGGAATTTGGGGTAGACACTCTTGACCTTGCCAAAATCAGTCAAGCGGAGGCGGTACAAAGAACTGGCCGAGCTGGGAGAACGACTTCAGGCACCTGTGTCAGGCTGTATTCGGAAGAGGACTTCCTACAGCGACCCGCTCACCGTGTACCAGAAATCACTCGAAGCAATCTTACTGGACTGGTACTCACCATGAAATCTCTTGGTTTGGAAAAGAACTTTCAGTTCATTACCAAACCATCAGACCAGTTGTGGGAACTAGCCGAAGCACGCCTTAAGTGGTACGGGGCATTGGGTAATGCGGGCGAGATGACCTCTCACGGCGAATATATCGTTGGCTTACCTTTAGAGCCAAAACTTGCACAGTTTATTTTCCACGCGAGCTACTATGGTTGCGTGGAAGAGGCTGTGGTTTTGGGAGCGATGTTGTCTGTAGGTCGGTTCTTTGTCTCTGATCCTTACGAACTCGAACAGATCGAAAAAGTAAAGGGGGAATTCAGGGACTCGAACAGCGATTTCTTCACATTGCTCAATCTTTGGGACGGCTATAGAGAGTCAGGGTTTAGCGACCAATGGTGCGCGGAAAATTACTTGCATCCATATTGGATGCGTGCGATTCGAACCATTCGTGCTCAACTTGCTCTGATTATTCAGCGTCGTGGTCTGAAAATCACTTCGAACCGTCATCCTGAAGCGCTTGGTAAAGCCATCTTCACCGCGTTCAAAGATCTAACTTTGACCTGGGATAAGAAGAGTCAGGGCTATATCGGCGGGGCAGGCCTTAGCAACGTCAGGCTTTTCGGTGACTCTGCTCTGGTCGGCTCTCGGTCAAGGAATGTTGTGAGCTTTTCGGTAAAGCGGACACATCGTTTTATCGCGCATTGCAATCATGCCATTCCCTCTGACTGGGTAGATGGAGGTTCGGCTCTCGCTCTCGTTGGTTCTCAAGTGCAAGGAGGGAACCGCGAGTCAACACATTCGGCTGAAGATTTGCTCTTGAGGTCATTTATCGCCAAGCCAATCTCTGAATTGAATCTATCCGATTCCGCCCTCATGAAATTGTGGGGAATCGGCATTGAGACAATCAATGAACTTGTCGAAAAAACTGAAAAGCAAATTCGTTTAGTTGACACGGCGGTGGCGCAAGAGGTTCAGGAACGCCTAAGCTCTTATGGTCTTTCCTTAACTAGGAAAAAGCGAAAAAGCGAAGAGGATCCTCTTGATAGCAAGCTTTTGTCTTTATCAGTATCAACACCGACTGATGAAGCAACGGCCGCTCAAGTTCTTGGTGACCAGTTCCCTCTGTTTAAGAAATTTCGGGAGGGTTCTTTAGAAGAAAAACTGGAAGCAAGGAATGCCATCACCATGAAAAATCGTGGGCTAGTAACCAGATGGGCTCGAATGAAAATGGCAGAGCTTAAGAGGATAGATGATCCCGCTTTGGACTTTGATGATCTTTTCCAAGAAGGTCTGATAGGTCTGATGGAAAGCGTGAAGGGGTTCGACTATACTCGGGGTAATCGCTTTAGCACCTACGCGACATGGTGGATTCGACAGATTCTCTATCGCTTGTTGGCAGACCAGTCTTTACTGCCAGTTCATGTGGTGGAGAAAATGAAAAAATTCGCGGGACAGCGCTTCCAAGTCGAACAAAAACTTGGACGAGATGCTACTCGCGAAGAATTGGCAGAGGCTCTACACAAAACTGTTGAAGAAATTGAACAGTTGTTGAGCTATTTCCAATTTTGGGTCCACTTCCATTCCATCGATCAAAACGTAACGACTAACGAAAACGACGACGATTCGGCATTCGCAGATTTTATTGCGAGTAACGATGCTTCGCCGGAAGAAGAAATTGCCCAAGAGCAGTTTCGCAGGATGGTTCAGAGAATCTTCGACGAGGTTCCGTTGCTCGATGTAGAGAAGCAGTGCATTGATCTCTATTTTGGGCTTAACACTGACCATCCTTACACACTGGAAGAAATCGGGTCCTACCTCGGAGTTACTCGGGAAAGAGTCCGGCAACGGATTGAGCAAGCTCTGGGAAGGCTCCGAACGCCAAGGGTCTGGGAAATGGTCCACGAGCATGTTCCATCATTGCCAGTGCTCCCTTCGGCCGGTCCTGCGAAGTTCACAGTCGAGATTGACGAGAATGTCGATCAACTATCGAAAGTTCGCAGTCCCATAGCTGCAATTTCTATGGAGCTGGCCAAGCGTATCTTGAAAGAAGAGCCCATGTCCGAGACAGAGGTGGAGTGTCTCCAACTCTATTTCGGTCTTAGTGGAAAAACAAAGCTTACTCTTCGGGAAGCCGCGGCAAAACTGCGGTTAACTCGAGACCAGGTTTTGTGGCATCTTGAGGGAGTGATAAGGCGGTTCAGTAGTAAGGTTATTGAACCTACCTCAAGTAGGCAAATCGCACCCGGAGAGCAGCTTTGGGACGCCATGGGAATCATTAATCAAGTCGCTGCAGTGTACGGTTTTTCTAGCGAATCTATTCTGAGCCATAGCGGGCTCCGGATTGAAATGCTAAGCCGCGCACGACGAGTAACTGTCTATCGTCTCCGAGAAGAACTTGGTCTCTCCTTTCCTAAAATCGGTGAGATTATGAGTCGAGACCACTCATCTGTTATTACGAGTTACCAGAAAATCAAGAGTGAAGTGATTGAGGGCTTAATACCCCTTGGTTGTTTCCCTCCTGATCCAAAACCCGTAGCCAGCCAAACATCCGAATTAGTTCAACCCAAGAAGGATGACAACCGATCTTTGGATGAAATCCTAAGCCAAGACATTTTTGTCTTAGGAATGTCCCGGGTCGAGAAAATCCTCCGTTCAAAACGTGGAGTCAACACTCTTCGTGAGTTGTGCAAAATCGGGCGTGATCGGCTGCTTATGACAGAAGGTGTGGGAGATGTGATCGAAGAGATTGAGACTATGTTGAAAGGTCAGGGGATTGAACTTCCCCAATGAGCTAAAGCATTGTCTTAAACTCAAGATTAGCCTGTCGGGACACGAGTGTCCCGACAGGCTCGGTCAATTGAAATGGAGGTAGTCATGAGAGGTCGAGGTGTTCCCTCTATCCTAAGAGGTAGGGGAGGACTTCACGGTAGTCAATGGAGAAAGCGAGAGGGAAACAGTCCCTCGAGTTTGCCGGTTGGAAGCATTCCGGTTATAGACCATTCTGAAGACGTTGATGATGTTAAGTCTTCTCGTCTTAAGGAGATACAAAATCGGATAGGCATTGTCTTCCGGGACGAAAAGATACTGCAGCAGGCGTTTGTTCATAGATCCTTCCTCAATGAAAATCAGAGTTTGGATTTGGAACACAATGAGCGGCTGGAGTTCTTGGGCGACAAGGTCTTCGGAATGGCATTGGGAGCGTTTTTGTACCGCAAGCTTCCTGATGTCCCCGAAGGCAAAATGACTCAAATCTTCGGCTTTATGAGTAGCGCAGAAATGCACACTCAAATTGCCGAAGAACTTGGACTAGGTGAATTCTTACTTCTCAGTCGTGGAGAGCGTAGAGAGTTTGACTCGGGCAATCGTGCTCGGATCTTCATCATCGCCAATACACTTGAAGCTCTCATCGGAGCAATCTACTTGGACCGAGGTCCAGGGATGGTGGAGTTGTTTCTCCAAAACACCATTTTCCCTCGCCTGGAGAAGGTGATTGCCGGTCGGCTCTATCTTGATTCGAAAAGCTACCTCCAAGAGACTGTTCAGGAACTGCGAGGCATTACTCCTACCTATGAGGTAGTGACTGAAAAAGGTCCTGATCACAACAGACATTTCAAGGTTGTCGTGGTCTGTGGTGATCGTCGAATTGGTGAAGGTACTGGTCCAAGCAAACGCCTTGCTGAAGCGGAAGCTGCACGAGACGCTTTGCTCAAGGAGTTCAAAATCGAGTTCTCAAACGTAAAAACCTGCTAAGGGTAGCAGATGAGGGTGTCTAACTAACGTAGTTAGACACCCTTTCTATGTAAACAAAATCCTGCATTTGACATAGTTTGTGGGGTTTGCTAGTATAGAGGGGCTGAAAAGTCGGGAACCATGATTACTAAGTGGAGCCCCCGTTACACCATCGGTGTCCAAAGAGCTTCCACAGGGATAGCTTTTTTATTGAATGCCAAGCGAAGCAAACCTACAAAAAGAAAAAAGAAACGGGGTCATCATTGAGGCCCTCCCGGACACTAAATTCAAGGTCCAACTTGAAGATGGTCGCGAAGTCCTTGCTTACTTGGCCGGCAAGATGCGAATGAATTATATCAAAGTAATGATTGGCGATAGAGTGACTGTGGAATTGTCCCCTGACGGCGCCAAAGGACGGATAACATATCGCAACTAGTATGAAAGTACGAGCTTCAGTAAAAAAGATGTGCAACAACTGCAAACTAGTCAAACGGAAAGGCCGGCTATATTGCGTCTGCACCAATCCGAAGCATAAGCAGCGCCAGGGCTAACCACCAACACCATGCCACGAATTTTAGGTATCAATATTCCCGACAACAAAAAAATAGAATTCGCGCTGGTGTATTTGTATGGCATTGGTCCGACTTCCAGCAAATTGGTTTTACGTTCGGCTGGTATTGACGCCGATAAGCGCGCCAAAGACCTGACGCCTGATGAGTTAAACAAAATTCAAAAAATAATTGAAAAAGGATACCGCACGGAGGGCGACTTGCGCCGCGAGGTCAGTCAGAACATCAAGCGCCTCAAAGAAATCGGCAGCTATAAAGGCGTCCGCCATTCACGCCGTTTGCCCCAGCGCGGCCGGACTAAGACCAATTCCCGCACCTTACGTGGCAATGTCCGCAAGACGATGGGTTCCGGCCGTAAGTCAACCAGCGAAAAGACATAATCTATATGGGCAAAAACCAACTGATAGATAAAACAGAAGAAGTGGTTAAGGAAGGCGAAATTAAGCCCGAAATTTCAGTTAAAAAAGTTTCTGCCAAGAAACAAGTCCTAAACGGTACCGCCCATATCAACGTTTCATATAATAATACTCTCATCGGCATTGCTGATTCTAAGGGCCAAATCATTGCTTGGTCATCGTCTGGTTTACTGGGCTTCAAGGGTTCCAAGAAATCCACGCCCTACGCCGCCAATATAGTCGCCAAGGACGTCGTAGAAAAAACCAAGAAATACAATTTAACTAATATCAAAATTGTGGTCAAAGGCGTGGGTCCGGGCCGTGAGTCAGCTATTCGTGGTTTGGCCGGCACGGGCTTAAACATCCTGGCCATTCAGGATAACACGCCGGTGGCCCACAATGGTGTCCGCCGACCTAAACCTAGACGAGTTTAATTTTTAGAATTTAAATATTATGGCACGATATACTGGACCAAGAGAAAAAATAGAACGCCGACTCGGAGAACGCCTCTACATCAAGGGTGTACGTTCAGCATTGGGCAAGACTGCCATCGGCAAAAAACCCTACCCACCGGGCGCAAACGGCTCTAAACCATCCCGAAAATCTTCAGAATACGGCCAACAGCTTAAATCCAAACAAAAAGTCAAAAATATTTATCGTTTACTTGAAAAGCAATTTAAAAATTACGTCAAAGCTGCTGTCGCCACTAAAAAAGAACCGTACAACATTATCTTGAACGCCCTGGAGCATCGCTTAGACAATGTCGTTTTTCGCAGTGGTATTGGCCAATCCCGCGACCAGTCTCGGCAATTGGTTAATCATGGCCACATTTTGGTCAACGGCCGCAAGGTCAACATTCCGTCATACAAGGTCGCGATCAATGATATTATCTCTATCCGCGAGGGGAGTAAAAAGAGTCCGTTTTTTATGACCTTAGTGCCGCAGTGGTTGCCCGCCTATGAGCCACCTAAGTGGTTGGCCTTGGACAAACAAGCGATGATTGCAACTGTCAAAGGCCAGACTACCCCCGACGAAGCGGGCGTAAACATTGCGGACATTCAAGCCATAATTGAGTTTTACAGTCGGTAATTAATATGGGCCATGCGTGGGATTATTAACCCGCATATCTCAAAAGAAACATGATACAGCTACCAGAACAAGTCAGGACAGTGTCAAAAGCCGATAACAAGGCCGTCTTTGAAATCGGGCCGGTGATGCCAGGTTATGGCGCGACCATCGCCAACCCGCTTCGCCGCGTATTGCTTTCTTCATTGGAAGGCTCGGCCATCACTTCGGTCAAAATTAAAGGCGTAGACCACGAATTTTCCAGTATGCCTGGTGTTTTGGAAGATGTCATTGAAATTATTCTAAATATCAAAAAAATTCGTTGTAAATTATACAGCGATGGCCCGGTCAAATTGACGCTAAGCGTCAAAGGCGAACGGGAAATTACAGCCAAAGATATTCAGACCACCTCTGATGTAGAAGTTATCAATCTGGATCAGCACATTGCGACTATTACCGACAAAAAAACTGAATTTTCTATGGAGCTGGACGTAGAAAAAGGTATTGGTTATGTGCCGGTTGAACAACGCCAAAAAGAAAAGTTAGCTATCGGCGTAATTGCGGTGGATGCTATTTTCACGCCTGTTAAACTGGTCAATTTCAAAATAGAAGATGTCCGTGTCGGCCAACGCATTGACTTCAACAAAATCACGATGGAAGTTGAGACGGATGGTTCGCTGGAGCCAGAAGCGGCTCTGAAGAAAGCTTCCGAGATACTGATTGACCAATTCCGCGTGGTATCCGAAGTTGTCGTGCCGGAAGTAGTAGAGAAAAAATCCGCCAAGGCTAAAAAAAAGTCAGCTAAATAAACTATCATGCGACGAGGTAATCATAGAAAATTCGGCCGTGAAACCACCCAACGCAACGCTTTGTACAAAGGGTTGGCGACGGCCTTGATTGAGCACGGCCGTATCCAGACGACCCAAGCCAAAGCCAAGTCATTGGTTAAGGTGATGGACCGTTTGATTACCCTCGGCAAACGCCAAAACTTAAACGCTCGTCGCGAATTAGCCAAGCAGTTGGGTGAAAAATCGGTTAAAAAAGTAATGGACGAACTAGCTAAGAACTATACCGAACGCCAGGGCGGGTACACCCGCGTTATCCGTTTAGGCCAACGTAAAAGCGACGGCGCCGAAATGGCGATGGTTGAATTAACTAAATAATATGTCATACGAAATTGATGCCACAAATAAAGCCCTCGGACGCATTGCCACCGAAATCTCGGAGGTCTTGCGCGGCAAACATTTACCGTCATACCAGCCAAACAAAATGGCCGAGCTTGATGTGGTGGTTAAAAATTTAACCAAAGCCAAGTTTACCGGTGATAAGTTTAATCAAAAAGTATACCACCATCACTCCGGCTATCACAGCGGTATCCGCACACGCTCATTATCCGAGGAATGGGCCAAAGATCCGGGCGAAGTATTGCGTCACATGGTTTACCGAATGTTGCCTGATAATCGTTCCCGTGATAAAGTCATCCAGCATTTAAAATTTGAATAATATGGTTACTGCTAAAAAACCCGCCAAAATTAAAAAAGTAACGCCGGTCAAAGCAAAGCCCGTCCAGGCCCCTTTGCCTATTGCTGTTAAACCAGAAATTGATGACAAGGAAAAATATTTTCCGGCCGTTGGCCGCCGCAAAGAATCAATTGCTCGCGTGCGTTTATTTACTAAAAAATCTACTGATGCTGATACCCACGAGCAGGCGCTTATCATGGTTAATGGCAAGAGTTACACTGAGTATTTCTCGGATGTTAATTTGCAACATATTGTTGAGACTCCGCTTCACAAACTCAAGTCAATAAATCGTTTCAAAGCCACTGTCTTGGTTAATGGTGGCGGTATTTCCAGCCAGGCCAATGCCATTAAACACGGGCTGGCCCGCGCATTGATATTGTTTGATGTTAATTTCCGCCGCAAACTCAAGAAGTCGGGCTTGTTAACCCGCGATTCTCGTGCCAAAGAACGCCGCAAGTACGGCCTCAAAAAAGCTCGCAAAGCCCCGCAGTGGAACAAGCGCTAACCACTCGGCCGTATCTCTAAAGCGAGATGGTGTTTTGTCCGCCGCGGGTGTCCAACTCTATGACCTTCAGACTACCACTCACGTCTATGGCGACATGGTCGCTGTCGCGGAACCAGGCTAGAGCTTTGATAGAAGTATTGAAACGGCCAATCACAGCCAGGTCGCCATGCTTATGGAAAGGCTGGTCGTTCTGGTCATTGAGCCAGTAAAGCCAAACTTGGTTACCCAGAGCCCAGGTTAGTTTTTGGCCGTCGGATGATTTGAATACTTCCGTTACGCCGGTAGCAATCGAGACAGGCCCGTCGCCGGTGATGGATTGGACATATAACGACCCATGATCAATGTAATACTGAGAGGAGGTATCAGGTGTTGGGCTGGGGCTTGGTGAGGGTGTAGGGGTCGGTTTTGGCGTGCTGGTGGGCTTGGTTGTGGCAGAGGGAGTTGCGGTCGGACTAGGCGTAGGCGGATACAACAAAGACTCTATTTCTTTCATGACGTTGACGTTGTCCTCGCCAGTCAATGGTAATAATAGTACATGTGGAAAATCTTGGACGAAGCCTTCTTGAATTGTTACCTTTTTTTGCCATTTTGAATAATTTTCTTTTTGAACACTGACCGTGTATACTCCCGGCAATAAACCACTAACGCTGGAGGAGTTAGTCATAAAAGAAGTGTTGTCTTTAAATACGCCATTTATTAGCACCTCGGCCTGGGTGTTGGCTCGCAAAGAAACCGCACCCGTGCGCGAAAAACCAGCTTCGGTGAAACTATAACGATACCCCTGGGCATAGAGAACAGCGACATAGCCCACTGCCAGAAAAATTAGAATTGCGACATAGAGAATAAGTCGCCTAGTTGTACGTGTCATTGAGAAGTATCATACCACACATTTTAGTTGCTTTCCAGTTTGGAAAAAGTTATACTCTGCGCCATATGAGAAACATCGGCATTGACTTAGGCACTACCAATACCGTCGTTTTTATTCCTCAAAAAGGCATTGTTATCAATGAACCGTCAGTGGTGGCGATTTCAGTTTTAGATAACAAAATTTTATCAGTCGGCAATGCCGCTAAAGAAATGATTGGCCGCACACCTGAAAGCATCATTGTCTCGCGGCCCCTCGTAGATGGCGCCATTGCCGACTACCGCGTTACCGGTGCCATGCTTAAATATTTCATCAAAAAAGCGGGTGGATATTTGTCATTCATTAAGCCCGGGGTGCTTATCTCGGTACCGGCGGGTATTACCTCCACCGAACGGCGCGCGGTCATTGAGGCGGCATTACATGCTGGCGCCAAAGAAGTCTACTTGGTCAAAGAACCCGTCCTGGCCGCTATCGGTGCTAAAATTCCCATCAATAGTCCGTCGGGCAATATGATATTAAACATTGGCGGAGGCACCACCGAACTGGCTGTTATTTCCCTAGGCGGTATCGTCAGCGCCCAATCAGTGCGCATCGGCGGCAATAAACTGGATTTGGCCATCGTGGATTACATCAAAAAGAAACATGGTCTCGCCATCGGCGAACGAACGGCCGAACTTATCAAAACCAACATTGGCAGTGCCATGAAACAAACCGCCGAGGAAAAAATTTCCATCCGCGGACGCGACCTGGCCAGTGGTTACCCAAAAACTATTGAAATCGGCTCTAACGAAATTACTGATGCCATTTCCGAACAACTTCGTGAGATCGTGCAGATTATTAAGTCCGTTTTAGAAGTCACGCCACCCGAACTTTGTTCCGATATCATGGATAAAGGTATTATTATTTCCGGCGGGGGAGCATTACTGAAAAACATAGACACATTTATTACAAAAATTACTGGCGTACCCGCACGCATTGCTGATGACCCGCTTTTCTGTGTTGCCCGTGGCACTGGCATTGTCCTGGAAAACTTAAACGTCTATAAAAAGAACGTCATGGCTAAACGCTAACTGCCAATGAAATTGGCCATCGTTCATGATTGGATTAAAGATATTTCTGGCGCGGAGCGTGTGTTAGTTGAATTGCATCAAATGTACCCCCATGCGCCCATCTATACATTGTTTTATGATCCAAAATTTGCTTCGCAAATTTTGGCCGACGCAGAAATTCGCTCCAGTTTCCTGCAAAAATTCCCGTTTATTCTTCGCCATTACAGTTGGTATGCCTGGCTAATGCCCGCGGCCATAGAGTCATTAGACTTATCTGGCTTTGATACCGTTATATCTTCTTCGGCTATATTTTCAAAAGGCCTAGTCTTGCGTCCGCAGACGCGTCATATTTGTTATTGCTACTCGCCGACTCGCATGCTTTGGGACTTAAACTCTAAAACCAAATTTTCATTTTTTAAACATTTCTTTAGATTGTGGGACAAATCATCCGCCGATCGCCCCACCGAATTCATCGCCATTTCCCAGACTGTTGCTGACCGTATCAAAAAATACTACCGCCGCGATTCTCAAATAGTATACCCTCCAGCGGATAATTTAGTTCACGCCGACGCGCGTCAAAAGTCTACTGGCTTTTGCGCTATGTCTCCGGCTACCCGCCTACGAAATGTCGGCTTAGAGCAAAATTATCCGCTGGGTTATTATTTAATCGTCTCAAGATTATATCCGCATAAGAATATTGATATTGCCATCCAGGCGTTCAATAAACTTGAATATCCACTAATCATTATTGGTGACGGTCCCGAACGCAAAAAACTCCAACACATAGCTGGTCCAAATATTACGTTCCTGGGCCATCAAAGTGACGAGGTCGTAGCTAGCTACTATACCGCCTGTAGGGCCTTCATAATGCCCCAGGAGGAGGATTTTGGCCTAACACCGATAGAAGCCATGTCCTATGGCAAACCGGTTGTCGCGTTGGCTCGTGGCGGAGCCACAGAAACTATCATAGAAGGCGTGACGGGAGAATTCTTTGACGACCCCATCTCCGAAGCCCTGGCTGATGCCCTCCGCCGATTAAATAATAATTATCCAAAATATAACCCCAAAATTATCAAATCTCACGCCGCCCAGTTCTCGTCAGAAGTATTTAAAACTAAATTCAAAATTTTGGTAGAAAATTAACCCAGACCTTGTATTTTCGTGTCATTGTGGTATAATGATTTTAACAGTTCCTTGGAGGGCAGATGTCCATAATCGGTTCCGCAGCGTACTTTAAGATATCTACCTGTGGCAGATACGGCCGTATCTATACCACTAGTGAACAGTGCTCCATGTCGTTGTGCTCAAAGGAAGAAGCTTTTGCAGTTCTTGGTGTCGGTGTTGAACAGAGACTGATTACTGGCGAAGAAGCTCTTGCGGTCCGAGAACAGATTCAAAGGTCTAACCTACCGGCCGAGACTAAGGATGTCAAGACGCTATCAATCCTGTCTGCTTTTCTCGACGACTCTCAATACACTGATGTCGACGAAGAAGATGAGGAACGTCCTACGATCCACTAAGGACAACAACTCTCTTTTGCCTTGTCTGCTCCCCGCAGATTCCAGGCCCGCTCCCGCGGGCCTTTGATTTTTATGATAAAAATGAGATGATTTGAATAAATAAAACTATGGCAAAAGAAACAAAAAACAAAGTAATTGCTATATTTGAAGGGAATCAGATTCGTCGCCATTGGGACGAGGAAAAAGAACTTTGGTATTTTGCTGTGGTTGATGTTATTAAAGCTCTAACAAGTAGCGATAATCCTCAAGTTTACTGGCGGGTACTTAAAAAACGTTTAATTGATGAGGGTTCAGATGAAACCGTTACAAAATGTAACGGTTTGAAAATGATTGCCCAAGACGGCAAAATGAGACTGACGGATGTTGCCGATACCGAAGTAATGCTTCGCCTTATTCAATCCATTCCTTCTCCAAACGCTGAGCCGTTTAAACTATGGCTAGCTCGTGTAGGATATGAACGATTAGAAGAAACTGCTGACCCAGAGTTGGCTGTTAATCGTGCCTTAAAAACCTATCTACAAAAAGGGTATAGTCCAAAATGGGTAAACCAGCGGTTAAAAAGCATAGAAAATATCCTATTCATGTAACTGTCGGTCATAATCCCGCACTTGAAATCAGATTGGTTTCTAATCTTGTCGTTACTAAAAATGAAGACGGAAAAGAAATCATAGAATGGGATGATCCCTTGCTTGATGGAACGTATAAAAGAGAAAGATATGAAAACTAACTGGGAATTTAAAAAACTTAGTTATGAATAATATTATTTATTTGATTGCGGGGGTGGCAGTGGGGGCGGGGTGTGTGGTGGTTTTGAGGTGGGCGATGGGGAGGAAGAAAAAGATTGGGTTGATAGAGCGGCAGAGGATTGAGAAAGAAGCGGACAAGGAGAGGATATATGGGTTATTGGAGACAAATACGCCTTTGACGAATAGCCATATCCATATGATGCTTGATATCCCGGAATCTACGGCTACTCGATACTTGGATGAGTTGGAAAAAGAGGGTAGGGTGCGGCAGGTGGGCCAGACCGGCGCTCATGTCTACTACGAAAGGGTAAACTAGCCCATCGGCTCAACGGCCTGGCCGTTGAGCCGATGATAAAAATGAAGATTTCTGTAAAAGTTAGGGCAGGAGCGAAGAGGGAGGGCATAGAACGGGTGGATCAACCGATGTTGGATTTGGGTGAGGCGAATGGGAAAATTGAAATGGCGACATATAAGGTCTCGGTCAAAGAGCCGGCCGTGGATGGACGAGCCAATGAGGCAATTACTCGGACTCTAGCCAAACATTTTAAGGTCGCACGCAGTAGCGTGCGACTGGTTTCGGGTCAGACTTCCCGCCGGAAAATCTTTGAGATTGCTAACTGGGAATTGAAAAAGTGGGTCATTTTTGCTAAGATAGGCGGGTGAAAATAAGTATTTCCAGTATCAATTTTAACGGAGCTGAGAAGACAATTAAGCTCCTAGAATCTCTCAAAAATCAGACGAACCAAAATTTTGATGTTATTGTCGTGGACAATGATTCGGCACTGGCTGATTTTGGGGAATTAAAGACCTGGATAGAAGTCAATTATCCTAAAACCTGGCTCATTCGTAATACTTCTAATACTGGATTTTCAGGCGGGGTTAACACTGGGATAAGAAAGGGGTTGGAAATCGGATCGGATTGGGTTGTTCTTCTTAACAACGATACATGGGTTGAAAAAGATTTTATTGAAAAACTGGAGCCCCTCTTCGCGCATCATCATGGCATTATAGCTTTACCGATGGATGAGAATGAAGAAGGCATCGCCATGGGCGGGCATCTGCAGTGGCTTAAAGCTAGATTAAGCCACGGGCACGGTTATATTAAAGACCGTCGGCCGGATTTGAATAAAAAATCTCCCGTCCGCTATGCCATCGGCGGAGGAATGGCCATCCATAAACCCATCCTTGACCAAGTCGGCTATTTTGATGAGAACTATTTTTTATATTTTGAAGACACTGACTATTCGGTGAGGGCGATGAAGGATAATGTCCCGATGATTTTCCCAGACGAACCGCTAGTCCATCATGGAGTTTCCGCTTCTACAAGACAACTGGGAATCCCGACTCTCTTACACTACCATTACCGCAACGCGCTTTATTTTAATTTTAAGAACGGACCCTGGTATGTCAAATTACTTGTTTGGCCTTGGAGCTGGTGGATCATCATCAAACAATCCATTAAGATCCTAATAAGTCGTAAAGCAACCGAATCGCGATATATTATCTCGGGAGTGTTTGATTTCTACGCCAGACGGATGGGGCGAATTGAACCCCATAAACTTCGCGTTGGGATTGAATGTGAATCTATTGAAGGCAAGAATCCGATGTGGGGTATTGGCCGAATTATTCTGAAATTGTTGGAAGAAATTGCCGCAAGACCGGAATTGGCTAAGCGATATAGATTTGTATTATATTTTAAGGACAGTATTCCAAAACTCCCTTGCCTGGCCGCACCGATATTTGAAAAAAAACTCGCGCCCGTACCAGGATTTGCTAATCAGCTCTTTCCGATTTACTATCTTATCCTTTTGCCAATAAAGCTTTGGTCTGAAAACCTAGATCTGATGTTTTGGTCTGCTTATATGCTTCCATTTTTTACATTCACTAAGTCGTTTTCTCTGATGACTGAAGATGTGTATTATGAGGCTTTTCATGGCACTCTTCCGCTCCGAAATAGATTTTTCTACGCAATATGGGGAACTTATTCGGCAAAATTTTCAACTAAACTCATGGCCATATCAGAAACATCAAAAAAACATATTGCGAAGCTGTATAAAATAGACGACCGACGGATTGTCGTTAACTATCTTGGGATTGATATAAATAATTCTGTTCCCAATATCAAAAATTTGGAATTGAAAATTGGAAATTATTTATTGTATATTGGCCAGGCATTTCCAAGAAGACATTTAAGAGAGACGATATTGGCGTTTGAAAAGATTGCGTCTAACTGTACGGATTTACAATTTATTGCCATCGGACCAGATAAATATGAGACATCGGTTATTGAACCGCTGGTTAAAGAGGTGAACAAAAGATTAAACCGTGAAGCGATTATCCATAAGGACTATGTGACCGATGATGAGCTCTTGGAGCTTTACAGCGGAGCTAAGGCGCTTGTTTATGTATCTGATAGGGAAGCGTTCGGTTTACCGCCGATGGAGGCATTGTCGTTTGGTGTACCGCCAGTCCTGGCTGATAATGATTTAGGCCGAGAACTCTTTGGTGAATATGCTTTTTACACCCAAAATGCGTCTCCTGAAGGAATTGCCGCGAGTATGCGCGAGGCCTTATCAAACAAAGAAAAAATTGATAAAATAAGGACTTATGGTTCGGAATTCGCGGCTAAGTATAGCTGGAAAAATTTTACCGACGGCTGGTTGGAAATAATCAGAAAGATGAAGTAGGGATCAAGAATGAAACAAAATCTTAACATATTTTTCACACTTCACCTGATTTTTTTTGGGTTAGTTGTAACGGGCGTTTTGCCACGCTCGCTTGTACTCTATGAAACTATCGCTATCGCGCTCTATTTAATTTTGGCCTCGCGGGAAAACGGACTCGTATTTTTCATCCGCTGTATTCCGTTGTTCATTGCCATTCCGCTGACGGCGACATTTGATAATTTTAATCAGTGGCGCATCTTTTCTTTAATTTTGTTTTTGAAATGGCTATTGCAACGTGAGACGTGGAATTACTTGAAATTCCAATCTTTGCGTAAACATCCCGCGGCCTGTGCATTTATCTTGCTCGGCGCACTGGCGTTGTTGTCGGTATTTGTTGCACCAGACCAAGGCGCCGCTCTCAAGCGGGTAATTTATTTCAGTAATGCTTCAATGGTCGGTATCGTCGTTTGGTACTTTGCCCGAAGTAAAGAATTTACCGCCCGGCTCATCAAAAATATCGCTATTCCGACCATTCTTGTCGCTCTGGTTGGTGTCATCCAAGTTGGGGCGACATATTTGATAGATATTTACCAGTTTATGCGAATCTGGGGCGAGGGGATACAAATGAGGCAGTTTGGCGAACAATGGTCGTATATTGCCACTCATGTCGGTAATACCTGGTTTGCCTACTATGGCGAACAACTTTCGCTCCGCGTGTTTTCGCTTTTTCCTGATTCCCATTCCTTTCCTATATTTCTATTGCTCGGCCTGCCGGCAATATTTGCAATTGCGGTCATCAAGCCCCTTTCGCGGTCTGATAGTTTTAAAAAGTTATTCCATACCCGTGGCAGTTTACATATCCTTTGGATTCCATTGGTATTTTTGATGATAATCCTTTCTGGCACGCGCGGTATGTGGCTGGGCGGAGCAGGAGCTATTGTTTGGGTAATACTACTCTTGGTGTTTATGAAAATTAAAAAAGAATCACTGGGTCATCGACGAGTGTTTGTGTATCTTTCTAGTTTCTTGACACTTTTTGTTTTACTGTTTGCTGTGGCCTATCCAATATTTTCTTCGCCTCAATTCTTAGTATCCAAAGGGGACGCTCTACTGCTTCAACATCGTCTTCGTTCAGTCCTTGATTTTGGCGAGACCTCCAATGCCGCCCGTATCGCCATTTGGAAATCCTCGGCCGAGTCTATCATTAAACATCCACTGATTGGTGTGGGTATTGGTAATTTCCCTGTGGTACTGGGCCAAGACATCAAACTAACTCGCGCCGGCTCGTCCGCTCACAATTTATATATTCATATTGCCGCCGAGATGGGTCTCTTGGCCTTTTTAGTCCTCCTTTATCTAGTCTGGCTTGTTATCCAAACGTTATACCTAAACTATCGCCGGGCAGAGACGGCTTTTGGCCAAGCATATGCAGGAATATCGCTCATCACTATTCCGTGGATATCCGCGTATTTGATGACTGATGTAGCGATTTTTGATGAACGGGCGTTGCTCATGTTCGCTGTTACTCTCGGTCTACTCTTCAGAGAAAATGTCTAAGATTTCCATCAATTTAGTCGTACTCAATGGCGATAAGTATATAGAATACTGCTTAAATTCGATCTTAAAACAATCTTTCCCTCATGAACAAATCCAGATTAATATTCTTGATAATGGTTCAACAGATAATACAAGACTATTGATTCATGATTTTAAAAACAAAACTTCGAATGATATTTTTCCGAAAGTCAATTTCATCATGTCAGATGTTAATTTTGGCATGTGGGGTGGTCAGGAAAAACTGCTGAAATATTCAAGCGACGAATATGTAGTATTTCTATCAGTAGATGTCATGTTGGATAAAGATTTTATTTCGCGGGCCATCGCAATCTTGGATGCAGACTCGCACATCGGCGCCGTCCAAGCAAAAATATATCAATACACGGCGGGCGAGCCACTGACCAAACAAATTATAGACACATGTGGTTTTGAAATATATCGCAATCGCCGTATCGGCAATATCGGCCACGGCTCGCCTGACGGAGAACAGTTTAATCAGGCCAGCGAGATATTCGGTGTAGAAGGCGCGGTGCCAATATTTCGCCGCCAGGCGCTGGAGAGTATTCGCGTGATGGGCGAGATAGCGGACCATGACCTATTTTGGTACGGCGAGGATTTAGACGTCGCCTGGCGGCTTCATCTGGCCGGTTGGAAACAAATCTACGAGCCCAGTATTATCGCTTGGCATGACCGTGGCACCACCAAGAGTCATACCCATGGTTCTTGGTTGAAATATATTTCCCACGTCCACATCCGCCAGCAACTGTCCATCAAAAAACGTCGTCTAGAATGGCGCAACGCCCGCTGGACACGCATCAAAAATGATTATATAATTAACATTCTGAAAGACTTGCCGTATATACTATGGCGAGAAACAGAAGTCCTGGGGTACACGATTTTGTTTGAACCAATAGTATTAAAAGAAATTCCAAAATTTTTGCGCTTTCTACCCAAAATGCTTCGCAAACGCCGGGCCATTCTGGTCCGCGCGGTTACCACTCCCCAGTCTATTCATAAATTTTTCAAATGAAAAAAATATACGTCCGAAGAGGATTGATTCTGCTTGGTATTGTCCTACTCATCTGGCTGACCTCATTCAATCACACAATCAACGTGGAGAATTTGGGATTTTGGGGCAATCTCACCCAACCGGCCCCCACACCCGATAATAGCTACACTATGCCTGAAAAAGAAGCCGATCGCCTGGACGTGCTCATCCTTGGTATCCGCGGCAAAGACGACCCTGATGCCACTGACGGCGGGCCGTTACTGACTGACTCCATAGAAATATTGAGCTACAACAAAAAGACCAATGCCGCCTCACTGGTGTCATTGCCCCGCGATTTGCAGGTACTGGTTCAAGACGACCGTCTGGATAAACTCAATACTGTTTACGAGTATGGTTACTATCACTCTTCCGACCCGATTGCATTTGTAAAAAACAAAATATCGCAGATAACCGGTGTGTACATTGATAAAATGGTGGTAATTAATTTTTCGTCGTTCAAGGAGATAGTTGACTCGCTTGGCGGCGTAGATATTACCCTTGCTAAGCCCTTTGATGAAAACAAGCAATGGGGGTATGAATTTCATTTGCCGGCGGGTCTAAACCATCTTGATGGCCAGCAAGCTTTGTACTATGCCCGCTCGCGCTATTCTTCCACTGATTTTGATCGCTCTCAACGCCAACAACAAATTATGCTGGCCATCAAAGATAAGCTGGTGAATTTAAATCTCATGAGCGATCCGGTGAAGACGTTTAATATTTTCAACGCTATCCGCAAAGATATCGTTACCGATATTGGTATTTTTGATATTAATCAATTCTTAAGTTTGGCAAAACAAGTTGATTTCAATAAAGTTAAAAAATATGTCATCTCCACCGATAATTTGGTCCACGAAGCCCGCGACACCAACAACAGCTACATCCTCCTGCCAAATGTCGCCGAATTCAAAGAAATCAAAGATGAGTTTCAGCTAATATTAAAATAATGTTGTCAATTATTATCGTAAATTATAAACAGCCGGAGTTACTGCGATTGTGTTTGAAAAGTTTGAAACGGACAATTCATCCAGATTTTGACCATGAAATAATTGTTATGGATTCGGCCTCAAGCGTGGAGACACGTAATGTCGCCACCGAAGAATTTTTAGGCGTACGATATTTTCCGTTCAAACAAAATGTCGGTTATACTCATATGGTTAACGAAGGTATCAGTATAGCAAAAGGGGACGCATTTTTTATAATGAACAGTGATATTATTCCGCTGGAAAACAGTATTGAAAATCTATACGCTCATCTCAAATCAGACTCTAAGATTGGCTTAATCGGACCACAATTATTGAATTTCAATGGCACACCCCAACAGTCGTGCTTTCGCTACTATACCCCGCTAACCATTGTCTACCGCCGCACCCCGCTGGGCTGGTTGCCATTCGGCCACCGAGCTCTCGCCCGCTTTTATATGCAGGACCAAGACCTTTCCAAAACCTGCCCCGCTGATTGGTTAAGTGGTTCGGCCTTGATGGGCTCAGTAGCCGCCGCCAGACGCGTTGGCCCGATGGATCCAAGTCTATTCCTCTACATGAGCGATGTTGACTGGCCGAGGCGCTTTTGGGAAAATGGATACCAGGTGCTCTTTGAGCCCTCCGCCCAGATGTACCACTATCATCATCGACACTCACGCAGTTGGCTTGGTATGTTTGATGCTATTTTTAACCGACAGACTCATCAACACATCCATGATGCCCTGCGATATTTCAAAAAATACGGCCTAAAAACTTTCTCGCATGTTCAATAAAAAACTCCTGCCCGTTTTGATTACCATCGCCCTGGTGGCCGGATTTGCCGGCGGTGTTTTTTATTCTCGTCCAAAACTAGCCGATGAAGTCATCGTCCAAAAACTTATCAACCAGGATACCGGCAAAATACAGAATGTTGATTTTTCTGAATTTTGGAAAGTTTGGAAATTGCTTGAAGAAAAATATGTAGACCAGGGTAAATTAGATACCCAACAGATGGTCTATGGCGCTATCCAGGGCATGGTCAATGCTATTGGCGACCCGTATACAATGTTCTTTGAGCCGGACACTAGCAAAAAGTTTCAAGAAGAAATTGCCGGCGCGTTCGGCGGCGTGGGTATGGAATTGGGTTTTAAAAACGATACTCTCACGGTCATCGCGCCCATCAAAGATACCCCCGCTTTCAAGGCCGGCATCAAGTCGGGCGACCGTATTGTCAAAATTGATGGCAATAGCACTGCTGGTATGACGGTTGACGAAGCTGTTAGCAAGATACGAGGCAAACCCGGGACCAAAGTTACCCTTACTATTGCTCCGCCGGCCAATGGTACTATTCGTGATATCACCCTCACTCGCGAGATAATCAAAGTTCCAGCCGTGGATTGGAAAATTATTGAACATGACGGCAAAAATACGGCCTACATCCAAATATACACTTTCAGCCAAAACGTAGATTCCGATTTTAAAAAAGCTTCGGATGAAATACTAAAATCAAATACTGATTCCATAATATTGGATTTACGCAATAATCCCGGCGGTCTGCTGGACTCGGCTATTAATCTGGCTGGCTATTTCGTAGATAAAGGGCAACTCGTCGTGAGCGAAGTATTTGGCGATGGTACCAAGAATGACTTTAAAGCCGACGGCGCCAGCCAGCTGGCAAAATATCCGATACTTGTCCTGGTCAACGGCGGTTCAGCTTCAGCTTCAGAAATTTTGGCTGGCGCGTTGCATGACAATAAACAGATCCATCTCATTGGTGAAAAAACTTTTGGCAAAGGATCAGTTCAACAACTTGAGGAATTAGCTGGCGGTGCTTCGTTAAAAATCACCGTCGCCAAATGGTACACCCCGGCCGGCATCAACATCTCTGTCGCCGGTATCAACCCTGATATCAAAGTTGAACTCTCCGACAAGGATAAAGAATCTCTCATCATCGGCGATCCCACTAAGGATCCTCAACTCCAAAAAGCCCTGGACATTTTGAACTAAAGTCTGGTAGAATTTTGAGATGAAAGTTATATTACTTCAAAATATTAAGGGCTATGGACAGATAGGGGATATTAAGAATGTCTCGGACGGTCATGCCCGAAATTTTTTATTTCCAAAAAAGATGGCTAAGATTGTAGATGATGACACCGCTCAAGAAGTTGAGCAAATGAAAGCTCGCCGCTCTGCGGCGAGCGAAAAAGAATTAGTCCAGGCCAACGCGGCTGTGGCCAAGCTCCAAAACCTCACTATCCAGTTATCCAAAAAGGCCAGCTCCAGCGGTACACTGTTTTCATCAGTCACCAAAGACGAAATTTCCAAAGAGGCTTCACGGCTGTCCGGATTTAAATTAGACAAAGATATGGTAGACCTTGGGGAGAACGGTGAACATATCAAACACACCGGAGAATACAATATAATTATAGAGTTGGCTCATAATCTAAAAGCAAATGGGCAAGTGATTGTGCGAAGTGATAGCAAAGCCTAATCCGACTGTTCGGAGCCGGGTAGGCGAGATCAAAGCAAAAAGTTCAGTAGAACTTTTATGCGGGGAGGATTAGGCTTTGCTATCACGCCCTAACTAAAAATCACCCCGTAGGGGTGATTTTTAGTTAGGGACGACGCTGACTACTTTTACGATACGCCGTTCGCCATTGAAGCCAGTTTTGCGCTTGGTCGTAAATTTTACCTTGCCTGGCATACAGGCATAGAGAGTATAGTCAGAACCAAGTCTGGTGCCTACCCCAGACAGGAATTTCGTCCCGTGCTGTCGGACAATAATACTGCCCGCATTGGCTGCAGAGCCATCGGTGAGCTTTACGCCGAGATATTTCGGTTGTGAATCGCGGCCGTTGTTACTAGTTCCTATCGCCTTTGTATGCGCCATAATATGATAATTAAACTACCTAATCATAATAGCAAAGTTGCCAAAGCTAGTCAAATCCTTAAAAATCTGTTACAATAGATAGGCTTATTTATATATGGAGATACGCAATATCGCAATTATCGCACACGTTGACCACGGCAAAACGACCCTGACCGACATGTTACTTAAACAAACCGGCGCTGTCAGCGCTGATTTTAGCATGGATACAAATGTGATTGAGCAAGAACGCCAGATTACTATATATGCTAAAAATGCTTCTTTAATATACAAAGGCACCAAGATAAACATTGTGGATACGCCCGGCCACGCAGACTTTGGATCCGAAGTTGAACGTGTCCTGCGCAGTATAGATTCAGTTTTACTCATCGTGGATGCCCAGGAGGGCCCCATGCCACAGACTAAATTTGTACTCAAAAAAGCTCTGGAACTTGGCCTTAAGCCGATTGTTGTTATTAATAAAATAGACAAGCCGGCCGCCGATACCGACATGACCCACGAAAAACTTCTTCAGCTTTTCATTGATTTGGACGCTACAGATGCTCAATTAGATTTTCCGACGGTCTATGCTATTGGTTTGCAAGGCGTAGCTAAAATAGATATGAAAGACGAAGCCAAAAACCTAGACCCACTTTTGGATACTATCTTGAAATATGTTCCGGCAGCCAAGGCCGATGCCTCGGCACCATTGCGATTCCAACCCTTTAACCTCGGCTATGATAAATTCCTCGGTCGGCTTGGCATCGGTCGTATGTATGACGGCACCTTAAATCTTGGTGATACGGTCTATGTCCGCACGCCGGCTTCCATCAAAGGAGAGGGAACTGACGTGCAAACCCGCACGGGTAAGATTACTAAATTATTTACATTCAGCGGTATGGCCCGTGTTGAGTCAGACAAAGCCGAAGCAGGGGACATCGTGATGATTGCCGGCATCCCCGACATTTATATTGGTGAGACTATCTGCTCCTCGCCTGATACCGAGCCTCTGCCGGCCATTCACGTAGACGAACCGACCATCTCATTGAACTTCCTTGTCAACGATTCTCCTTTCGCCGGCCGCGAGGGTAAATTTGTTACCTCACGCCAAATACGCGAGCGCTTGGAGCGCGAGCTAGAAGTTAATATCGGTCTGCGCGTGGATTTTTCATCCAACGAAGCATACAAAGTCTATGGCCGAGGGGAATTGCATGTCGCAATTTTATTAGAGAATATGCGTCGCGAAGGCTATGAATTGCAGGTTTCCCAGCCGCAGGTTATTTACAAAGAAGAAAACGGACAAAAACTTGAACCGTTTGAAGAGGCCGTGATTGACGTGCCCGAAGTCAGCTCGGGTATTGTTATTCAAAAATTACAAAAACGCGCCGGCACGATGACGCACATGGAACAGCATCATTCCAATGCTCGGATGACCTTTGAGATTCCCACGCGCGGCCTGTTGGGATTCCGTAACGAATTTATTATTGATACCAAAGGCGAGGGGATTTTGGCTAGCCGTTTCATTGGTTACAATCCTTACACCGGCGAGATTAAGAAGCGCTCTGTCGGCTCCATGGTCTCACAGGAAAACGGCAAGACCCTGGCCTATGCTTTGGACAACCTCCAGGAGCGCGGCCGACTCTATATCCCGGCTAATACCGAAGTATACGAAGGCATGGTTATTGGCGACGTCTCCAAGGGTGACGACATGACCGTGAATCCTATCAAGGGCAAGAAACTCACTAACATGCGCGCCGCCGGCTCGGATGACAACGTCATGCTCGTACCGCCCCTCACTCTCACCCTAGAACGTGGTCTAGAAATCATGGGTGGTGATGAGTACTTAGAAATCACACCCACTTCAGTTCGCTTACGCAAACAGTTCCTGACTGAAAACGCCCGTACCAAAGCTACTCGCTCAAACTAAAAGTCATTATTTACCGGCGAGGTACTTTTCCCAATAGTCCAGGAGGGTAGCGGTGGCCTTGATGTCTGCGAAGCAGTAGAGGGCGATCTCGCGGCATTTTTTGTTTTTGAAATACTCGGCAACTTCGTAGCCATCTATGCCTTTGTCTTTTGGGCTTTCAATACCAAAGGCTTGACACCAGAGATGGAGAGAACGCTTAAAACGCACTGCGCCGTAGTTGGTGAGCTTGTCATAGATATCTAAGTGCGGCCGGTCACCAAACCGATAACCCATCAGTGGCACTGTAGCCTTGATTTTAAGGATAGCGGAACGGATCATCACAAATGGACAATCAAAGCTGTGGCCGTTGAATGTCACGAGCTGGTCGTAGTGCGGTGCGATTTCCCAAAACTTTTTCAAAATTTCTTTTTCGTCGGTGCAGGGGATGAGTGTGTTTCCATCAATTTCTTCTTCCACTTCGTCATTTTGTTTCTGATAGTACACCGCCCCTTTATTTGTCTCCGGATTTAATATCGCGATCGCGGCAACACGGCCGGTCAAAGGGGAGAGGCCCATACCTTCGCGAGCAAGTTGACGTTCTTCGTCTGTTTCGCAACTGTCCAAAAGGAGCTCCTGTGATTTCTTGTCTAGTTTTTCAAAATCCATCGCGCCAACCGTTTCAATGTCAAAAATGAGTCTGGGCATTAAATAGAGATTAGATTAATTAAACCTATTGTAGCAGTCCCATCCGAGACAGGGAAGAGGGAAGAAATAATTAAATTTAAATTAATTCAGAAATTCATTTTTTGTGAGGGGAGTGGTTTTTGCAGTATATAGTACGGCGCACAATGTAGGTTATGCGACATAGTATATGGCTGGTTCTATATATTCACGAAACTATATTTTAATTCACGTAGTATTAAAATTAAAAAAAATATTTCTCTGAAAAAATTCGTACGACTCCTCTACCTCAAACAAAACAACTGATTAAATAAAAGGGGTCGTTAATGGCCCCTCTTATTTAATCTATCCCGGGGGAGTCCCCTGTCTCCCCCACTATGTCGAAAAATCTAAATTATTTTTGGAAATTTTTAATAACTTTTAAGTATTCTTCTATCTTAGACTTTAAGTATTTCTCCTCTGGTCCAAGGCGACGTCTTTTGGCAACGGTGTTGAGGAACTTTATCTCCTCTTGCATATCTTTCATTATCTTGTGCAAGACAGGATCTGGTTGGTGCATGTCAGCTTTTAGCGCTCGTTCCTTTTTTAGGTGCCTGATGATACTGTGATAGGCAGTGCTAAACAATTTCATAAGATGGAGCATGAGGCCAATTAAGCCCGCGGCCGCTAACAACCACAAACCATATTTAGTCAGGAAATTGGAAAGCAAATCAAAAGGTTTAGAGAACCACTTAGCAATACCCAGAGATACGGTCGGCGGAGCCGTAACTTCAATATCCTTTGAAGCGGTAACTGAATTACCGGCCCTATCTATGGCCTTTACTTGGACGGTGTTTGTGCCGGAAGTTAAGGTTACAGACTGGCTCTGTTGGTCAGCCGACACTACTTTTGGCTCCCCTCCTCCAACTTTTATTTCATATCGGTCAATACCAGAAGCATCATCAATGGTTGAGAACGTTAGGTCTCGTTTGAGCACGGTCGGTGCCACATCGGCTACATTAACTTCAAACGCATGAGGTGCCGTCGTGTCTACATTGAATTGGAAATGGGCAATCGGTCCCCAAATGCCATCTTCTTTGAATTTAACATGCAAGTAATGAATTCCATCAGCAATATCAATTGTTGAAGCTTTGGCGATAAGACCATCAGAATTCGGACCAGGATTAGACTCGGGCTTATCAGTCACCAAGTAACTGACCGCCGTTACACTCTTTGGTAAGTCCCAGTCAAAAGACGGATTTTTATTTGCATACCACTTCGTTGAATCAGGATGGGTAGAGGACTTAATAGCTGGCGTACTAGAATCGGTGCTAGTTGAAACTTCGGGCTTGCTAGTTGAAATCGGGGAATTATTGGTAGGTGTAACTGTTAAGCTTAATTTGCCCAGGTTAGTTAAAATATTAGTGCCCTGACCATCGTTTGCCAAAATCGCCCCAGATACCAGACTTATATCACTTGAACCATTAATCGTAGTGGCAGTTTTTGGCCTAAAAGAAATGGTGATAAGTTGGCCCGCCGCTCCGCTATATCCAGGGTTCGGCAGGCCTCCTTCAAATTCAACTGTGCCTTCTGTATTGGAAAACTTGGGCTCTTGAGTCCAAAGATTAAAAATGGAACCAGATTTGGAGATAGATGCAACCTCGGCTTTTTGTGGGTCAAAAACAATTGAGCCCTGAGCGGCATTTATCGCTTGGCCGTCAGTATTAACCCTTACCGAAACAGAGAAAGTCTGGCCCGCCGCCCGGCTTATACTAGAAGGAGAAAAATACATAGAACCTGCCAAAGCATAGTTGGATGATACGAAAAAATAAAATAAGCTCAACAACAAAACAGCTATTGAGCTAGTATAGTATTTTTTAGCTATAATCATCCGTCAAATACTATTATAACGCCGAAGTCACTATTTGAATATACTACTTATCCACCACATTAATCTTTTAAATACCCCCGGGTATGTAACAACCCTATGGTTGCCGGAGCCATCAACTGCCTTGATTTTAATTACTGAATGCAGTTCCTGGTCAGACAGTAGATATGGGCTTCTTGCTATCTTGTAATCACCATCCCCTTCTTTTATTTCATAGTGGTCTATTCCGGAACCTAGATCATTAGTAAAAAATGAAACAAAACTTTTGCCTCCAAATATATCCGCATCATTGCTAATAGTAATCTCAAATGACCTAGGTTTGCTATAATCTTTTGTTAAAATCCTACTCGGGGTTTCAAAAATTTCAGGTTTTTGGTTTTTCTTTTGCGGCAAAACTGTAAAAACGATATTATTGAACGTCAGCTGTGCCTCGGTGCCCTGGCCATCATTTAATAAAACACGAGATGCCGGACTTAGCCCTAATGCTCCGTCCCCTACCGCATTTGCTTGGGCCTGGATTGTGGCGATTAAAATATGCTGGCCTTTGATACCACCAGGAACACCGCCACCAAGAAATATAGCCTCCTTGGTAAAGTTGGGCTCATTAACCCAAAGTTTAATCCCAGACTCGGACTTTGATATTTTTTGTAAGTTTAAAAGCGCCGGATATAATATTCCTAAATCTATAGCGTTAATCTCTTCATTTTCAGTGTCTAGAAAAATTTTTATCAAAAACTCATCACCAACTGAAATTTTAGTATTTGAAACCTCTAAGGATATCTGAGCCGCTTGAGCGTGTCCAGATAAACCAAGAATAAAGATTGCTAAGATTATTATTTTTTTCATAGCTATCCAGTCCATTGGAACAACATAATACTAAAATCTACAACGTTTATTTTATTGTCTTTATTGATGTCAGCAATATCTAAACCTCTCTGTGTTTTTGTGTTCCACCAATACATTAATATACTGAAGTCTTTTATATTGACTTTACCGTCTTTGTTTGTATCAGAAGTTTTCCCGCGGGATATCTTTCCGACAACAAATTGCAGTACTGAAGAAAATGGCGTCGCGCCCTGCGTGATCAACGCCCGTGATTTTGTCGTGTGATAATCTTCAGCAATTGGCCTGGTATCAAAATCAAAATCGTAGGCCCCATCACTGTTGGCACTAACCTTGTTGATTATCTCGCTTGAATATACCCGTATGTCCACATCTGCGCTTGGTTGGGCCTGACCAAAAATTTTTAATACATCCCCTCTGGCCAGTTGGAATGCGCTAATATCAATTGTCGGTGGTAATAAAACATCGGATAATGTAACAGTGGTGCCAGAAGTTACCGTGACGACAAAACTAATAGTGAGGGATTTGCGCCCATTGGGATCTTGCGAATTTAGCCCCACAGTATGAGAGCCGACGCTTATATTGGTGATGGTCGCCTGGAATTGGGCACTAGCCCCGGCCTTGACTGAAGCCTTACTAACACTATCAACATAAAAAGTGACAGTGGATTGAGGATAAGCAATACCACTTATCGTAATCGTTCCGCCGGGGCCGGCGGTTGGCAATGGAACATACCCTCCGCCGCCTCCGCCGCCGCTAGGGGCTGGGGTCGGAGTTGGTGTCGCGGCGGCGGCCGGCGTCGCGCTTTGCTCATTTGAAACAGCAATAATATTACCCAATCCATCTAACGTTTCAATCTTAAAGGTATAGGACGTACCGTTAGTTAGACCAGTTTTAGTGGCAGAGACACCCGTGCCAAGATTTGAACCGCAAGTATATGACCCCCCGGCTGGTTTGGTACATATATCATAGCCCCCGATAGAAAATCCTTGAAACGCTGTCGCAGTTGTCCAAGCAAGAGATACTTGGGTATCACCGGCTGTGGCTGTGTTCAATACCGGCGCGACGACTTTTGGATAATATAAAAATCCCGAATAAAGCTTGAAGTTGGTAATGGAAGAGCTTCCAATAGCGATGTCCCCTATATTGCCTAAAAGAATATAGCTTCCCGAACTTGACGAAGACACCGCCCCAAAGGCACCATGTTGAGCATCAAGAATTCTATAATTATCAGACGACATACTAGCGCCTATTGAGATTTCAGCATGAACATATTGGAAAGGAAATATGCTCGCAAAAATTAAAAAAACGGCTAGATAACCAACAACAGTAACTTTAAAAATGTCCCTCATGGATTGCCTCTAGTATAACACTAACAAAATACCCACAACCAATAAGGTTGTGGGTATTTTGTTGCCAGATGTTTCCTATTTGGTTTCCCCGATATTAATCGGCGCGACTTCTATAATTCTATTCGCCGCCTCATCATACAAGATTGCCTTTTTGGCATTCGTGTAGATGAACACTTTGTCGCCGGTCTTTGCGTTAGCAAAGAAGGGCTGGTCTTTAAGCTTTGAAGGGTCAGCAACGGTGGCAATCGTTGGTTGTTCGTCCTTTGGAAGAACAATCAACTGACCAAGTTTTGCCACAAGAAGAGAATTCTCCTTTTCGGTAACCGCCTGGGGATTCTGCTTGAGCACCTGGTACTGGCTGAAGAAATAATACGCTGAACCGGCACTACCTAACGCCACCACCACCAAAACTGCCACTATATTTTTTGTTATAAAATTCATTTGAAAATATGAGTTTAAGTAATTTGATTCGACCTAAGACTAGCATAGTATATCGCTAAATAAGTATCAAGTAAAACTGTTGATTACTTAAAAAACTTAAGGGTCAGAAGTATATCGTCAAAAACCTTTATGTCATTGCTAAACACATATTCTGCCAGGGGTTTCTCTTCCCAGTGAAAAACTAGGTAATAGTCTTGGCCATCTATCTTAATCTTTGGCCCGACAAATATTTTGACCCGGCCGGCGCTATCACCGCCATAAGAACCATAATCAATTAGATCATACCGTTTGAATTCTTTGTCGTCTATTTGGCCGATACTATCTGGCACCCTTTTTTTGCTGTTATCTATCTGGTACTGTAGTTCAGTTAAATGGAAAATATCAGCTAAAACCAAATCAAAATAAATAGGCGCTTTGACTGTAAACATATTATAAAATTGAATTTTCTGCGGGCTGAAATATTGACCTTCATTGTACCAATTCGCTGGATACTGAAACTGAAACTTGTCGCTGATATCAGAGCTCCCATGGAAAGTACTAAATGTAAACGTTTTAAATTCACCGCTAACCCCAGCATTTTCTAATTGTTTTTTGGTGAATACAAAATACCCTGATATGGCAGTAATTGTTAACAATAAAACAATGATGATTTTAACGGAATTTGACAATGCCACGGATTTTAACATTTCCCCTTACAACATGGCCGGCGGGAACATAGGTAATGACGATAATACCATCGGCGCCACGACAAAGAGCGGCAGTACATCCTCCTCCCCCACCACTACCAGCACCATACTTACCTGCTAAACCTGGGTTTGTGCCTGCACCATTTAGGTCTCCAGTTCCGCCGGAGCCGCCGCCCGAACCATGAGTTAAATCCCATTCCTGGCCGATAGCTCCGGCGCCACCAACGGCGCCGGCGGCACCACCACCACCGCCGCCGCTTGGTATGCCACCATCCGCGCCCGCCGCGCCGGCGCCACGACCCAAATAGCCGTTCCCGCCGGTCACACCGCCAGTACCGGAGTTAGCGGTTCCAACTGTTGCACCACCATTACCATAATCGCCGCCGCCGCCGCCGCCGCCACCACCACCACCATTAGTCCCTGTGGAATTACCGCCATTTTTGCCATTACCATATGGCCCGGCTGAACCGCCGCCGCCGCCATCGCCATCGCCACCAGACCCCGTACCGCCACTTCCGCCGGCATATCTTGTTGTTCCGACTGCGCTAGCGGTTAATCCAAAGTTCCCGCCCGCTCCGCCAGTATAAACAGCAGATGGCTTACCGCCCTCGCCCCCTTCGGCTTTTACGCAAACAGTATTATCACTAGCACAAGCGTCAAAACTACCTCCGACCATAAACCAAGTGTTACCGCCTTTGCCAAGCACAGCTGTGGCTTGGCCACCCGAACCAGACGCTCCGACACCAAAGTCAACGTTAACATCTAAAGTATCGCCGGGAGTAAGTCTAAGATTTACACTTCTGGAATATCCGCCGCCACCGCCACCGCCCGAACCAACGTTAGTAGCGCTGTCGGCGCCGCCACCGCCACCGCCAATAACCTCGATCGTGTTCGCGGCGTTGTTCCAGTCTTCAGGAACAACCCATGACTCGGTCATGATTGTTAAAAATACGACTTTTCTAAACCCCGCTTCTGCTTCCGGAGTTTCATACATTGGATTAAGGTCAGGAAACGGAATAGCCAAAGAAAATATGATAATAAATGCAACTATATTTTTTATTTTAAAAATATTCAAAATAATCATGGCTCTGGTGAAATTTCAGGTTCTGGCGTGGGTGTTGGTTCTGGTGTCGCTTCGGGGATAGATTCCGGGGTTGGTTCCGGAGTAGATTCGGGAGTTAATTCCGGAGTGGGTTCGGGAGTGGGTTCGGGAGTGGGTTCGGGAGTGGATTCAAGAGTCGGCTCTGGTGAAATTTCAGGTTCTGGCGTGGGTGTTGGTTCTGGTGTCGGCTCTGGTGAAATTTCAGGTTCTGGCGTGGGTGTTGGTTCTGGTGTCGCTTCGGGGATAGATTCTGGGGTTGGTTCGGGAGTAGATACTGGCGAAACAATCGGCGAAAATACCGTCTTTGCGTCTTTGACCGCTAGAGCCATCCAACTAAATTGTATCCCAATCGGAGCTGGTTTGTTAAGTTTAATAGCAAATCCTTTTGTATTTTTGTTTGAGATAATAAAGCGAATGTCGCTTTCAAACAGTAATTGCTCATCGGTCTCACTCGCTGAAGCGGTATTTAGAGAAATTGTTGCATTAACCACTGGCTGATTTAAGTATTCTGATTCAAATGACACACTGGCATAAGTTGCACCCTCTGTTATTACGATAAATCCGCCCATATCCAAGTTAAAGTATGGTCGGCCAAAGAATATCGCATCAGCCAAAATTGATATCGCCTCGCCATTTGAGCTGATATTATTTACGATTAGGCCACCTCCAAGGGTACTGACACCACTCACCGTCAGACTGTCGTTGATATTGAGAATATCTTCCATCGCCAATTGCTTACTAGCAATGGCGGCAAATATACTGTTGAGATTTTGCGAACTGCTCGCGAGCTGGCTAAAATCAATGCTCAAACTAGCTAATTTATCTTGGAAATTCGTTAACTGCTGGCTTTGAATTTCATCGGCAATAATTTTCCCAACCGTAATAGTGCTAAATGATGTGCTACCAACAACTGACAATCCTCCACCAATATGGACTGATGAACTGAATTCCGCCAAACCGGAAGTTGCAAACGTATTGGCCAAAAGAACGGAACCAACCGTGAGATTATTAATTGTAGCATTTGATTGAAGCCCTGACACTTGGCTGGAAAGCGCAGAGAGTTCAGTGTTAATAGTATCAAGGCCAGGAATATCAGCGGTAATAGTATTCGCGACAATATCGCCAATAAATGTTGCGTTGCCATCTTCATCAAATGTTATTGCTGAATTGCCTGTTAAGGTATTAATATTGCTGGTAAACAGAGTATCAGCGAATACTTTTGGCGAGATAATTTCAACACCCGCCGCGATGCGGTCGGTAAAGATATCCGACAAACTGCCACTGGCAATATCTTGCTGGTTAAATTGAAAAATAAGAGCCTGGGCAAGCCCATTGCTTCCTGGGGTTAACGAATCCAAACCAGTCACAATACTTTCCAAACTAGAACCATTAAAGAACCCCGTATTGACGAAAGCAATAATTGAACCAACTTCTGTTCCGGAGTATGAATCCATTGCTTGTCCGACCGCATATCCGGCTTTAGTGGCCTTCATGGCCACGCCTGGGGTTGATGATATCGTTAAGAAATCCCCTATTTCTATTGGCCCATTTTCGGTTGAAACTTTCACCGGCACTCGGCCAGCAAGAGCCACCGGAACTTGCCCCTCTTCGTAGACAACACCGGCGCCGGTCAAAACCTCATCACCAGTCAAAAGGATCCCCGGCTTAGTGGAAATAATACCGATAACATTTCCACCTTTGGTCGCTTTAGAAACATGAATTGGATTTGACCCATCCGTTGAAACGACATCTCCCGCTCCAATCGTAGAGTCGGCTGTTGGGTAATTTTCTGCCAAGTCAACACACTGACCGGTGTGCAAACTCGCACAAGCGACAAGAGCTCCATGGGCGCTGATATATCCTCTCAAGGCCAAACTACCGGCGTTACTCATTGAGGCTAAAGTGTTGCTTAGATTGTCCGTAACCCATAAAACTCCATGCGGAATTGAAACTGAAGTTGATGCTATAACAGAAATGGTTAACGCGCTTGTCCCTCCATTCACTATTGTTCTATTGGTCGCCACAATATCTATACCCGGGTTAGTGGCTGAAGCAGTCGTATCAACCGTAAAAATATCATCGCTGTATCCACCGGTGCCGTCGCCAACCACAAATGCCCTCGCCGAATTAACATCAAAGACGAATGGTGTCGAAGAAGATGCGCCGGCGCCGAATGATTGGAGGCCGGTGAAAGTGTTGGCGCCCAGGATGGCCAGCGTGCCCGAGGTCGGTAGCGTCACCGTCGT
>Ga0209541_10001622_pt1 | contig 44221 bp, 42 predicted proteins | sample RifCSPlowO2_01_FD_184027 | JGI IMG/M metagenome (GOLD analysis project Ga0209541, IMG submission 184027) | Groundwater microbial communities from Rifle, Colorado - Rifle CSP2_plank lowO2_0.1 (SPAdes) (version 2) | ecosystem: Environmental > Aquatic > Deep subsurface > Groundwater | place...
AAAGAGCTTTGGAATAAACTCCAAACAAACGAGCTTGCTTGCGAGAATTTGAGTGATGAACAATTCGGAGTTCTCGGTGAATACTTTATGGGCCAAATGGCCGGAGATTCGCACGCCGCTATGAACGCAATGATGATTCAGGCGCACGGCGAAGAAGGCGAGGAACAAATCCATATTGTTATGGGCAAACGACTCTCTGGTTGCGACACCTCGGCAGCGTTTCCAGCTGGAAGTGGCGGCTGGATGCCCATGGTGAATATGATGTGGGGAGGGTGGTCGTCTCCCTTTGGCGGTAATAATTCAACAAATAACAATATGATGAACTTTGGATTTGGGCCTTTTGGCGGGTTCGGCTGGATTTTTATGGTTCTTTGGTGGGTCTTGATAATCGCGGGCATTGTCGCGCTTATCAAATGGCTCACGAGTCAATCTCGTGGCACTCATGATCACGAAAAATCCGCGCTTGAGGTTTTGAAAGAACGATACGCCAAGGGCGAGATAGACAAAAAAGAATTTGAGGAGAAGAAAAAGGACTTAGTTTAGAAAAACGCCGCCGCCAAAACTTCCGTCAAAACTTCCGTCCGTCCCCGCAAGAACACGGCGGAATTGTTAGAGTTAGTACAGAATCGGAGCGTACGATGAAGTTTAGAGCCACCACGCACTAGGAGCATGCGATTAGTCAGAGTTCCGTTCAAAGTAGGTTCGCGCAAAGTGTATAATTACAGCACCAAAAATAGTATAAAATAGAGAGACTTGAAGGTCGGAGTCTGCGTAGGCAGACGATACAAGGTCGCGAAAAAATTCAACAGAATTTTATGTGTGACCAAGTCTCTCCTCCGGCACCAGATTATATGTTACACTTTGCGAATAATTATGCCTCCACAATCATATAGCAACTCAATTTTTTGGGTAGAAGCAGATAAGATTAGCCCAAACCCGTATCAACCACGGCGTGAATTTGATATTGAAAAATTAAAAGAGCTTGCTGATTCCATTCGCCAATACGGGATTCTTCAGCCACTCGTTGTTTCGCGAAAAGAGCTAGAAAAAGAAGACGGAGGTCTTGCTGTTCTATACGAACTCATAGCTGGTGAACGACGTCTACGCGCATCAAAAATGGCCGGGCTTGCCCAGGTACCGGTTCTTATCCGCGTTGGAGACGATTCAAAGACGAAACTAGAACTTGCCATTATAGAAAACCTTCAACGAGAAGATTTAAATCCCGTAGACCGCGCCAAGGCATTTGACCGCCTTTCCAAGGAATTTGGGTTCAAGCACGCCGAAATTGGGACTAAGGTGGGCAAGAGTCGGGAATATGTTTCTAATACAATGCGTCTTCTAATGCTCTCTGAACCCATTCTTATTGCGCTCTCCGAAGGAAAAATTTCAGAAGGTCATTCAAGGCCTCTTATGATGCTCGTTGACCGTCCAGAAGACCAAGTTAAGCTTTTTGAAGAAATTCTCAGCAGAAAAATGACAGTTCGTGAGGCCGAAGGGATAGCGAGGCGCATTGCTCAGGACAGGGTGCGCAAGAAAGAAAGATCTTTTGACCCAAATATTATTAGTCTTGAAAAGAATCTGGCAGAAACATTGGGCACTCGTGTTCAAATTGAAAAGCGTGAAGTTGGCGGGAAAATAACCATTGATTTTTTTTCTGACGGCGATTTGGAAACTATTGTAAATATAATTAAAGCGAAAAAAGAGATGGGACCTTCAATTATAAACGAAGAAACCGCTCCATCACCAATATCTGTAGAACAAGAAGAGTTGCCGTCACTTTCGGAAGCTCTTATGGATGACCGCCCCACAGAAGAAATAAAAAAAGAAGAGAACAGCGAAGATTTATATAACATCAAAAACTTTTCTATCTAAATTTTTTCGGTAAAAATTTTTTAAAAGGATTATTTGCGTCCAGGTAGTTTTTGATGTGCCTTTTGGCTACAGTTGTTTTGGTATAATCCAGCCATTTTGATTTTGGCGTAGCATTTTTTTTCGTATCTATTTGCACAATATCGCCGTTTTTTAATTTTGTATCAAGTGGCACAAGTTTCCCGTTTACTATTGCTCCAGCGATATGGTCTCCGATATCGGAATGAATTGTATATGCAAAATCAATCGGGCTTGATTCTTCCGGTAAATCTATCACATCACCTTTGGGTGTGAATACGAACACGCGATAACGGAAAAAATCAGCCTTAAGGTGCTTTAAAAATTCACCAGAATGAGAGACCTCTCGTTGCCACTCCGAGAGTTGTTTTACCCAGCCGATATTATGTGCGTCAGAAGCACCTTTTTCTTTATAGAAAAGGTGAGAAGCTATACCGTATTCAGCCTCCTGGTTCATTTCTTCCGTACGGATTTGTATTTCCACAATCCCTCCATCACCTGTGAAAATTGTAGTGTGCAGGCTTCTGTACCCATTGGGTTTAGGAAGGGCTATGTAGTCCTTAATTCGGCCTGGCAGGGGTCGCCATATTCTATGGATGATACCAAGCACTTTATAACAATCTTCAACGTTTTTTACGATTACCCGCAAAGCTACGATGTCATATATTTTGCTTATATCCATATTCCTTTTTTCTAGCTTTTTATAAAGACTATAAACGTGCTTAAGGCGACTTTCGGTTCTTATCTTATTCATGCCCTCTTTGGCTAATTCTTTTTGGAGCTCACGATGAATTTTTTCCACGTCTTTTTCTCCAGAAATCCTTTTTTCTTTGAGCAATTCTTTTGTTTTTTCGTATTCCAAGGGATAAGCATATTGAAAGGCGTCTTCTAACCCATTGCGTAAACGACCCATGCCGAGTCGGTCTGCCAAGCGGGCGTGTATTTCAAGAGTTTCCACCGCGATACGCTTTTGTTTTTCTTTGGGTACGTATTGGAGGGTTTGTATGTTATGAAGACGATCAGCCAATTTTATTATCAGCACGCGGATATCCGTTGACATGGCAACAAAAAACTTTCGCAGACTTTCAACATGGCGTTCCATCCCGCGATATTTTAATTTACCGAGCTTACTGACGCCCTCTATTAAAAAAGCGATTTCTTTGCCGAATTCTTTTTCAATATCTTTTTCGGAAACATGGGCGTCTTCTATGGTGTCGTGTAGAAATCCAGCCGCTATTGTTGTTGCGTCCATTTTCATTTCCGCAAGAGTTTTTGCAACAGCAAAAATATGAGTGAAGTATGGTTCTCCGGAATAACGTTTCTGTTCTGCGTGCGTTTTTTCCGCAAAGGAGTATGCTTTTTCTATAAGGGCAATATTTTTTGTGCTTTTGTCTTCAAGCAGATTTGTAATTTCCCTGACATTCATTGTATTTTTTATTCTACTTCTAAATGAAAAGTAAGCAAACTTAATTTTATTTTACCTTTGCTTTATGCGGGTTATGATTTTCGCAACTTTTATTGCTACATCTTTCAGGAATCGTTTTTGTTCCTTCCATCATGAGCGATTTACAGTCGGAGCAACTTTTACCGGTAGGTTTCGCTTTAATTGCATTTTTACAAGTAGGATAGTTTGAACAGCTATAAAATAATCCGAATCTTCCACGGCGCTCGGTCATCATTCCGTCTTTACACATATTGCACGCAACACCGGTGTTGGCGCGCTCCTCCTCTTCTTTGCTCTTTTTAATAAATTTACATTTTGGGTAATTGGAGCAGGCAACGAATCTTCCGAACCGTCCGTCTCTTTCAACGAGTTTTCCCTTCCCGCACTCCGGGCACATTTCTCCGGTTTCTTTAGGTCCTTCAAGCTCTTTGCCGTCAATTGTTCGAGCACCTACGCACTCTGGAAATTTAGAACAAGAAAGAAATTTGCCGTTACGGCTTAGTTTTACAACCATAACGCTACCGCATTTCGGGCACATTACTCCCTTTGGAGCATCGCCAAGCGTAGTTAATTTGTCTATTTTTTCTTTTGATTTAACGTCTTTAGAAAATGGCCCATAAAATGCCTTTAATGTTTTGGCGTAATCGCGCTTACCCTCGGCAATTTCATCAAGCTCATTTTCCATTTCCGCAGTAAATGTATCGCTTATGTACTCACTAAAATTTTTTTCTAAAAAGGTGCTAACTACATCGCCAGTGTCGGTTGGCGCTAGTGATCTTTGAACTTTATTAACATAACCACGGTCAACTATGGTTTTAATAATTGAAGCATAAGTTGACGGGCGTCCGATGCCACGCTTTTCAAGTTCCTTAATAAGTCCCGCTTCCGTGTATCGCCCCGGCGGTTCGGTTTGTTTTTCTTCCGCCAAAAGATTATTGAGACGAAGCGGTTCGCTAACTTCCATTTTAGGGAGTTCAACATCCTCTCCTCGTGCGTCGGGGTCACCCCTAAACCATCCATCAAAAATTGTCCTGGAGCCGTTGGCAGAAAAGTCGGGGATAATATTTCTCTCCACATTTGCCCTAACTTTTGTGCTCATAATTCCCGCGTCTGCCATTTGTGAAGCAATGGTGCGGGCGTAAATCAAGCGATATAATTTTTTTTCGTTTTCGTTTCCACCGGCGCTTCCTACATGTATATTTGTAGGGCGAATCGCCTCATGCGCTTCTTGGGCGTTTTTACTTTTTGTTTTGAAATCACGGACGGAAACATATTCTTGGCCAAATCTTTTTTCAATTTCTTTGGCAATTTCCGCCTGAGCTCCTTTTGAGAGACTAGTAGAATCTGTGCGCATGTATGTAATGTGCCCGTTTTCATAAAGTTTTTGGGCAATAGACATTGTTCGTGAAGGTGCCAAACCGAGACGGGAGCTTGCTGTTTGTTGAAGCGTGGAAGTAATAAATGGGGCGCGCGGGGTGCGTGACACTTTTGTTTCTTTTATATCTACAATCTTCCATTTTTCTTTTTTGCCAATAGAGAGAATTCTTTCCACTTCTTTTTCATCGCGCGGCTCCTCCTCGCACATAAGCTCAATTTTTTCATCACGGCGTGTTTTGAATTCTCCTTTAATACGCCAAAATTTTTCAGGAATAAAAGCCCTGATTTCACGTTCGCGTTCCATAATTATTCGCAAAGCAGGGGATTGAACGCGCCCAGCTGAAAGCCCGTAGCGGACTTTTTTCCAGATTAAGCCAGAAAGGTCGTAGCCAACAAGTCTGTCCAAAACCCTCCTGGCTTCCTGCGCCTTTCGCAGGTGTTCATCTATTTTTCTCGGGTGCCTGATTGCTTCTTTTATAGCCCCTTCAGTTATTTCATGGAAGACCACTCGTTTGGCGTTTTTTAACCCACAAATCTCTCCTATATGCCAGGCGATAGCTTCGCCCTCTCTGTCAGGGTCAGTTGCTAAAAGCACTTCACTGGCATTTTCACCCAAACGCGTGAGTTCTGCAACAACATGTTCTTTGCCTTTAGATATTTCATAATGAGGCACAAAGCCGGAGGCGATATCTATCGCCTTCCTATTGCTTTTTGGTAAATCACGAACATGCCCAACGCTCGCGCGCACCTCATATTCACTACCGAGATATTTAGAAATCGTTTTTGCTTTTGAGGGGGACTCAACAATCATGAGTCTAAATCCCTCTTTCTTTTTTGCCATTTACCTGCCTTAATTTTTTAGCTGATAGATTTTTATTCACCCTTTTATAAGATTTCCGCAATTATATACACATACCATTTAATATACTATAGGTAAAATTATGGCGGGGGGGCCTAATTAGTACTACATTTATTTTTTTTATGCAATTTGAGGTAAAAATTTAATTACTAATATCGTATACGGGATCTGTTCCATCAAAATCAGGATTACTCCCCGGGCAAGAATCTGGCTGTGCCCCAAGATCTGCATCATTTTTAAACAAGTCACTGTCAAGTGAGGTGTCTTCAAGGGTTGCTCCAATATGGTAGCTTAGGCAGCGTTTTGTTTTTCCAGTAAAATTAACAGAGTAAAGATAATTGTTTTTTGTGCTCGGGTCTTTTGGGATTTCTTTAGCGTATGTTGGGGTTAGTAATTCTGGGTCTAAGGTAGCGGGGTAATTTTTCTTATCGTTAAAATATTTTTGAAGAACACTTTCTATGTACTTTATATTATTTACTCGCTCTATGTCGCGTGATTTAGCGCGGGTATTGTCTGTTTTTGTAAATATTATCCATGACAACAGAGCAACAATTGCTATTGTCATAATGATTTCTATAATATTAAATCCCTTATTGGGTAGTTCCATACGCATATATTACACTAAATTATACAACCTTTTCTTTTATAATATCACCTCAACAGCGCCTAAAATAGCCCCCTTCTTCTTTAATCAGGCCTTTTATTTCAAGCATGGATAAAGTGCTATTTAATTTTTCGGGTTGTATGTCTACTGATTCAATAATTTCTCCGCGAGTCAGTGGTTGTTTTAAAATCTCCATTATCGCTTTCTCCTCTGCCGCCATGTCTTCTCCCAAAAAACTTTTTTGAGTTTTTTCAACTCCAATTCCCAGTTCCGACAGAAGATCTAGCGCAGAAGTAATAGGAGTAGCTCCTTGCCGTATCAGCCAATGGGCGCCCTTTGTGTTTTCTGAAAAGATTGAACCGGGAACCACAAAAACATCTCGGCCATAATCAAGGGCAAGGCGGGCAGTAATCAAGACGCCGGATTTTTCTTCAGCCTCAATTACAAGAACGGCTTTCGAAAGACCAGCCAATATACGGTTGCGTTGGGGGAAACTATATAGAGTGGCTCGGAAATTTGGCTCAAATTCCGAAAGTAGTGCCCCGCCTTTTTCCATAATTTCTTTGGCCAAGAAAAAATGCTGGCGTGGATATATGACTTCATCCGATATTCCCGATCCTGGCACAGCTATTGTTGAAAGACCAGCATCAAGTGCCGCTCTGTGAGCGATAGAATCAATTCCTAAAGCAAGTCCCGAGACGATAGTAATATTGTATCCACGAAGTCCTTTGATAATGTGTTCACAGACATCTTTTCCGTAACTTGAGTATTTTCGTGAGCCGACCACGGAAAGAAGAATAGTTTCTTTGTCTGGCAATTTTCCACGGTAGTAAATCTGTTTGGGTGGTTTGGGGATTTCAAGAAGCGAGGGAAAGATTTTGCCAACATCATTTTGCTTTATGGTCCGTAACTCCATTGGGGCTAATTGTATCATGGCGTTTTCTTGCCCCGATATGTTTGTGCGATATACTAAAGACTAAGAACTAAAGACTAAAAACTAGCCCAATGTTGGATATTAAATTTGTTCGCGAGAATCCCGACCTTATAAAAGAAGCGGTGCGAAAAAAGCACTTGGATTTTAATGTTGATGAACTTGTAGAAATTGATATTAAAAGATTAGAAATTCTTTCTTTGGTAGAAAAACTTCGTACCGAACAAAATAAAGTTACAGATAAAGTGGCAGGGATTAAAGATGCGGGGAAACGGGAAGAGTTGATAAAAGAGATGCGAGGGTTGAAAGGTCACCTAAAAGAAAAAGAAGACGAGCTTGCCGAAGTAATGAGAAAGTGGCAGACATTGATTCTCCAAGTGCCAAATATTCCCGACATGTCTGTTCCGGACGGAGCGAGTGACGCAGAAAATCAAGAAATCAAACGGGATGGGAATATCCCAAAATTTTCATTTACGCCCAAAGACCATATTGTCCTAATGGAGAATCTTGACATGGTTGATTTTGAGCGAGGAACCAAAGTGTCTGGGTTCCGTGGTTATTTTTTAAAAAACGATGGGGCTCTTATATCTTTTGCAATCTGGCAATTTGTTATGAATGAAATGGTAAAATCTGGTTTTTCGCCGATGATAGTACCGTCACTCGTAAAAAAAGAAACTCTTTTTGGCACAGGATATCTTCCTCAGGGAGAAGAGGATTTATATAAAGCGGGCGATGCAGATTATTTGGCGGGAACCGGCGAGGTAGGCACTATGGGATATTTTATGGACGAAATTCTTGATAAAAATTCACTTCCTAAAAAATTTATTTCTTTTTCGCCCTGTTTTAGGCGTGAAGCCGGAAGCCACGGCAAAGATACCAAGGGCCTTGTGAGGGTACATGAATTTTTTAAATTAGAGCAGGTGATTTTGTGCGAAGCTAACCATGAAGAATCCGTAAAATTTCACGAAGAGCTTACGAGAAACGCGGAAAATTTAATGAAAGCGCTAAAACTGCCATATCGCACTGTCGCAAATTGTGGTGGTGATTTGGGTTTGGGGCAGGTAAAAAAATATGACATTGAAGCATGGGTACCGTCGGAAGAAAAGTATCGCGAAACACATTCATCTTCTTATTTTCATGATTTCCAGACTAGGCGCCTGAATATTCGCTACAAAGACTCTGATGGAAAAGTGCGCTTTGCTCATTCATTAAACAATACAGCCATAGCCACACCTCGCCTTCTCGTTGCCATTGTTGAAAATTATCAAGAAGAGGATGGTTCCATACGCGTACCCGAGGTTCTAATTCCGTATATGGGTAAATCTGTCATCAAAAAGTAATTCACCCGCTTCACCCACCAACATTTCCTAAGGAAACGTAGGTGGGCAAGAAATTTTTTATAAATAAGTGAATTTAGAATTAGTTAAATTGAATAGTAAAAATTTAATTTACAGCACAGACTTCTGTAGTAATTTAAAAATTTAGGATGGTAAAATGGTTTCAATATTAAAATTTCCTTCGCGAGCAAAAAGAAAGCGAAGGATTGAATTTATAAAAAAAAGCATACTCTTTTTGATTATTGTCCTCGTTTTTTTTGGTGGTGCCACTTTCGTTTTGCGATACGACAAGCTTTCTATTGTTGATGTGGAAATTACCGGAACGGATGTGCTTAATCCGGAGGAGTTGAAAAATTTGGCGATAAATATTCTGGAAGAAAAATATTTTTATTTAATACCCAAGAAAAATTTTCTCCTTTATCCAAGGAGCGGGATAGAGAATAGCCTTAGCTCTTCGTTTAAAAGAATTTCCAAGATTTCGGTCGGTTATAAAAGTTTAAAAACCCCTCGAATTATTGTTGTCAAAATAGAAGAACGAATGCCGGCGTATCTCTGGTGCGGGGAATCTAAGCTGGTTGAAACAAGAAAACCGCCCGAATGTTATTTCGTTGACAGAGATGGATATGTTTTTGACAAGGCACCGACATTTTCAGAAAATGTGTTTATTATTTTATATGGGAATCTTATGGACGAAGAAGATGCTTCTATAGGCGGGGTGTTCCTTTCAAGGGATGATTTTGCGTCGCTTTCCAAGTTTATCTACAGAACTTCTTCTCTTGGTTTAATTTCCACAAGTTTGATAAAAAAAGACGACGGTGATTACGACTTGGAACTTGCTCGCGCTGGAAAGATTTCATTTTCACTTAAAGATGGTACTGAAAAAAATATCAGCAATCTTGAATCAGCGCTCGGTACTGACCCGCTTAAAACAAATTTAGCCACAAAACCCGACGCCTTGGAATATATAGATCTTCGTTTTGGAAATAAAATTTTCTTTAAATTTAGGTAAAAATGATATAGTGTCGGGACCTGTCCCGTTAGAGCTTGTTTATATTAAATAGAATAAGTTGGCTAGCAAACGATGGGAGAAATAAAAAAATGCAAACAGCCTCTAATGGGATGAATTTAGGATTCTGGAAAAAACTAAAGAAACCATTTTTTGCCTTAGCCCCGCTTGCCGATGTTACCGATACGGCTTTCCGCGAGCTCGTAGCAAAATATAGCGAACACGGGAAACCACATGGGGGTCCTGATGTTTTTTGGACGGAGTTCGTGGCTGTTGACGGACTTTTGTCGGAGGGGAGAAAAGTATTGTTAAGCGATTTTAAATACACAAAAAATGAACATCCGATTGTTGCGCAGATATTCGGCTCGAAGCCCGAGAATTTTCGCGAAGTTGCCAAGATGATTAAAGAGTTGGGTTTTGATGGAATAGATATAAATATGGGTTGCCCGGATAAAAGCGTGGAGAAACAGGGCGCGGGAGCGAACTTGATTAAAAATCCTAAACTTGCGCAGGAAATAATCCGCGCGACAATGGAAGGAGCGGGAGGATTGCCCGTCTCCGTAAAAACAAGAATCGGATATCACAATGATAATCTGGATGAATGGCTAAAAGCGCTTCTTGAAACAAAACCGGCGGCAATTACGATTCACGCAAGAACCAGAAAAGAAATGTCCAATGTCCCAGCGCGCTGGGATACCGTGAAGCGCGCGGTGGAACTGGCCAGAGGCACAGGAACTCTGATAATAGGGAATGGGGATGTCGCGGATCTGGAAGACGCGGAATTGAAAGTGCGAGAAACTGGAGCCGATGGAATAATGCTCGGTCGGGCTATATTCGGTAATCCGTGGCTTTTCAATAAAAAAGTCAAATATTCTGAAATTCCGTATCAGGAAAAATTGCGAGTGATGGTGGAACACACGTATTTATTTGAAAAAAAATTGGGCCTAAACCAGCCAAGGCTGGTCGGCCGAACAGATTTGCAAGGCGAATCTGTTTTAGGCGGAATAAAAAGTTTCGCTATTATGAAAAAACACTACAAAGCTTATGTGAACGGTTTTGACGGAGCCAAGGAGTTGAGAATGAAATTGATGGAGGCCAAAAACGCACGCGAGGTGAAGGACATTGTCAACAGGTTCCTAAGGTTGTAGAGTTGAAGAAACTTGTTCTTGGAGGGGACCAATGGCCTACGGATTCCGATGTGTCAATTGTGGTTTGCAGGACACGCCGCACGAAAATTTTTCCTTAGAATACGAAAACGAGGAAGACTCAAAACAACGCCTGAAAGGCTACCGATACTCTCTCTTTTTCTGTCCTGGTTTTCGTTATAAAAAAAGAGAAAGACAAGATGTCGTTTCTGAGCGCTTCCGTGATCTTTTGAACAAAACTCGTTTCTTGAATCATCAGCCGGTCAAAGGGGACTTTCCCGGCTGGGTTCATCGCGGGGCCCAGATGATGTTGGAGAAATACTGGCTCAGCCTGGGATATCCCAAGGATGGTCCAACAAGGTCTTTCAATGATGGGGTCTGGATGATTTTGCCGAATGGGCGGTTGGTAGACATCGGTTCCTAGTTTCTTTCGGCGGCGCGCCTGAAATCTGGGCGCGCTTTTTATTTGGCCATTTTTTTTGTACAATTCAGGCTATGTTAGACTCCAATAGAGTTTTATTTTTTGGTATTTTGAGGTTAAACAGGTATCCTTAAAAACATATTGATTAATTTTCATGGATAAAAACTCTAACGGGGCAAGTATCGCACTATATAGAAAATACCGCCCGGCAAGCTTTAAAGATGTTGTTGGACAGGAGAATGTTGTGAAAGTACTGGAAGCTAGTGCCAAGGCAGGTGAGCCTGCACATGCTTATCTTTTCTCCGGTTCTCGCGGGACTGGAAAAACTTCCGTTGCTCGTATTTTGGCAAAAACACTTGGCACGACCGATAACGATTTGGTTGAAATTGATGCCGCATCAAATCGCGGGATTGATGATATTCGTGAACTCCGCGAAGCGGTGCGAACGAACCCGTTTGATTCAAAATATAAAGTCTACATTATTGACGAGGCGCACATGCTTACTAAAGAAGCATTCAACGCGCTTTTGAAAACCCTTGAAGAACCACCCAAGCATGTTATTTTTATTTTAGCTACGACTGAACTTGATAAATTGCCGGAAACTGTAATTTCCCGCTGCCAGCAGTTTTCTTTTAAAAAACCATCTGAAGAAGTTTTGAAAAATACTGTTCTCGATGTAGCAAAAAAGGAAGAATTTAAAATTGATGTTTCAGGCGCCGAGCTCATCGCGCTTTTGGGGGATGGCTCATTTCGTGACGCACTAGGAATTCTCCAGAAAGTCATGAGTTTTTCCAAAGACAAAAAAATTTCTCGCAAGGAAATTGAAGAAATTACCGGCGCACCGTCGGCGGAACTCATAAATAATTTTATTTTGGCGATTTTGAAAAAAGACGCGGAGCTTGGCATAAATGCCATTATGGAAGCCAAAAAACAAGATGTTGAAATGAAAGTTTATATGAAGCTTATACTTCACAAAGTCCGCTTGGCACTTCTTCTGAAATACGCTCCGCTTGTGGGTAAAAAATTGGTAGGCGAGTTGGGGGAGGAAGACAATGCATTCATGGACAGAATTATGAAGCCATATTCAGCCGGGATAACATCAGGTCTATTGCGTGAGCTTTTGGATTGTTATAGCCAGATTGACCGTTCGATAATTGCCGAACTTCCGCTTGAACTTGCCTTGGTGAAAATTGTCGGCGAAAACAAATGACCCGTAAAGAACTTATAAAAAAACTTCGCGCACTTCATATTATTTATAAAGAAAAATTTGTTTTGCGATCAGGAAAGAGTTCGAATTATTACTGCGATATAAAAAAAACTTTTGGGTCGTCCAAAATACTTAAAGAAATAGCCTCACATTTATCAAAACTTATACCAAAGAATGCAACCTGTGTCGCAGGGTTAGGTTATGGGGGGATACCTCTTGCAATCGCCGTCTCTTTTATATCTGGACTTAAGCTTTGTCTTGTTCGCGGTAAAAAGAAAAATCATGGACGTAATGTTTTTGTTGAAGGATATGTCCCTGAAGCGTTGGATAAAATTGTAATCGTAGATGATGTAATTAGTACAGGCGGTAGTATTAAGGAAACAATAAAAATATTACGAAAGACAAAAGGGAAAGTAATTGGGGCGATAGTTGTAATTAAAAGAGGAGAAACGAAGGTTGGTGTTCCTGTTAAAACGCTATTTTCGGTTAAAGAATTATTGTAGTATAAACAGACACATTGGCGAAGCCAAATTGTCGTTATTTATAAACTAACCTGGCGGATCGTCTAACGGTAGGACATGAGCCTTTGAAGCTCAGTATCTTGGTTCGATTCCAAGTCCGCCAGGTTAGTTTATAAATAGAAAATAGGGGGCTTTTGGAGCCATAAATTGGGGGTTGAGTCCCTGACCAATAATCGGCTTGTAAATTTTGCCATTAAGGTAGAGAATATAGAAAAGGTGATTATTCGCAATTTAGTAGTCTTAATACAATAAAAAAAATGAAAAAAATAATTTTTGCCGGGGCCAGTTCAGTGCTTTTCATGGCATCCGTCGTTTTCGCTGCGGGAGGGTTTAATCAGTTCGGTTACAACTATGATGCCCGTATCTTTTCGGGTAAAGCAGATGGTGTTGATAGGGTTCTGGACGGGAAAGTATGGGGTGATTCAACTTACGCCAATGATAATTTGGTTATGAAATGGAATTCAGAGTGGGATCGCGGCAATGCCGAGGGATGGAAAAATACGCCCTATTCCGCTTGGGAAAATAACGAGTGGAACGGCATGGGGAAAGGAGGAAGCGGTGAAGTTTGGCACTATAAGATCGTATGGGTTGGTCCTCAATTAATGAACAGCCCGTATTGGCGCGATGGGGGCTATCCTATTTGGGGACAGTTTGAGGTCCTTATGGATCAAGGAAGGTCATCTTCTGATTATTGCGATTCAAATAACGGAGGACATCAGATTTGCGCTCTAGCGCATCCGAACGGCTACGGAGCCAATTAAATTACTCAGATCGGTTCATATTTGTAGTTAAACGGTTATTTTTTGAAGCCGAACCAATACAAAATTAAATCTGAAGTGTGGCTTTATCCTGGGGAACCAGCTTATCACTTTGTTAATACTGACCATAAGACATAGGAAGCCATAAGGAAGAAATTCGGCAAATCAAAACGAGGATTTGGTTCTTTCCCGGTAGTAGCGACTCTGGGCCAAACAACCTGGGGAACTTCAATTTTCCCCGATAGAAGATCCGGGACTTATATTATGTTTCTAAAAGCAGGGGTGCGAAAAAAGGAACGAATAATAGCAAAAGACAAAGTTTTTTTCACTATTCTAGTAAAGCCCTGATTTGATACAATAAATTTTATGAAAAAAGACATATTCGTTCTCGTTTTAGTAATAATTGCGTTTGTTGCATATGCATTGTTGTTTGGGAATTTTAATAAACTAGGAATTAGTAGCACCGAAAATATTATGAAAAAAGTCTCAGTTATTCCGATTTCGCATGCAACAGCAGTTTTTGAGTGGGAAGGAAATACCATTTATGTAGACCCAACTGGCGGAAAGAAATCTTTTGCGAATTCTAAATCGCCCGACATAATTTTGGTCACAGACATTCACGGTGATCACTTAAACAAAGAAACACTTGAGGCCGTGATGGGAGAAGAAACGGTTCTTATTGCGCCGAAAGCGGTTGTTGATTTGCTTCCGGAAACTCTGGCAAAAAAAGCAACGATTCTTTTAAACGGAGAAACAATAAATCAAAAAGGATTCTCAATTCTAGCAATTCCTATGTACAATCTTCCCGAAAGCGCAGACAGTTTTCACACCAAGGGCAGGGGGAATGGATATGTTGTAGAACGAGATGGAATACGCATATATGTGGCCGGCGACACGGCCGATATTCCAGAAATGCGTGCCCTTAAAAACATTGACATTGCCCTTATTCCCATGAATTTACCATATACAATGAGTGTAGAAAACGCGGCGAGCGGGGTTCTCGCTTTTGCTCCGAAGATTGTTTATCCGTACCATTACAGAGGGCCTGAAGGATTAAACGATGTGGGGAAATTTAAACGACTGGTAAATGCCGAAAATCCCGATATAAGGGTTATTTTAGGAAATTGGTATCCAGAAACTAAACAGTTGGATTAGAACAATCAGCAGAGACAGTCTTTGTTAGTTACAAACAGCCAATCTAAAGACGCTACACCTAGTGATATGATTTTACGATGGCAAACATTTAAAGAATATATTTATACACATGAACAGCAGGTAAGTTTGGGTGCATTGGCACTCGGGTTCGTATGGGATTCACTTACACTAGGGCGTCCCGACCAGCTGTTTAATAATGTGGTGTTTGTGACATACCTAATCATTTCAGGGGCATCAATTTTTTTGATTGCGCTCTATGAACGCCGTAATGTTGTGGCACCAGCGCTTCTTCTTCCCGCCATGCAGTTTTCTTTCGGCAATTTGGGTGGCGGATTATTTATAGTATATGGACAGAGCGGTAGCTTGGAGGGAAGCGCGTTATTTTTCATCCTTCTTTTCGCTTTTATTTTTGGCAATGAATTTTTGCGAAGCTACTATGCAAGAATCAGTTTTCATATCGCAGCTTGGTACTTTCTTCTTTTTGCTTACCTTACTATCATTATTCCTATTCTGCTCGGCAAGCTAGGGGGGCTCATTTTTATGGTCAGCGGAATTTTTAGTCTCGTAATAATTACTCTTTTTCTTTTTTTGCTAAAAACAGTTTCGCCCGAGCGGGTGGTGCTAGCGCGTAAAATGAACATCGCTCTTGTCAGTTCAGTTTTTCTCATTCTCAATGTGCTTTATTTTTACAATATTATTCCACCAGTTCCCCTTTCCATTACTGAGATAGGTATATATCACTCGCTTACTAAACTACCAAATGGCAACTATGGCGTCGCCTATGAAAAGCCTCTTTGGTGGCAATGGAAAAGGAGCACTTCTTCAATTTTTAATCGTACGGTAGGCGATAGTGCTTATTGTTTCAGTTCCGTCTTTGCGCCGATACGGCTTTCTTCGGGTGTTTATCATCGTTGGGAATATTATGTTTCCAACAAGGAAGAATGGGAAACTGCCACCCTCGTACCATTTTCAATATCGGGTGGGAGGGAGGGAGGCTATCGCGGATATAGCATAAAAACGGATCTCGCTTTAGGCAAATGGCGCTGTTCGGTGGAAACTTCCTATGGTGCGCTCATTGGGCGAACCACATTTACGGTTGTAAATGCCGACGTATCACTAGCGCTTTTTGAGAAAGAGCTTTAGGCTTACTAAACTCGTTTAATCTATGCAAAAAATTTTCAAAAATTTTACCGCTTTAATTATTGTTGGCGCCCTTATTTTTGTATTTAGAGAGGAACTCCAAAACATTTTTTTCCAACTAAGAGACCGTTTTTTGCCGTGCGGGAGTCCTATATCTTACTCCATAGGCATATTTGACGAAAGGTTCGGTATTTCAAGAAAGAATTTCTTGGCGGATACAAAGCAGGCTGAAGAAATTTGGGAAAAACCAATTGAAAAGGACTTGTTTATGGAAAAAGCAAACGGTAGCCTGAAAATAAATTTAATTTACGATTATCGCCAAGATGTGACGGAAAAATTAAAAATTCTTGGGATCTCCGCGGACGACAGCAGGGCTTCGTATGAATTGGTCAAGGCTCGCTATGTGGTGCTTAGTGAACAATATCTTAAAGATAGAAATATATTTGAATCCAAGGTCGCGGCCATGGAAAGTCACCAGGACGCTTACAATAAAAAAGTGGCATATTGGAACGCCCGCCGTGGCGCACCCAAGGTGGAATATAATGCCCTGCAATTGGAAAGAGAGAGTATCCAAGCTGAAATTGCATCCATAAACCAACTACAAAAAGATTTGAGTGCGGAAGTTGAAAATATAAATGCTTTGGTTTCCACCTTAAACCGTCTGGCAGAGGAGCTAAATATTGATGTTGCCAGGTTTAACGAAGTTGGCGCTTCGCGAGGAGAAGAGTTTGAAGAAGGGCTTTACAAGAGCGGGCCGAAAGGCCGATCAATTGATATTTATCAGTATGACAGTAAAAACAAGCTAATACGGGTTTTGGCGCATGAATTTGGGCATGCACTGGAGCTTGAGCATATAAGCAATCCCAAGGCTATTATGTATAAGCTGAACGAAGGGACTAATGAAAAATTAACGGCGGATGATTTATCTGCGCTTAAAATCCGTTGCGGAATTAAATAAGATTTTATGGCAAAAGCGGAAACAATAGTCTCATTTGAAAAAGTTTCGTTTGAATATGGGCACAACAAACCCATTTTAGACGAGCCAACCAACCATATTAACTTTCGTGATATTCCATTGGTGGCCGAGGCTTTAAATAAATACCAAGGAGCAATGATTCTTGTCTCTCGTTTGCCGAAATTCGTGACGAAGATTCGTATTGATGAAATATTAGACTTAGATAAATAGAAATCTCTAAAAGCAATAATATTTTACTATAATCGATAATAATTATGAAAGGAAAAACAATTTTTATTACAATAGCGGTATTAGTGACAATTTTGTGGTTTGTGGGATTTTTCCTCTTTATTGGCGGGAAGGCATCTATTGTAAAAACACAACCAATGGTGAATGATAAAATTCTTATAACCTTACCGCTCCCCAATTCTATAGTTAAAAATCCTCTTACAGTAAAAGGGGAAGCAAGAGGTAATTGGTATTTTGAAGCATCCTTTCCAGTAAAAATATTTGATTCAAATGAAAAACAACTTGGAATTATCCCGGCTCAAGCTAAAGGAGATTGGATGACTACAGCGTTTGTCCCGTTTGAAGCTAATCTATTTTTTGAACTATCGACAACAGAATCAGGAACTTTGGTATTAGAAAAAGATAATCCCTCAGGTCTTCCTGAACACGATGATTCAATATCAATTCCAATTCGTTTTGAAAATTAAATGATTATAGATAGCGAAATTACGCTAGAAGAAGCCTTGGCGGGAAAAGAAATTCCCGAAGAAATAAAAAATAATTTAATATTAATAAATGTTTTTTATTTTTCTTTTGACGGGCTCACACATTCCGGCCAGCTTGTTGTCCATAAAAAAGTCGCTTACGAACTTAGGAAGATTTTTGACGAGTTACTTAAAATTAAATTTCCCATAGAAAAAGTTATTCCAGTATCAGCCTATAGCTGGATAGACGAAGATTCTATGTTGGCAAATAATACTTCTGCGTTTAACTACCACTTAATCTATGGAACCAACAAACTTTCTAATCATTCATATGGCCTTGCGATTGATATAAATCCACGCACTAATCCTTATGTGGCAGAAGACGGGAAAATTTTTCCCGCAGGCGCTTCTTATAATTCCGGTAAACCAGGGGCGATTGCAAAGGGGGATGAAGTTGTTTCTCTTTTTACTTCGCGTGGATGGGAGTGGGGCGGTAGCTGGCAGGACAGAAAAGATTGGCAACATTTTGAGAAGAAATAGCCTGTTTTAAGAGTTAAAGATTATATGTGGATAACTTTCTTGTTTAAAAGGCGGAGGGGAGGATAATTAAGGTGGGTTCGAAAGTATGAAGGCCGTACCGCAAGGGAAAGCTTCCAGTGTTGCAAAATGTTGGTATGACTTTCGTGCCCACGTCAAAAACTCGCTTTAGCGGGTTTTTGATTTATACTCAAATCAATATCATTATAATTATGGTGATGACAGGAATACTGGGCGCTGGAAAAGGAACCTTGATTGATTATCTTGTTAATAAATATAATTTTTCTCACTATTCAGTAAGGGATTTTATAACAGAAGAAATTCTTAGAAGAAAATTACCGGTTAATCGGGATTTTATAGTAGAGGCGGTTTCGGCTCTACGGGACTCTAAATAAGAAAAAGAAGAACATGCCTCTGCCTTTTGTCGGGGCGTTTTTTTATTTTTAGTTTGACAAATTACTGTTTATCCTGTATCATAGACACATAACTTAATCTCATTGGTTTTTTGTTTTTGCCTGAATGGGCACCTCATATAAAATCGGCGAGACATACTAGTCGCCTTTTTTATTCGTAATGGCTAGAAGTTTTAAGGGAATAAATTCCTTCATTTGTTTTTATGTATCAAAAAAGTTTCAACAAAGGAAACAGTAAATTTTCTCGCCCTTCTTTTAAAAGGGGCTCTTCTCGCTTTGGTGACCATGTAGGAGGCAGTCGCAGGGGGAGTTTTGGGGGCAGCCATAGCGGTGGGCAAAGAAGACCGCCGAAGCGCCCCCAACGTGGTGAATATATTGATTTCTCAAAATTTATTAATAAAGCCGTAGTTTCCGGAGATAAAGCCGAACATTTTGTTCCAGAACACAGTTTTGAAGACTTTAAGGTTGAAAAGGAATTAAAAGAGGCGATTATTTCTAAGGGGTATAAATTACCAACCCCTATTCAAGACCAATCAATACCACACATTTTGAAAGGAGAAGATATTGTCGGTATTGCCAATACCGGCACGGGGAAAACGGCAGCATTTCTCATTCCGCTTATAAACAAAGTGCGTCTTAATCAAAAAGAACAGGTAATTATTCTAGTACCCACGCGCGAATTGGCTATCCAAATTGACCAAGAACTGAAAGAATTTGTTCGTGGCATAAAAACGGGATTTAAAATATTTTCTGTTGTTTGTGTAGGCGGGGCTTCCATCAGCAGGCAGATTTCCGAACTCCGCTATAAAAATAGTTTTATTATTGGAACACCCGGACGAGTAAAAGATTTAATAAACCGCGGAATGATTCGCCTTCCCGAATTTAGTACTATCGTGCTAGATGAGGCGGATCGAATGCTTGATATGGGATTTATCAATGACATGCGATATGTCATGGGCAGAATGCCAAAAATACGCCACACACTTTTCTTTTCTGCCACACTTTCGCCAATTATTGAAAAATTAATTCACGAATTCTTAAAGACCCCTGTGCGTGTGTCTGTAAAAACAAGAGATACGGCAAAAAACGTGGAACAAGATATTGTAAAAGTGAAACCGGGGATTGAAAAGATTGAAGTTCTTCATGACCTTTTGAATAAAAAAGAATTCAACAAAGTACTTATTTTTGGACGCACCAAGCATGGGGTAGAAAAGCTTTCAAATGTGCTCGCCCAAAGAGGATTTAAGGCGGAATCAATTCATGGAGATAAAAACCATGCGCGGAGGCAACGCTCCCTTCTTCTGTTTAAAGAAAGTAAAGTCCAGATTCTAGTTGCTACGGATGTAGCGGCGCGAGGACTTGATATTCCTAACGTAAGCCATGTTATTAACTATGATATTCCCGCAACCTATGACGATTATGTCCACCGCATTGGCAGAACCGGACGAGGGGATAAGAAGGGAGTCGCCTTGACATTTGTTGTTTAATATGATAGGAATAAAGCTTGACTCCAAATATATGAAATCTCATATTAAACACAAACCAAGCATAAAACCAATTTCAACTAGAACCTTTCAAAAAGAGGGTAAGTGGATTGAAAAAATAACCGTAACGGAAGTTATACTTTGTGTTTGCGGGAATAAATATATTAAAACTCGCGATAAGCAGATAGCATGCCTTCGTTGTACCTACGATTTAAAAGTTTTGAAAAAGGTTTAACCCACAAAAAATTCCTCGCAAAATGGGGAATTTTTTGTTACAATACAGAATATATAAGATTTAGCGCCAAGAGTGCAATATTAATAGAAAAGAAATAATTTTTTATGAAGCACTACATAATTGAAGAATCTGCGTTTTCGCACTTTTTTCTTTCTAGCACCAAGAGTTCAATTTTTTGGCTTGTGGTAAGAATCTATGTTGGTTGGGAATGGCTTGTGGCTGGGTGGGAGAAAATTCAAAACCCCGCTTGGGTAGGAACTTCGGCGGGGCAGGCAATGACAGGATTTATCCAAGGGGCGCTAACCAAAACCAGCGGACCACATCCTGATGTTCAGGGGTGGTACGCAGACTTTTTGAGTAATATGGTTTTGCCTCATGTAGTAGGGTGGTCTTCTTTGATAGCTTACGGCGAATTTTTAGTTGGTCTCGGGCTTATCACTGGGACGATAGTAGGGATTTCAGCATTCTTTGGTTTGTTTATGAACTTTAATTTTCTTATGGCTGGGACAGTTAGTATTAATCCGATTTTATTTACATTAAGCATTGGTCTAATTCTTGCCTGGCGCGTGGCGGGGTATATAGGACTAGATTATTTTGTCTTGCCTCTTCTCTCTAAATATTTTAGACCAAAAGTTCACGAATAACGTTGTTTTATATGTTTCCCTATCAACATATACTTGTGTGGAAAACTTAAGTGTATTGTTTGGAACGGTTACGGTATAATCAATGATTATAAGTAAACTAAATAAACATGACATTTACTAAATTTCTTCCCGTTGCAATTCTCATAGGAATTTTGGCGGCGCTATCAATAATTCTTTCAAGCTGGTCTGGTTATCCAGTTTGGCCGGTATTTATCAGCTGGGGTCTTTATTTCGTTGCCGGCGCCAAACCATCTCGTATACACAAAGAAGTGATAGGTCTTACGGGGGGCATTATTTTTGGTTACCTTACACTTGCCGTCGTTCCGACCTATACTTCCTTGTTTGGTTCTTTCTGGGGTCTTCCTTTGACCGTGTTTACCGCTGCCTTCTTGATTGTTTTGCTTGAGTTAACGGATTGGTTTGAGTTGGCTCCCGCATACTTCCTTTCTTATGCCGGATATTTCGCGTATGTGTTTGGTAATTTTGCCGGCACAGGGGCAACGCCGGCACAAGCCGCGATACCTTTCTGGGGGCTCACCATGGTTGGTCTTGTGTTTGGCTATGTAAGCGCGACTCTTCGCAAAAAGATTTTAGAGAAAGAGGGACTTTTTGGTTCGGCGCAGGAAACAGTTTTTGATAAAGAAACCAGAGTATAGGACATAAGTTTAGAAAATAAAAAACTCCTTACTTGTTGGGGAGTTTTTTGTTTAGTGGCTTTTCTTGTTCTTTTAATGGTAAATATATTGAAAATTCTGATCCCTGATTTTCTTTTGATTCAAACATAACACGACCATTGTGTTTTTCTACAATGCTTTTAGCTAAATATAATCCAAGTCCGGAACCTTCTGTACGAAGTAGTTGAGCATTTCGAGCGCGAAAAAATTTTGAAAAAATAAATTTCTGTTCTTCTTTTGGGATTCCAATACCGAAATCCTTTATTAAAAGTACCGCATAATCCATTCCAGCTTTTAAAGATATTAAGACCTTTTTTCCGGGGGAAGAGTATCGTATGGCATTATCTATAAAATTGCGTATTGCCATTGAAAGGGCTTCGGGATCAACTTGCACTTTGGGGATTGGTTTATTTTCCTTATTCAGTATTAAATCAATTTTTTGCGCTTGAAGTTGAACCGAAAATTCCTTTACTATTTTTTGTATCAAAGACAACAAGTCATATTCACGAAAAATATATGACGAACCAGACTCTTCAATTTTAGATGTATTGAGAAGATCGTCCAACAGTTCATTAAGGTTGGTTGCAGTTTTATATGTTTTCTCTACAAGGATTTGCTGTGTTTCCGTGAGGCGTCCCTCGTCGCCACCACGCAAAGCATCAAGAGCCCATCGTATACCAGAAAGCGGCGTACGGAGCTGGTGAGAGGCGGTAGAAATGAATTTAGATTTAATAGTATCCACTTCTTTCTCTCTAGTTATGTCTCGTAAAATTCTCATAAACCCTATTTTTAAGTGCCCCGTTCCCAGTACGGGGGCGGCGGTGATTTCCAAGGTTGTTTTACTTGGTTCTTCAAGTGAGTATTCCTTAGTTTCATAATCGCTTATAGTCAGGTGACTAATTTCATAAAGATTTTTCAAGAAAACATTTTTTTCAAATATTTCTTCGGTTAGCGTTTTTCCTAGAATGTCTTTTGGTTGAACCAGTAAAATTTCCTGAGCCTTGGGATTTAAAAGAAGAATCCGATTTTCATTATCATATAAAATAATTCCCTCGTTCAAACTGTTGATGGTGGCCAAAGTCTTGTCGCGTTCAGCAATCAATTCGTTGTAAATATTAGCGTTTACAACCGAAACGGCCGCTTGATTGGCGGCAATAGTAATGAGGCGCATTTCAAAGTCGGATAGGACACGAACGTCTTTAAAGTAAACACACATACCTCCAACGACTTTTGCTGATTCAACAATTTGGGGGACGCAAACGATTCCACGGAAATGTTGATTTTTTACTGTTTTAACCCATGTACGCGGTAGATGGGGGTCAGTCCACATGTCGCTTGATGACCAGGTTTTTTTTGTTTTTATTGCACGACCGATGAAAGCGGTCCCCAGCTGTATTGGGTGTGCGCGGGAGTGTGTAATATATTTTTCCGTACCCTTACGGCCATAACCCTGTTTTATATATGTTTTTTTGCCGTCAGGCGTTAGTTCCCAGATATTAACCCAGACCGCTCCGAGTGCTTCCCCTAAAGTTTTCATTATATCAGTCAGTATATTTTCTACTTTGAGTTCGGAGACCAATTTTTGCGAAAGAGTTTGAAGTGTGAGAAGCAGGTTTTGCATAACCAAAAACTCCTCTTCCGTAATAATTTTTCTTTTGCGAGGGTGGGTGGCTATCGTTTGGGTAATGTATGGATTCTTTCTTTTCATTTTAAATGTTGTATTTCGCTATTTTTTATTATATCAATTTTTAAATAAATTGGTTATGTTAAAATAGAATTATGAAATACAAGGCTATATTTACGCTGGCGCTAGTTTTTATGTTTTTGCCATTTAGTGTTGATGCGGCGATATTAACATCAGCCCCCAAACCCAAACTGGAGGTTTCAGGGTGGATTCCGTATTGGCGAAAAGCAACCGGAACAGCCGACGCGTTACTTCATATAGATGCTTTTACTGAAATAAATCCATTTGGTTATACAGTAAAAAATGATGGGACTCTAGCCGATACTGCAAAAATGGACGAAGAGCCGTGGACAACATTAATTACTGAAGCGAAAAAAAGAAAAATTCGTATTATTCCCACAGTAATGTGGAGTAGTACCGAGGCTATTCATAGAATACTTTCCAACCAAAAAACCAGAATAGCCCTTGAGGATGAAATAACAGCCTTAGTAAAGGCAAGGGGGTTTGATGGAATTGATATTGATTTTGAAGGAAAAAAGGCGGAAACAAAAAATTATTATTCAACTTTTCTAAAAGGGTTGTATCAGCGCATGGGGAATAAATGGGTTATGTGCACGATTGAGGCGCGTACACCGCTTGATTCGCGTTACGATACTATCCCTAAAGATATTCGGTATGCAAACGATTTTGTTGCTATAAATAAGTATTGTGATCGAGTGCGTATCATGACCTACGATCAGGGAACGATTGATGTAAAACTCAATCGTGCCCGCGCGGCGCCATACATTCCGGTTGCCGACCCTGCTTGGGTGGAAAAAGTTATAACGCTCACAATGCAGACAATTCCAAAAAGTAAATTGTCGATTGGCATTGCCACCTACGGCTATGAATATAAAGTAACGAAATTGTCAGAATACGGATATAGATACGATATGGAGTGGGCGCTCAATCCTCGTTACGGAATTGATTTGGCCGCCTCGCTTGGGGTTACCCCAGTTCGCAATGCCTCTAATGAAATAGGATTTATGTATAAACCAACAACTACTATGGAGACCAGTATGGAAATTAATGTTACTACCAATGCACCAACCTCAATTGTAGTTGAAACTAAGCCGGGCGTAGACATTAAAAATCCAATAAACATTGTTTGGTGGAGCGACGCAATTGCCATTAAAGACAAAGTTGAGCTTGCAAAAAAATTGGGCGTGCGTGGTGTAGCAATTTTTAAAATTGACGGCGGTGGAGATCCGGCCATGTGGGATGTATTAAAATAAAAAAAATGATTATGTCGTACAACACAAATATTGTTGAAGAAACAAAAAAAAATAATAATTTTCGTACAGTTCTTTTTACGGGAGCCAAAAGCCAGATTGTCGTCATGGAAATTCCGCCTGGAGGAGAGGTTGGAGAGGAGACGCATGAGCGTGTGGAGCAAATACTGTTTTTCCTTTCAGGTTTTTGCACAGCATTTTTGAACGAAGAAGAGCGCAAGCTCGGCCCTGGAGACGTTGTTGTTGTCACTTCAGGTACTAAGCATAATTTTGTTAATACAGGGACAGTTCCGTTGAAAATTTATACCGTTTATGCTCCGCCGAACCATATAGACGGCAGGGTGCACAAAACAAAAGAAGACGCGGACAAAGATACTCTGGACGAAGATTTCGGGCATTCGCAGTAGATAATTATAGCCCCTAATGACCGCTAATTCTCATTGTGATATGCTTTTTAGATTCACCCGCTTCACCCACCAACATTTCCGAAGGAAACGTAGGTGGGCAAGAAATTTTTTATTTGATTATGGTAGTCAAGATAAGGGAGTTTGGTGGTAATAAAACGAAATAAGATATAATTTATTTATAAAAAAATTTAGGAGGGTAAATATGGAACGTATATTTTTCGTAACAATTTTATTGTTTTTGTTATCACCGGTTATCACGCACGGAGCAGTTACTAATGGCGGGGATATTCGTATTACCTCAGAAGGAGAAGTTTCCATCAAAAAAGCCAAAGTCTTCCAGGTTGCCGGCGGGAATTTTTATACCCGTATTTACTGGGATGACGTATTTCTTCGTGTTACTGTTATTACCAATAAAAATACAAAAATTAAGAAAAATTACGGGGAGCCCGCCACTGTGGGAGAAATAAAAGAAGGCGACATCCTGGATATTGAAGGGGCTTTTCCGGGCTCTTCCGACTCATTTATAATCACCGCGACCTCAATCAGAAACATTTCCCTTACAAAAGAAAAGCTTACTACGAGCGGTACGGTGCTATCCGTAAAAGAAGAATCCGACGAATTTATAATGAAAACCAAAAAGGGGAACACTATTACGGTAACAACATCTGGGACGAAAATATTGCGCGGGATAATTCCCATTTCCATTGGAGAAATTAAAGCCTGGGAGAGAGTCATAAGCGCCGAAGGTGTTTATGATTACGCAAATGACGTTCTTAACGCAGAGGATATCCAAATTTATCAAGACCAAAGTGTTTTTCTTCCGCATAATTTCAAGGGCAAAATCAAAAGTATTTCCGGAACAAGTTTGCCAGCGCAAATTGTGGTTGGGCTTACTAAAAAAGATTATACGGTAAATATAACAAACGGCACAAAACTCATAAATAAAACCGGCTCTGACGTATCGTTTGCCAGAATTCTTGTGGGAGACATCGTTAGATTTTACGGAGCGGTGCGAAAAACTGATTTAAACCAAGTTGATGACGTGGAAATTTTTAGAGATCTGGATTTGTAAAAATTTTCGATGTTATTAAAAAAGACCCCATGAGATAAGCCAATCTATATTTAGAAACAACACAAAATTAAAAAGTAAATTAATAACCAAGCGTAATTCCTAATCAGACTATCTCACGGGGTCTTTTTTAATCAATTTTTTTTACTAATTACACTTTATAGTGGAAGTGTTTGCCGTAGTAGTGGCAGCACTTCCGGTGGAGTCTACGCACCAATTCCCGGCTGTTTTCATGGGTACGGATACCACCCAACCTGAATCGTCATTGGCGCAAGTTGCGGTGATTCCAATTCCAGGTTCTCCAGCGGATGCTGATTCCGCTGCTTTTATTTGGTTGGTAATGGTCGGATCAACAAAGACGCTTCCTGCTGTATCGCAAACAACCCCAGCCGTTCCATAACTTTGACTGTTGGTGTCGTAATATAGGGTGGCCTGCGAACGAATTCCATTTAAGTTAGACTGTATCGCCGCATCATTTCCTTTATCACGGGCTTGATTGATTGATGCTATTACAACCGAAGAAAGGATACCAATGATGGCGATAACGACAAGCAATTCTATTAAGGTAAAACCTTTATTTTTATTCATGATATTTTAGCTACTGATAATTGCACTAAATTATAACACATTAACGAAACCAACATACCCACAGGTACGCCTGTTTGGGATAAACATATACACCATAGACAGATAGGGTGTATAATTTACATAGATGTTCACTCAAGGAGAACGGAATGAATCCCTACAGGTTGTTTCAGCTTTACTGGGACAGCTACTGGATTTGCGCCAATGCCGGCTATAATTATTGGCGCCGCCTTGCCAGGTATCCCGCACCCAGGATACCTGAAAAAGGCCCCAGCCAAGCGACAATTTAAAGCGAGAGGAGATTTGCCACAATGCGCTTTCCTCTCGTTTTCTTTTAATAATGAAATTACTAAGAATAATCCCGGTTTTATTTTTTTTATTGATTGTATTTTTGCCGGGTTTTTCTGTTTATGCCGAAAACACAATCAATAATGCCGGTTTTTTGCCGGGTAATATTTGGTATTCTAAAGACCCGTTTTTTACGGGGGATAAAATAGAAATATACACCCTAGTTTTTAATAGCGGTATTTACGAATTTTTCGGCACGGTGGAGTTTTACGATTCCGATAAATTTTTAGGTAAAACCAATGTAAGTGTTCTCCCCGGAAAGTTCCAAAAAGTTCCAATTATTTGGGAGGCGAAAGCTGGATATCATAAATTTTTTGCTGTCATAAAAAATGCGAAACTTATCCGCCAGGGTATAGGTACAGACATTTTCCTTGATAACGAAAAAACAAAAGAAAATGACAGGTTTGTAACAACCCAAACAACGGAAGAAAGTGCCACAAGCACGATACAAAAATATATTGGAGAAAAAATTGATTTCGCCAGCCAGTACGCGCAAAACAACTTACCAGCGCCGGTTTCCGAGTCGGCTTCAAAAGCAGGGTCGGTTTTGGAGGATGTACGGGTAAGCGGAAAACTTTGGGCTGACGGGAAAGGAGCAGCTCTTAATGAAAAAATAAAAGAATTAACAGCGGGGGAAGTGAAAGGAGTTTCTGCAAGTAATATCACGGAACCTTATAAAAACGCTCTGAACAAGGCAGAAAAGCCGTTCGCATACCTCTATGTGTTTTTAGTAAGTATTATTTCCACAATATTCGGTAGTAAATTATTTTTTTACGGCGGTCTATTAACTTTGTTATTTTTTATAATTCGCTTTTTAAAACGAACATTTTTCTTTTAGGAGCATCTTGGGTATAGTGAGCGTGATATAAAATGCAGTTTAAAATAGAAAAAAAATTGAAGGGTTCGTTGGGAAGAGTGGGGATTATTAAAACAGTACATGGAACGATAAACACCCCCGCATTTGCCGTGGTCGGCACCAAAGCCACAGTCAAAGCGCTTTCTCCAGAACAGGTCAGGGATTTAGGCGCCCAAGTGGTACTTGCCAATACCTATCACTTATATCTGCAGCCAGGCTCAAAATTAGTTGAAAAAGCGGGTGGTTTTTCAAAATTTATGCGCTGGAATGGTCCGACCATAACAGATTCAGGCGGATTTCAGGTTTTTTCTTTGGGGTCTGCTTATGGTAAAACGGTCAGTAAAATTTCAAATTCTGAATCAGACTATTCTAGTATTTTGCAAAATACTAGAATAGGAAATGATGAAGAGGGAATCACCGAGAAACTGGTGAAAATTAATAACGACGGAGTGACTTTCAAATCGTACATAGACGGCAGTGAACACAGATTTACTCCCGAGAGTTCAATGAAAATTCAGAAAGAACTTGGCGCGGACATAATTTTTGCTTTTGACGAGTGCACAACGCCCTATGCTTCATACGAATATCAAAAAGAAGCGATGGAGAGAACCCACGAATGGGCCCGACGATCCCTCGCAGAGCACGAGCGATTGTCGGGTAAACGCCACTTGAAGCAAGCATTGTTTGGGATTGTGCAAGGCGGGAGATTCAAGGATTTGCGCGAAGAAAGCGCGCGAGTGATATCAAAGATGCCTTTTGATGGATTTGGTATAGGTGGGTCTTTTGATAAAGAGGATATGTATAGCGTCGTCGGCTGGGTCAATCAAATTCTTCCTGAAGACAAGCCAAGACACCTGCTGGGCATTGGTGAGCCGGCGGATTTATTCGGCGGAGTGGAAAACGGCGCTGATTTGTTTGATTGCGTCGCTCCAACAAGAATCGCTAGGAACGGAACTCTCTACACCGAGAATGGAAGGATAAATATATTGAATGCGAAGTTTATTGAAGATTTCACGCCGATTGACGAAACTTGTGAATGTTATACATGTAAAAATTATACGCGCGCTTATTTATCCCATCTTTTCCGCGCCAAAGAAATGTTCGCGGCTACACTCGCTTCAATCCATAATCTCTATTTTATTGTCAATCTTATGAAAAGAATCAGGCAATCAATTTTGGACGAAAAATTTTTTGAATTTAAAGAAGAATTTTTAGCTTCTTATTACTCAAAATAAGGATTGACTAAGGAGGAAATAGTTGTTATTGTTTTTGCGGGTTCATTCCAAGACCGTTGTTAACCGATGAGGTGATGTATGGGCGTGCAAAGCGTCTATGTAAAATGCCATCTCCCCAGCGGTTCTCGCATGGTTAGGGTGATGGTTAACGAAAAACAGCTCGCAGATATGCTCAAGGGAAATTCTTCCCTCTGGTCAATCCTTAATCTGCGGGTGGGGCAAAGACTGGGAATTGAAGAAGAACTCCCGATTTTGTTCGGGAATGTGATTCTCAAGTCATTGCGCGAAGGCGTGTTTTCCGAAGAAATTCTGGAAATCGATCTTTCCGATGTTCCGATTGGAACCTCTGCAGTTTCCATTCCTCCATGGTGGAAACGTCTTAGTTCGTCAATTTCCGGATTATTTCGTTCAAAAAGTTCTTCACCAAGTACGAATGGTGCTTGAGGCCTCCGCTACACGCTGAGGCCTCTTTCTTTTTTTTACAAAAAAAAGAACCCGATGATGTTCGTGTCCCTGCTTTTCATTCACCATCTTATTTCAAGTTTCGCCATATCCAACCACTGCGGTGTACCGTTTTTTTCCACATAGTATCCCGGAGCCATCTGAATTTTCTCTCCGCTTTTGGCTTTGAAAATCCATGAACCACCATGGTATATAACCCTAAAGCCCAGATTTTTAGCGATTTTTCGCGCCAACCTCTCTTCATGAGGTCTCCAAAACCTCTCAGATTCTTTTCTGACGATATTCCTCACTTTTGAGAGATCTATAGTTCCGCAGTCTCTTCTTGAGACTACTTCTCTGACCGTATCCATCACGGGATCCCTTGCTTTTTTTACGACTGATGCTCTGGAGTTTTTTTTTCCATAGACGCTCCTCTGAGATGAAGAACCGTTGAAATTACTTTTATCTATTTTTTACGATATACTTCACCAAAACTTCTGTCAAACAATGCCAAAATTCAAACTCAAATCAAAATTTAAACCCGACGGCGACCAGCCGAAAGCAATCAAGTCCCTTGTGAAAGGACTCAGGAATGGAATGAAAAAACAAACTCTTCTTGGTGTTACCGGTTCGGGAAAAACTTTTACAGTTGCCAATGTTATAGAAGCGGTACAAAAACCGACGCTTGTTATCGCGCACAATAAAACTTTGGCCGCCCAGCTCGCCCAGGAGTACCGTGAATTTTTTCCGGATAATGCCGTTCATTATTTTGTTTCCTATTACGATTTCTATCAGCCCGAAGCTTATATGCCTGTTACGGATACATATATAGAGAAGGACGCGCAGATAAACGAAGAAATAGACCGTTTACGCCACGCCTCCACTCAAGCGCTTTTGACGCGCAAGGATGTGATTATTGTCGCTTCGGTTTCCTGCATTTACGGATTGGGCAGTCCCGCGGACTACGAAAAAGAAAATTTGAAAATCTCGGTAGGGGACAGGATTTCAAAAACTGATTTCTTGCGAAAACTGGTAGCCATATATTTTGAAAGAACAACGGCGGATTTAACCCCCGGAACTTTCCGTTCAATCGGAGACAGGGTTGAAATTATGCCTGTCTCGGAAAAATTCGTGTGGAATGTGGAATTCTCCGGTGAAAAGATTGAAAGTTTAATCAAGGTGGATCCTGTTTCTCAGAAAATTACCGAACACGGAGTAAAAAGTATTTTTCTTTTTCCGGCAAAGCATTTCATAACCCAAAAAGACGATAGGCAGAGAGCCATGAAAAGCATTGAACACGAACTTAAAGAAAGACTGAAGGAACTTAAAGAAGACGGAAAACTTCTTGAAGTTGAACGCTTGCGTCGCCGTACCAAATATGACCTGGCCATGATTCGGGAAGTCGGGTATTGCTCCGGAATTGAAAATTATTCAAGGCATTTATCGGGGAAAAAGCCCGGAGAACCGCCCGAGACCCTTCTTTCGTATTTTCCGCACAAAAAAGACGGGGCTGCGGATTTCCTACTCGTTATAGACGAATCTCACGTGACCTTGCCACAGCTAAACGGAATGTACAATGGCGATGCTTCGCGAAAGAAAACTCTGGTTGAATTCGGTTTCAGGTTACCGAGTGCTATGGATAACCGCCCCCTTAAATATCCCGAATTTGAAAAAAGGGTTGGAGAGACTATTTATACTTCCGCAACGCCGTCAGAAACCGAACTAACGGAGAGCGCCCAAGTTGTTGAACAGATTATCCGCCCGACGGGACTTGTGGACCCGGAGGTTGACGTGCGCCCGATAATGGAAAAAGGAGTTTATAAAGGTCAAGTTCATGATTTTATAGAAGAAGCCAAAAAAGAGATAAAAACCGGTGGCCGCGTGATTGCAACTACACTCACAAAAAAAATGGCCGAAGACCTAAGCCTTTACCTCAAAGATGCGGGGATAAAAGCGGAATATTTACACAGCGAAATAAAAACTATTGAAAGGATTCAAATTCTGACAAGTTTCAGAAAAGGGGAGTTTGACTGCTTAGTTGGAGTTAATCTACTTCGTGAAGGATTAGATTTGCCCGAAGTTTCTTTTATAGGAGTTCTGGACGCCGACAAAGAAGGATTTCTAAGGAGCGAAGTATCTCTCATTCAAACAATCGGGCGCGCGGCCAGAAACTCGGCAGGGCGCGTGATTCTTTATGCCGACAAAATGACAGGCTCAATTGAGCGAGCGCTCAAAGAAACCAACCGCAGGCGTGCAATTCAGGTTGCTTACAATAAAAAACACCACATTACGCCAATTACAATAAAGAAAAAAATTCACGACATAATGGAACATTTGCAGACTGAACACAATAAGGCGGTAGGGCAAATGCTTTCTATAGATAAAGCCCTATATGAAAAAAATCCGGACAAGTTTATCAAAGACAAAGAGAAACAAATGAGCGATGCGGTTAAAGTTCTTGATTTCGAGTCGGCAGCCATTATACGAGACGAAATTAAGGAGTTAAAGATTAAACTAGACAAAAAACGGAATTGATATAAATTTACTATAATTGTTCTTAATTGAAAGGATAAAACCTTGGACCCTCACGTCTTGGAGTATATTCCGGAAGAAGACCTTCGTCTTTTTGCCAGAATTTGCAGCGTAGTTGAGAAACTTCCCAATCATGATTTTGGCGACCCGAATCTCAAGCAATACAAAATCAAAAACGCTATTTCGTGCCATATCTTGGCCAGGGCCTTGGCGTCGTTTTTCCCGGTTGGGGTGGCGAGTGGTTTGATTCAAAACTGCTGGGAACATTCGTGGCTAATAACGAAGAACGGGTTTGTAATAGATGCGTATCCCGTCGCGCTTTATGGCGGACCGGTCATCGTGGACGCGAGAAGTTGCAGTCCATGGTATGGATTTTACGGGACCAGATGCTCCTTCGTTGAGCATCAGACCAAGGAATTTCTGGACAGAGTTCATGAAGTCATAGTTTCAATTGCGGTTATCCTTCAAAAAAAATAAACAAAAAAGACAACCAACCGAGACTTGGGCAAAAGCTCGGTTTTTTCTTTTTCTTAAACAGTGCTATATTAAATTCGTTATACCCCCCTAAGAGTTTCTCGGGGGCATTTTTGGCGCTCGCCCGCCAAAATTTTTATAAACAAAAACTTAGGCGGGTAAATTATGAAAGAACAAAAACAAGGAGAAAAAATAATAGTAAAAGGCGCTCGTACCCACAATCTCAAAAACATCACTGTGGAGATGCCACGCAACAAGATAGTGGTTTTTACCGGACTTTCTGGCTCAGGCAAGAGCTCTCTTGCTTTTGATACCATTTTTGCCGAAGGTCAGCGCAGATATGTTGAATCACTTTCCGCTTATGCCCGCCAGTTTCTCAATCAAATGCAAAAACCGGATGTAGATGAGATTGTCGGTCTTTCTCCTGCCATTTCAATAGACCAGAAGTCTGCAGGTCGTAACCCGCGTTCAACCGTTGCAACCATTACGGAGATTTACGACTATCTCCGTGTTCTGTATGCCCGTATTGGTAAACCCTACTGCCTTATTTGCGGAGACCGAATAAAAAAACTCTCTAATGAGGAGATTCTCAGCTTCATTCTTGAGAAAGCCAGAAAGGCTGGACGAAGCCGTTCCACTAACAAAGTAACGGGTGTTAAGTATTCAACTGACAAAATTCAGGTGTTTGCGCCGATGGTGCGAGGAAGAAAGGGTGAATATTACCAGCTAATTTACGACATGTTGGGAAAAGGTTTTACTAAGGCTCGCCTGGACGGGAAAATGCACAATCTTCGTGAGCGCATAATTTTAAATAAAAACAAAAAACACGAAATTTATTTTTTGGTGGATGAGATAAATACCGATCTTTTTATGAGAATAAAAAAGTCCGAGGAAGCGGGAAGTGATGGTTTTATGCGCCTTTCCGAAGCTGTAGAAAGAGCTCTGCAGGAATCAGAAGGGTTGGTTCTCGTTAATATCGCGGGAGAAGAAACCCTGATGTCTTCAAAATTTTCTTGTCCAAAAGATGGATTTTCATATCCAGAGATAGAACCGCGTCTTTTTTCTTTTAATTCTCCCTACGGAGCTTGTGAAGCCTGTCACGGATTGGGTACAAAATATTTTTTTAGCGATGAAGCATGTGATGTTTGTAATGGAAAGAGATTACGTAAAGAAGCGCTTAATGTGTATCTCTCTGAAAAATCAAAAGTTAATATTGTAGATTTAACCGAACTTTCCATAAGCGATAGTAAAAAATTTTTTGATAACTTAAATTTGACCGACCAAGAGAAAGAAATTTCAAGTGTTGTCATAAAGGAAATAAATTCCAGGCTGGAATTTCTTTTAAATGTCGGACTTGATTATCTGTCGCTGGACAGGCGAGCCAATACACTTTCTGGTGGCGAGGCACAGCGGATCAGATTGGCATCTCAACTTGGTTCGCGTCTTGTCGGCGCGCTTTATGTTCTGGATGAGCCGACAATCGGGCTTCATCAGAGAGACAATGAAAAATTAATAAAAACGCTGACCGAACTCCGCGATATGGGGAATACTATAATAATTGTTGAACACGACGAAGACACTATCTACGCGTCTGATTACATAGTAGATATCGGTCCGGGGGCAGGGGTTCACGGTGGGAATATTGTTGTAGCAGATGACTTAGAAAAACTTCTCACCGCCAACAGGAACACATCAAAATCAATAACACTTGATTATCTCAGGGGCGACAAAAAATTAGAAATTCCCCAAAAACGCAGGAACAGGGATTTAGGAACCCTTCGCGTAAAAGGCGGAAAAGTATTCAATATAAAAAATATGAATATTGATATTCCCCTGGGACGATTTACAGCCATTACTGGGGTTTCTGGGTCAGGCAAGAGTTCTTTAATGTATGAAATTCTCTATAAGAATCTCCAGGGCAGATTTGAGCGTAAATACAGGACTAATAAGCTATACAACTGCGAATTTTTCACCGGAACCGAATATGCCTCCCGCGCTATTTTAATAGACCAATCGCCAATAGGCAGAACCCCTCGTTCAAACCCAGCCACATATACGGGGGCTTTTACCTTTATCCGCGACCTTTTTGCCGAGACGGAAGAGGCCCGTTTGCGCGGGTGGAAGGCAAACAGATTCTCCTTTAATGTTAAAGGCGGACGTTGCGAAGCTTGCCAAGGGAACGGGGAGATTGCCGTTGAAATGCATTTCTTGCCCACGGTTTATGTAACTTGCGATATTTGCCAAGGAAAGCGCTTTATGAAAGAAACACTTGAAGTTAAATACAAAAAGAAAAGCATTTATGATGTTTTGAAAATGACAACAGAAGAAGCAGAGAATTTTTTTCAAGATATTCCCCAGATATACGACAGGCTAAAAACTTTGATGGATGTGGGACTCGGATATCTTGAACTTGGGCAGTCGGCAACTACACTTTCCGGTGGGGAGGCGCAGAGAGTTAAAATCTCATCGGAACTTTATCGCCCACACCTTGAGAAAACAATTTATCTTTTGGACGAACCGACCATTGGACTTCACTACGAAGACGTAAAAAAACTTATTGAGATTTTACAGAAACTTGTTGACAAAGGAAATACCGTAATGCTAATTGAGCACAATATGGATATTTTAAAATCCGTTGATTACATTATTGATATCGGTCCGGAAGGCGGTGCAGGCGGAGGAAAAATTATCGCCCGAGGAACACCTGAAGAAATTGCCGGAAGCGCACAATCATATACCGGAAAATATTTAAAAAAGGTTTTGAGGAAGTAAAAAATTAAAAGCCCACCGGTGAGGTCGGGCTTTTTCAGAATCTTCTGTTGGTTGTTAGCTGAGTTTCTTAAGGGCGCTTCTTATTTTTTTTTCGTCCCTAAGTGTTAGCGTGACGCTGAGTTTTTTTCTGTTTTTTTTCTTTTTTCCCAAGAGGAACGTTAAGTTGCCGAGTTGTTGTTCTAGCAGGCCCGCCAAATCTTTTTCCCGCATCTCCTTCAGGACGGTGGCATAGGAGTCTTTCCCATTGTTGACTGGAATGTGAAAATCCATTTTGACTGCCACGCCTTCTTTTCTTAAGACAAGCGTCCCTCCTTTTTCAAGCGGGATTGCTTCAGAAGTTGACCTTATTTTACCAAGGTCTTGACGCGTCCCGATAATACTACTCAGTCCTCTAAGCATCTTTTTTCCCTCAAGTTATAAAAACGTTGATTTGTGCTAGTCCTTTGAATACCATACTATACAAACTATGAAATATCAAGCCCTAAAAAACATTAAATTGCCTGATTTCCCCGGGGTTTATTTTTTTATTGGCGCTAAAAGTGGAGAGAAAGAAAATATTTTATATATCGGTAAAGCAGTCTCTCTTAGAGATAGAGTTAAAAGCTATTTTGGCGACGATATATTAAAAACTCGCGGACTTCATATTGCCAATATGGTTACATTGGCGAAAACAGTACGTTTTACAAAAACAGACTCCGTTCTAGAAGCGCTTCTCCTTGAAAATAAATTGATAAAAAAATTTAAACCAAAATATAATACAAAAGAAAAAGACGATAAAAGTTTTAATTATGTAGTAATAACGAATGAGTTATTTCCACGAGTTTTAATTATGCGCGGTAGGAATTTAAAAGATAAACTAAAAACTAAAAATTTACCAGCCAAAATTTTTACTGGGCAAAAATTTAAGTGGGCCAGTAAATCACAAACTATCTATGGTCCATTTCCCCACGGAACACTTTTGCGAGACGCCATGAAAATAATCAGAAAAATTTTCCCGTACAGAGATATGTGTTCACCCGCCATAATTTCTCAATTGGGAATAACTAATACAAAAAACTTTCTTGAGAAAGAAATTAAGGCGGGCAAGCCAAATCAGGGCAAGCCGTGTTTCAATCGTCAAATTGGATTATGCCCGGGAGTATGTGTCGGAGAAATTTCTGAAAAAGAATACGGCAAAATAATCAAGGGGCTAAAGTTTTTCTTTGAGGGGAAGAAAAAAGAAATATTACGTTCTCTTGAAAAAGAAATGAAAGAAAACGCAAATAAACTTTTATTTGAAAAAGCGGATATAATTAAGAAAAGGATATTCGCGCTTAAGCACATAAAAGACATCTCATTAATAAAAGACATTCCTGAAAAATTTTTAACGGACAAAATTTTCAGAATAGAAGCATATGATGTTGCTCATATAAGCGGGGTGTCGCGTGTTGGAGCAATGGCTGTTCTGGAGAACGGTGAATCAGCACGAAATGAATACAGAAAATTTAAATTACAGGGTAAAGGACTGGGAGATACCGACGGATTACAAGAAATTTTATCTCGCAGACTAAACCACCATGAATGGAGCTTTCCTAATTTAATAGTTGTAGATGGAGGTATTGCCCAAAAGAGAGTTGCGGAAAATTTAATTAAAAAAAACAGGTACAGTATCCCCGTAGTTGCTGTTGTAAAAAATAAAAAACACAAACCGGAAAGGATACTTGGAATTACCGAAACTGTGGATAACTACGAAAAGGAGATCCTCTTATCCAACTCCGAGGCGCATCGTTTTGCCGTAACTTTTCACAGAGAGAGACGCTCACGAGTTCTAAAAGTGAAGAAAAACAAGACTGGCGTGCAGTAACTTGCCAAAATATTTTTTATACGTTCTTTTGCTTTTATTTTGTAGGTAAAAAAATTTGGTATGCCCCTTTCAGGGTGGTATACTTTCCGTTAAGAAGTACTGGTAAAAAATAAAAAACAAAATTTAGGCGACCCAAAAAACAAGGAGTAGAGCGACTATGTTTTTGGAAGTACTCTTGTGGTGCACACGGCGCCCAATCCTTCTTTATTTGTTTTTTATTTTTACGTCTTCGCATTACGAATTAATTGGCGAATGGCACATGCAAAAGATACTCAAAATTAAAAAAAGAAACGGGGGAATTGTTGCGTTTGACGAATTAAAGATTATCAACGCGATAAAAAAAGCTTTTTCTGCAATTACGAATAACGAACACGAGGAAGATTCACAAAAAATAACAGCAATTGTTATTGAACGGCTTGCTCCAATGTTTAAAGAAGGCGCTCCGACACCAGGAGTTGAAGATGTACAAGATTTGGTCGAGAAAGGAATAATGGAAGCTGGATATTTTGACGTGGCGAAAGCCTATATTTTGTATCGCTATGAACATACTAAGAAACGTGAAGCGCAAAAACAAGAAATAATTAAAAAAATTGAAGAGCGTGTGTTATTAGTAACAAAGCGCGATGGCAAGAAAGAAAAATTTTCAATAGATAAACTAAAACGCTCACTCTCGCATTCAATTAAAGGGTACGAATCAATCGTTGATGTAGATGTAATTGTGGCGCAGTGTCAGGAAGAAGTTTACGAGGGGATAAAAACATCTGATATTAAAAAAGCCCTCATAATGACGACGCGGTCGCTCATTGAACAGGACCCGGCGTACTCAAGTGTTGCCGCAAGACTTCTAATGTCGGTGCTCTACAAAGAAGTTATTGGCATGGACACAATTAATTTCAAAGAACTGGAAACACAATACAGAAAATCATTTATAGAAAATATTAGACGCGGAGTTGAAATGGGGCGACTTGATAAAAGAATGCTGGATTTTGACTTAAGTCGTCTTTCAAAGTTTTTAAAACCAGAACGAGACAATAATCTTTTCTATTTAGGGCTTCAAACATTGCACGGAAGATATTTTGTTTCTGATTCTGAAAATGGAGGGCGATTACTCGAGACTCCTCAAATGTTTTGGATGAGGGTTGCTATGGGGCTCTCTATTCTTGAAAAGGATAAAAATCCTATGGCCGAAAAGTTTTATGAAATAATGTCAACTCTTAGATTCATCCCTTCAACACCAACACTTCTTCATTCTGGCACTGTCCATCCTCAGCTTTCGTCGTGCTATTTGAACACCGTTGCCGACGATTTAACCAATATTTTCAAGACTTACGCCGACAATGCCCAGCTTTCCAAGTGGTCGGGTGGTATTGGCACCGATTGGACACAGGTACGAGCCACCGGGGCAATGATTAAAAAAACAGGAGTTCCGAGCCAGGGGGTTATCCCATTTCTCAAAATTGCCAATGATGTAACAGTAGCTATTAATAGAAGCGGGAAGCGTCGTGGGGCAACCTGCGTCTATCTTGAGACTTGGCATCACGACATAGAGGATTTTCTAGAACTTAGAAAAAATACCGGTGACGAGCGCCGACGCACGCACGATATAAATACCGCCAACTGGATTCCGGACCTTTTCATGAAGCGCGTTCGCGGGGGCAAAGATTGGACATTGTTTTCTCCCGATGAAGTGCCAGACCTCCACGATTTATATGGAAAAAAATTTGATGTTGCGTATGAAGCATATGAACAAAAAGCGCGAGACGGGAAAATAGAGCTTTTCAAGGTAATGAAAGCGCGCGACCTTTGGAAAAAGATGATTAATATGCTTTTTGAAACTGGGCATCCCTGGGTCACATTCAAAGATCCTGCAAACATCAGAAGCCCACAAGACCATGTTGGCGTAGTTCATAATTCTAATCTTTGCACAGAAATTACGCTAAACAACTCAGAAACAGAAACTGCAGTATGTAATCTTGGTTCAATAAATTTTGCCAAGCATGTTACAAATGGAAAGTTTAATGAAACTATGATTAAAGAAACCACAATGACTGCCATGAGGATGTTGGACAATGTTATTGATGTTAATTTTTATCCAACCGAAGATGCTCGTCTTTCTAACATGAACCATCGTCCGGTTGGACTGGGCATCATGGGTTTTCACGACGCGCTTTATATGATGGATATTAATTTTGATTCCGACCGAGCTGTTGATTTTGCCGATAAATCTATGGAACTTATTTCTTATCATTCCATTTTAGCGTCAACTCTTCTTGCCAAGGAGCGCGGAGCATACTCTACCTTCAAGGGTTCAAAGTGGGACCGCAATATTTTTCCCGTTGATACTCTCGCATTATTGGAGGCAGAGCGCGGAGAAAAAATAGATGTAGAAAGAAGCGGTGCTCTTGACTGGACCCCCGTGAAAGAAAATATGAAAGCATATGGCATGAGAAATTCCAACACAATGGCTATGGCTCCGACTGCAACTATTTCCAATATTGCCGGTTCCATTCCTACAATTGAGCCAATTTACAAAAACATCTATGTAAAATCAAACCAAGCGGGGGATTTCACTGTCGTGAACCCGTACTTGGTTGAAGACCTTAAGAAACTTAGCCTTTGGAGTTTTGAAATGTTGGGTAAAATAAAGTTTAATGATGGCAGTATTAAGAATATTCCGGAAATTCCTCCAAACTTAAAAGATAAATACAAGGAAGTGTTTGAAATCAAACCGGAGTGGCTTATAAAATCAGCGGCCTATCGTGGAAAATGGATTGACCAAAGCCAGTCACTTAACATTTATTATTCTGGTTCATCAGGAAAAGAACTTGGTGATATTTATGACTATGCCTGGCGCATGGGCCTTAAAACTACGTACTATCTTCGTTCTATGGCCGCTTCCCAAGTAGAAAAATCAACAGTTAACGCTAGTGAATATGGCTCAACTCACATAAGAAAGGCAGGAGAGGGGCATGTAATGTCGGCAGGGGCCTCAATGGCCGTTCCCGAAGTTATTAAAGAAACCAAAAAAGTTGAAGTAAGCGTGGGGGCAGAGTCGAAACTTTGTAAAATAGAAGACCCTGATTGCGAGGCCTGTCAGTGAATCAGTCGGTTAGAAAGTTAGGAAGCTAGGAGTTGGAAAATACTTTTTAAAATTTAAAATCGATACTTACTAATTACTAACTTCCTACCAACCAACAACTATCAAGTATGCCTATAAGAAAAACAACAGAAAAAGTTGATATCAATAAGCGTCGCATAATTAACGGCGCCGATGCCGATGTCATACAGCTATACCCAATGCGACATACATTTGCCTGGGATGCTTACAATGCTTCTAACGCCAACCATTGGCTACCGACAGAAATTGGGATGCAGAGAGATATTGAACAATGGCGTTCCACTACGGTTCTTTCCGACGACGAGAGAAAAGCGCTCAAAACTGTGCTTGGGTTTTTTACTACCGCTGACTCCATTGCCGCTAACAATGTTGCTTTAGCTTTTTACAAACACATTACTTCCCCTGAAGTTCGTCTCTATATTCTTCGTCAGGCATACGAAGAAGCAATTCACACACATTCCTATCAGTACATAGTTGAAAGTTTAGGGCTTGATGAGGGAGAGATTTTTAATATGTACCGTGAAGTGGACGCTATCTATAATAAAGACCAGTTTATTCTCTCCTTTAACGACGGAATTTTTGATCCGAATTTTAAAACGGGAACATTTGAAAATGACCAGAAATTTTTGGAAAACATGATTGTTTTTTCAATAATTATGGAGGGTATATTTTTTTACAGTTCTTTTGCCGTGATGTTTGGTTTTCAGCGTTTGAACAAAATGACTGGTAGCGCCGAACAAATTCAATACATTATGCGTGACGAATCTATGCATTTGAATGTCGGTATAAATATGATTAACACTATTAAAGAAGAACAACCAGAACTTTGGACGGAAAAATTTCAGAGCCATATCATAGAATTAGTGAAAAAAGCGGTGGTACTTGAATACACATTCGCCCAAGAAGTATTTCCAAAAGGGATTTTTGGTATGAATGCCGACGGATTTAAAAAATATATTGAACATATTGCCGACAGAAGACTTAATCGCATAGGACTTTCTAGCCAATATAATACTCCCAACCCGTTTCCATGGATGTCCGAGGCTGTTGACCTTAACAAAGAAAAGAACTTTTTTGAGACCAGGGTAACGGAGTACAAAACAGGGGGGACGCTGGATTGGTAGATTGGGATAGAAGTTAGTTGTTAGGAAGTTAGGAGTTAGGAAAATAAAAAGAAACTATTCCCCTACATGTTGAGTTGTAATTTGTGATATATAATATAAGTATGCATTTTTTACATAATTTCTAATTCCTATCAACTAAAACCTAATTATAATGATAAGAGTTGGCGTTTTACGAGGCGGAACAAGCGATGAATTTGAAATTTCCATTAAAACCGGAGGCAATATTTTGAAGAGTTTGTCCAAAGATAAATATAAAGGGATAGATATTTTAATTACCCGTGATGGACAGTGGCATATGGGAGGGGTTCCCAAAAACCCGGAAGAAATCGCCCTTCATATTGATGTGGCGTTTAATGCTCTGCATGGTGAGTATGGTGAAGATGGTAAGGTATCGCGAGAACTTGAAGAAGCCGGGATTCCGTACACTGGGTCAGAAGCTCTAGCCAGCTCACTTTCATTAAATAAACCGCTTACAAAAGAAATATTACGTCGTGCGGGAATAAAAACCCCACCAGGAATGCTTATTGAAGATTATCGTGATAGCGCTAGTCTGGAGAGTCAAGGAAAAAAAGTTCACAATTTGGCGCTTAAAATTTTTAAATCAATTCCACCTCCGTGGGTGTTGAAACCGGCGCGCGGGGGCTCATCAGTAAACACTTTTGTTGTCAAAAGTTTTGAAGAATTACAAATCGCTCTCAATAATCTTTTTGATTACGGGAGCGATATTTTGGTTGAACAATATTTGCGCGGAAAAGAAGTGAGCGCGGGCGTGATAGAGAATTTCAGGCGCGAACGGCATTATCCGCTTATGCCGGTAGAAGTAAGAAAAAAAGGAGACATGTTTGGTTTTTTGGAAAAACAAGAACCAGACCTTGCTTGTCCGAGCACTCTCACTCGCGAACAAAAAAACGCCGTAGAGGAAATAGCAATTAAGGCGCACAAAATATTGGGGCTCCGTGATTATTCCGTATCTGATTTTATTGTAATGCCTAAAGGCATTTATTTGCTTGAAGTTAACAATAATCCTAAATGCGCGGAGTGTTCAATGATGGCGAAAAGTTTGAACGCGGTTGGTTCCGACATTGGCGAGCTTGCTGACCACTTAATTACTCTTGCTCTTGAACGAAGATAGGGTAGTATTGTTAGGTTAGTTGGTAGTTGATAGGAATTAGGATATAAGACTTTTAAATGCTAGTTCCTAACTTCTAAATTCCTAACTTACTGACCCAAGAGGGGGTCCTTAGCTCATCCTTGCCCGCCAAAATTTTTATATCTAAAAACTTAGGCGGGTGAAGTAGAGCGCGCCTCATTTGTTCCGCTAGTTTTAAAATATTAATTTGATAATCCTCGAAAACAAAGGTGGGCCCTTAGCTCATCTGGTAGAGCGCCTCATTTGCAATGAGGAGGTAAGCGGTTCGAGTCCGCTAGGGTCCACCTTTGTTTTTGGGACAATATATGGAAGCGATTGATTTTATTCCCTTGGGAAGTGGCTACAATGCCCCGGTATTGAATTTTGAAGAATTGAAGAAAGAATATGGCGACCGGGAGTATTGGAAATAAAATCTAAAATACCATGTCAAAAAACTTGAAAATCCCATGTCCTACAAAATTAGAGGTGAATAAATACCTTGCTATCTGGAATGGCGCTGAAAATCTTCATAAAACTGAAGAAGCGCTTAAAAAATTGTTTGATGGTTGTCATACAAACAATAAAGATACAGACGATGTTTTAATAAAAGTTTATGCTTTGAATAACGCTTTTGGCGTATTCATGCTTAGTCAAGTACGTATGGCTAAACATATTACAAATCAAAATATTGATGAGAACCTACGAGCTGGCGACTTGGCAGTAGTAGATAAAATAAGAAAGGGCCACAGCATTCGAAATAAATATAAGACGGAAATAAATTTTTACTCTTTTGCAACAAAATATTGCAGTTTTCATCAGCCCAAAAAATACCCCCTTTTTGATTCAAATGTAAAAACGGCACTGATTTATTTCAAGAAAAACTGTGAGAAGTTTGCATTTGGTGATGAGGATTTAACAAAATATAATAAATTTGTCGGTATCATTCGAGAATTCCAAAAAGTTTTCGATATTCAGGACTATTCTTTCAGAGATATCGATAAATACCTATATCTCGTTGGGAAGAAGATAAAAGAGAAAAGAGATGAAGCAAAAAAGAAGTCATGAAAATATTCACCGACATAATCAAAAAATTTCGTTCAAGCATATTTGCTGAGTATGTACCGATGCTTCTTGTGATATTAGCATTTTTCGCCATTACATTTTTTATTACCGATCGAAATCCTTTAAACAAAGGCGAGTTGAGTAAAATTAAAATTGCAGAAGTGATCAGAAAGTTAGAAGCGGAAGAGCCGCCTCGTATTACCGGAAACGAAACAGATGAAGAAACCCGCAATAATCCTTACATAAAACATATTCGTACGGCTCTCAACGGCTATCTTGATGGAAGCAATACTGGAGCAGAAGAAGTAATTGCCCTGGAAGAGGCTGGCAATTCAGATGAGTGCGGATTAGATATAGTTGATAAATTGTATTACAAAAGCAAGTTTTTTCTCTACAGCGTAGCGGATAACGACTACGGGGGCGTCCAAGCTTATATCGTTTTTGTGGACAAGCCTGATAGAATATTTTGGGCATGGGTGTATAAATTGGGTGGAGATGGCAAGTATTCCTTGCGGGGTTTTTGCAAGTCAGGGCCACCCGACGAATTGAGGGAGAAATTTACTCAAACGATGGTAAGTCTTATTGAGCGTGGTGAAATAAAGTTTTCTCTATTTTGATTGTTCCTTGGGCCGACGCGAGAACGGAGAAAAGAGCAAACAAAAATGTTAAAATAAGATTGCTCTTTTAGTAGTCTGAAGCGGCGAAGCAAAACCAAAAATTTCCTTTCCATTTTTTCTTGCGAAGCTCCGTTTCTCACCCCCCACCCCCCGCCGAGGGAAAGAAGAAAGGTAAGGAAAATTTTTGGTTTTTGCACACGCGACCGC
>Ga0209541_10001623_pt1 | contig 44219 bp, 45 predicted proteins | sample RifCSPlowO2_01_FD_184027 | JGI IMG/M metagenome (GOLD analysis project Ga0209541, IMG submission 184027) | Groundwater microbial communities from Rifle, Colorado - Rifle CSP2_plank lowO2_0.1 (SPAdes) (version 2) | ecosystem: Environmental > Aquatic > Deep subsurface > Groundwater | place...
AGCAATAGTACCAACCAAAACCGATACAACAGCCATAAGTAAAGTATCCCTGTTTCCAACATGAGAAAGCTCGTGAGCTGTAACGCCTTCTAATTCCTGCTTATTTAACTTACTTAAAATTCCAGTGGTAAAACAGATTGCTGCATGCTTTGGATCTCTACCAGTTGCAAACGCATTTGGGGCACTGTCATTTATTAAATAAATTTTTGGAAGAGGCAAACCTCCTGCAATACAAAGATTCTCCACAACTCTATATAACTCTTTGTTATCCTTCTCTAAAATTGGTTTTGCTCCGGAAATCCCTAAAACTATTTTATCAGACCAAAAATATGAAACAAAATTCATTATTCCGGCCAAAATCATGGCAAATCCTACAATCCCAAGTCCCCCAACTTCATCATAGCCAAACCCTAAAGCAATAACATAGGCTACTATCACAGTAAATATAGAAAAAAAGAACATGATAAGCCAAGTCTTAAAAATATTCCCTGAAACATGATCCCAGGCTGTGTTAACTGTACTCATATAGTCCTTTTTGCAAAACGTTTGTGAATACCAATAGGTAATCCTACTCTATAGCTCACAATATCTCCTGGCATAACTGTAGATATTCTGAACAATTGATAATCACCCTTTAGCTCTCTAGGTATTACAATTAGTATTTCTTTTTCAGCTGTAATCGAATTAGCTTTTATTTCAGCACCCTTTTCAACTACCATGAATAGATTATACAACTTTTTTACGCTCAAACCAAAGTGGAGCCTTAGCAGTTGTACTACCTTTGTAGTTAAAAAGTATTTCTTCATCCTTTTTAATATTTTTTAGAGCTGTAAAAGTTATTATTTCTATTTCTCTATTTAATTCATACTTTGCATTAGCATCTTTTGCATGATTGTATAAGGATCCAAAACCTAGGGATAAAGCTACATAATCATCCATCCAAAAATAATATTCAAAAAGTTTATTCCATTTTGTATCAATGAAGTCTGTGAATTCTAAAATCAGTATAGGCGCAACTTCAATCACTTCACCTTTTCTGATATTTTCGGTTGCAAAAACCCCCTTACCTGAATTTGGAATTTTGGAACTACTAACGTAAATCTTAGAAGCTAACTTTGACATCAGCCTTCTCATCTTCGCTGGCTTTGAAGAAATCTTCTTTTTTGAATCCAAACATAGAACCTACAAAAGAGGAGGGAACCTGTTCTAGAGAATTATTTAAATCCAAAACATTTGTGTTATAGAATTGCCTTGCTGCAGCTACTTTAGTTTCTGTGTCAGACAGCTCTTCCTGCAGCTGTTTAAAATTTTCAGAAGCCTTAAGATCTGGATAAGCTTCTGCTACTGCAAAAAGGGATTTTAAGGCCCCAGTCAGCATATCATTAGCGGCTGCTTTTTCATGAGGGTTACTTGCTCCAACCATAGCTGATCTAGCTTTGGTAACATTTTCTAAAACTGTTTTCTCATGCTTAACATAACCTTTCACAGCTTCTACTAAATTTGGAATTAAAGAGGCTCTTCTTTTTAGTTGAACATCAATCTGAGACCAGGCTTCTTTAACTCTATTTCTAAGAGTAACTAAACCATTATATGTAGAAAGCAACCAAAGGAGAAATAAAACTACTGCACCAATTACAATATAAGTAATCATTGGCTAGATTATAACACACCCCCTCTAGTCAAGGGTAAACCATCTAGCAAAATCTGTCCAGTCCCAAGCATTAACAATATCCTTTTTTTCTGCCCAACCCCTTCTGGCAACAGACACACCAAACCTCATATTATCCATCTGTTCTACTTGATGGGCATCTGTGTTTACAATAAACTTAACTCCAAAGCCCAAAGCCCTTCTGACTAAATCATCCCGAAGATCTAACCTATTCGGATATGCATTTATTTCCAACAACTTACTATTTTTCGAAGCCACCTTAAAGATTTCATCCCAATCAGCCTCAGAAGATTCCCTCTCGTTTAAAAGTCGGTTGGTGGGATGCGAAATAATATCAACATGAGGATTACTTAAAGCTGAAATTATTCTTTTGGTAATCACATCCTTCTCACCTCTATGCCCGGAGTGAATGCCTGCTATTACATAATCCAAAGTTACTAGAGCCTCATCAGGCACGCTCAAAGTTCCATCAGCAAGTATATCAATTTCAAGCCCATTGAGTATTCGAATACTATTTGTACCCTGCCTGCCGGCAGGCAGGTTCTTCTTTAGAGATTGGATAATTTTTGTCCTCATTTGAATCTCTTTAATCATCCTATCCTTGCTCATAATCCCATGTCCAGATGGATGATCAGAAATACCTATAAATTCATAGCCTAACTCCATAGCCTTTTTTACAATTGCCTCAATTGAATTAATCCCAGGCCCATGAGAGGGATGCTCAAACGGATAGTTGGAATGTATATGCAAATCTCCTTTTATATCCTTAACTTCAACTAAATCAGGTAGTTTATGTGCTAGAGCAGCCTCAATTTCTCCTGTATCTTCCCTTAACTCAGGAGCTGGAGTATCCATTTTCAGAAGTCTGTAAAACTCTTTCTCAGTTTTTGTAGGCACTATTTTGCCAGTTTTCGTATGTTTTACCCCTAATTCATTTAAAGATAAGCCTTTTTCCAGGAAAAAAGTCCTAAGGTGAATATTATGATTCTTAGAGCCCGTAAAATGCTGTAGAAGGGCTCCATATGAATTCGGCTTACCAACAAGTAGATCAGCCCTTATTCCTGATTGCAGGCTAACAGAGGCCCGATCTTCGCCCTTTTCTAGAACTCTAGTTACTCCTGGCATCTTAATAAAATACTCAACTACTTTTTCAGGGTGATTTGAAGAAGCTGAAAAATCTAAATCTCCAATAGTAGCCACCATTCTTCTTAAGGATCCTAAAGGATGAACATCAATCACCTCAGGACTTTTCTTTAAATATTCTAGAATCCTATTTGCCTGCACAAAAGCATAGGGTAACAGCATTCTATTACCTCTTTGACTTACCTCTGCCAAACCTGAAATAATACTTTGACCAATTTTGGCAGAAAACCCCTTTTTAATTAATTCACCTGATTTAAGTCCTTTTTTTAAATCCTCAATACTTTTAACCCCTAGATCAGAAATTTTTTCAGCTGTTTTTGGGCCAACCCCTGGAATATCTAATAAATCAAACACTATTTCAGGAATATTTTTTTGAACAGATTCAAAATGAGCAACTTTACCTTTTTTAAAAAACTCATCTAGATACTCTCTTATTTGTGGCCCTAAGCCTGGGATTTGATCTAATTGTCCCTCTTGCCAAAGATCCTGAATATTTGCTGTGGAATGCTCGATTGAATCTGCAGCGTTTTCATAAGCTCTAACCTGAAATATGTTACCGGTTTTTTTAATGACATATGCTGCGGCTACATTTCTGAGTAATTTAGCAATTTGTTGATTCGATGCTTCCACATTTTTTAATATACCACTTTCACTAAATATCTGTTATGATAAATTTAACCCGAATGATACCCAAAATCAGTAAGCGTTGGCCAAAAAGAAGTGTAGAGACTTTTTTTGATACTTGGTCTCCTGATATGGCTTACATACTTGGTTATTTTGCTTCTGATGGATGCATGTACCAAAATAAAAGGGGTTCTCATTATATCTCTTTCACTTCAACAGATATAGAAATTATTCAACTGATTAAAAAAATACTTGGAGTTACAAATGAAATAGAAACATATAAATCCAAATTTGTTAATTGGAAATTAAGATATACCATTCAGATAGGCAGTAAGAGTATATTTAAGAGGTTTGAACAGCTTGGTTTCACTCCTAATAAAAGTCTAACCTTAAGCTTTCCTAATATACCTGATGCTCTTTTAGGTCACTTTATAAGAGGTTACTTTGATGGTGATGGTTGTGCAACTTTTCGCTATTACAAACGTAAAAATAGGCCAAATCCTACTAGGATACTTTCTATAAGATTTAGATGCGGAAGCCAAATATTTATAGGAAAATTAAGAAAGGAATTGAAAAAATCGCTGAATATCAGTGGCTATTTATATTTCCACAGTAATGCATATGAATTAGTATATAGCACGAAAGATGTGTTAAAATTGTTCAGGTTTATGTATCCAGAAAGAGATGTTCCCCATTTGGGACGTAAACGTACAATCCTACAAAAAGGATTGAATGGTTTGGGACCGTAGCTCAGTTGATTAGAGCAATTCCTTGTCAAGGAATAGGTCGCGGGTTTGAGTCCCGTCGGTCCCGCCTATTAAAGCAATTTACTTCTACTCCTGATATAATCCCTGCAAATGCTCGGTACTAAAGTAGAAATAGGTTCAGATCAGCCTACAGACACATCTGCATTTACTAGAGATTTAGAAGAAGTAATACAACTCTTTGAATCTCACTCTGTAGATTACCGTTTTGTGGGCAGTCTGGGATTTTATGGACAAAACCCTCAACTAGATTTTAATCCAAATATCCCTAATAAGCTTTTGGGTACCCCTCATAGGGATATCGATATTATTTATGCTAATCAACCTTACGACTCAAGGGTAAAAAGTGTTGAACAAATGGTGAGAGAATTCAACAGCACCCATTCCAATACTTATCTAGATGATAATTTCTCTAGGGATAGATGGATAATTTTTGGTGAAAAATCTGCAAGCCTAAACCATGGCAGATATAATGTAGAGATTCCATTAAAGGTATTCAATAAGACAAAAGCTGGTGTACTCGGTCTCGAGTATCCAACACTGCCATTATCCACTCTATTCCATATAATGGGCGTTCAAGGCGAGCTTAGAGGAAAAGATATGTCAAAGGTTTTAATCATGGCTAGAACATTAAGACAGCATCCTTCTTTAGAATATCCCTCAGAACTTTATGAACCTTTTCATGAATTTCATAAAGGTTTAAGTAGATTCCATTTTTATACTTGGTACCAACACCAAAGGCATCAAAAGATACAGAAAGCTGGTGATCCATTAGGAGAAACATATTTGGGATTACCATCAGGAGTCAAGGCTCTCCAAAGGAAAGTTGCTGCTACCATTTTAGCTGCCGAGCTTCAATTAGTATTTTAAATGGAAATTCCCGAACTTAATTAGTTTTCCCCAGTAGATAAATTTGCATCAGAATATAATTTCCTGTTAAGCTGATAGAACCATGTTTTCTGCCCAGGAAGAATTAGCTAGGCTCAGACCAGAATTAAGGTATTTAAGAATTAAAACTCAAACACAGGCAAGAGCAAATCTGTCTTTAAGACATAAAGCTAATGAGCAGGATAAAATAATTAGCAGCCTGATACAGGAAAACAACCAGTTAAGGAAGGAGAAAGAAAAACTAGAACAGGAAATTGATAAGACCAGAAAACAAAGAGATAAATATAAGGGAATGATCTTTAAGCCTAATATTCAGGTAGCTAACTTCTTAAGTAAGAAAAAGCTTGGAGGTCAGCTAAACCATTTAGGAGATAGCAGAAGATTACCTCAAAAAGTTGATGAGATAAAAAGAGTCTTTCTCCATCATTGTCCTAACTGTGGCAATCCTCTTTTAAGAACTGACAGCTTGGAAACTCATACAGTTGAAGATATCCCTGACTTTGAGGAGATTAAAACTCAAGTTACTAAGTATGAGTGTGAAAGACAATGGTGTGGTAGCTGTGGTAAAGAAGTAGTGGCTAGTCCATCAGAAGTTATTCCTAACTCAAGATTGGGACTAAACTTAATTATTCAGGTATTAGTATGGAAGTATTCATGCAGGATGAGTTTTGAAATAATTGTTAATAATCTTTTCCAGACTTATGGAGTTTTTGTTACAGAGGGTGGACTGGTTAATATCCTAAAAAGAACAAAACTCTGGTTAGGCCCTGAATATGGGAAGCTACTAGCTATTATAAGGGGATCTCCTGTTAAACATGCTGATGAGACTTCCTGGAGAATTAAAGGGTTAAATGGTTGGCTGTGGGCATTTCTGACTGAGCAAAGCTCCCCTTTGGGTAAAGATGCCTGTTATTTGACCATAGAACACTCCAGAGGCAAAGGTGTAGCAGAAAAGGTATTGTCTGCCTCAAATAGAGATGATGTATTAATCAGGGATGATTATGCTGGGTATAAAAACCTCAAGATGAATCATCAAAGCTGTTGGGTACATCTTTTGAGAGTATCTAAAGAGGCAGTGTTAGCTAAGGGATCATCAAAAGAAATAAGGATCTTGCATAAGAGATTAAAATATATCTACCACCAGTTAGATAGGATCACTAAACTGCCCTTTGATAAAAAAGAAAGAAGTGTATATTACCAGGAGTTTGGAAACAAGATTCAGGAAATCATACAAACTGATTACCTTTCAGAAGATGCTTTAAAGATACAAGTCAGGATTAAAAATCAGGGTAATAATTTAATTACAGCTATACTCTTTCCCAATGTCCCTTTAGATAATAATCTGGCTGAAAGAGGTGTCAGGCCATCAGTCATAGTCAGGAAAATATCAGGGGGATCAAGATCAGATGAAGGAGCAGAAACTTTTGCTGTTAATATGAGTATTATCCAGACAATAAGAATGAGAAATCAGCCTCTAATCCCCACCCTTCATGACCTTCTCTTAAAAGGTGCTCTGGGAAATACTAAATAGTTTCAAATTCCCCTCTTGACATGCAACTGCTAATGGTTTAAAAAGAGCATTACTGCTCCGTTAGTACTTGCCCCAATAAAATGCCAAGAGGAAGAAAACCAAAACAACAAAGTTTGCCCCAAATAGATAACCTAGATGCTAATCAATCCAAATTGAGTATGGTTTTGGGAGCTCTTATTGTTTTAGTTGTCGGAGTTCTAGTTTTTAATTATTTCAATAAAAATAAACCCGATTTAGGTCCAGCTCAACAAACTGAGATAACTCAAGGAGAAGATGTTTCCCCTGAAAATCTACCAGGTAAATATACTGTTAAAGAAGGTGACACTCTTTTTTTGATTGCAGAAAAATACTATGCAGATGGAGATAAATTTACAGAAATCGCCAAAGCAAATAATATAGCTGATGTAAATACTGTTGAAACAGGTCAGGTTTTGGAAATTCCAAAACTAGTAGAGCAAGTTGCAATGGCCTCAGCTACTCCAACTTCTGCTCCTGTATTATCTCCTGAACCATCAGTTACTCCAGCTCCAGTTTCAGCTACAGGCGGTGGAGATACAACTGTTTGGGGTGAAAAAATAACAGGAGATACTTATACTGTAACTGAAGGTGACTGGCTTTCAACAATATCAGCAAGAGCATATGGCGATGTTTATTCATTTCAAAAAATTGCAGTTGCAAATAATATTTCTAATCCTGACTTAATCCTTCCAGGCCAAGTCTTAAAACTCCCACGCTAAATCTGGTATTATTTACCAATGACCAATGAGGAAAAAGTTAAGCAAATTATCCAAAGGCTCTACAAAGTCTATCCTCACCCCAAAATTGCTCTGAAATTCAAAAATCCATATGAACTATTAATAGCCACAATTCTTTCAGCTCAGGCGACTGATGTGTCAGTGAATAAAGCCAGCCCCAATTTATTTAAAAAATATCCCACCCCAAAAGATTTAGCATCTGCGCCTGTTTCCGAAATAGATAGTTATGTTAAAAATATTAATTTTCATAACAATAAAACTAAACTGATACAAAATGCTGCCAGAACGCTTATCGATAAATTTGGGGGTAAAGTACCGGATAATATGAGGGATTTAGATTCCCTCCCAGGGGTTGCCAGGAAAACAGCTAATGTTATTTTAGGGTGCGCTTTTAATAAATCTGAAGGTATTGTAGTAGATACTCATGTAATCAGGCTTTCTAATAAATTAGAGCTAACAAATTCAAAAGATCCGGTTAAAATAGAAAAAGATTTAATGGAAATTGTCCCTAAAAAGGACTGGATTAATTTTCCATTAATGCTTATCCAACATGGCAGAGATATATGCACAGCCAGATCACATACATGTTTAAATTGCCCTTTAGGCGATCTTTGTCCTGACGGATTATTATGAAAAAGAATTTGCCCATTTTTATATTTTTACTTTTTTTAATTTTAGTTACTTACTCAAATGCTTTAAACAATGCCTTTTTGTCAGATGATTTAGCAGAAATTGTTAATAACCCTAATATTGGAAATTTAGGTAATGCCATCTCAACTCATCCGTTTGGTTTTATAAGACCCGTTTTATACTGGATTTCATTTCAAATTGGAGGATTAAATCAAATAATTTTCAGATCTAGTAATTTATTTTTTCATTTAGGTGTTACTCTTATTATTTTTTTAACTTTCCAAAAATTATATTCTAAAAAATTAGCCTTAATCGTATCGTCAATTTTTGCTGTTCACCCAGCTGCTTCTGAGGCAGTTGTTTGGATATCTGGAGGCATGTATGCCCAATACGTCTTCTTCTTTTTGGCATCTTTTTATTTTTTCATTTCATCTAAGAAGCAATCATCTTATCTGCTATCTATAATCTTTTATCTTTTATCGCTAATGTCTCACCCGCAAGCCCCTTTGTCCCTCTTTCTAATATTTCCGCTTTGGGAATTTTCTTTTGGAAATTTAAAGAAAAACTGGTTTAAAACTATTCCATTTGTCATAATCGCAATTACTTATCTTATTATATCTCTAGGCGCCTTACCTGAAAGAGCAACTGTTCTTCAATCTACTCATTATCAGGAAGCTGGGGTTGATAATATGTTTGTAATTGTCCCAATTGCCATATCTTCTTATTTTGAACTTATATTTTTCCCAAAAACTTTAACGCTTTATCATTCAGAATTAGCATTTGGACAAATAAATTTTGGTTTACGAGCTCTAATTACAATTTTATTTTTTGGAACAATTCTATACTGCTTTAAAAAAAATCGTTATATTTTTTTCTGGGGATCCTTATTTATATTAGCTCTTGCCCCAACCTTAACTCCTTTTCGATTAAATTGGATCGTTGCTGAAAGATACTTATATCTTCCAATGATTGGAATTTTAGCTATATTTGGCCTCTTACTTGAGCAAATTAGTCATCATATTAAGTATAAAAAATTAACTTACATACTCTTTGCTTTACTCCTAACAACACTTTCTATTAGAACTATAAACAGAAATATTGAATGGAAAAATGAGGATAATCTTTGGATAGCAACTGGTAAAACCTCCCCTTCAAGTCCTAATGCTCACAATAACCTGGGCGATGTTTATGGAAGATGGGGGGATAAACAAAAAGCTCTTTCTGAATTTCAAAGAGCAATAGCGCTTAAACCTAACTATGGAGATGCCTATCATAATTTAGCAAATACATATATGGAATTAAAACAACTAGATAAAGCTTTAGAAAATTATGAAAATGCTATTAAATTTAATCCAGGCCTTTGGCAATCCTATCAAAATATAGCAGCTCTTTATTTTCAGGATAAACAATATGATAAAGCTTTAGAAAATATCCAAAAAGCTATTCAAATTAATCCCAAAAACATTAATCTTTATAATAACTTAGGTATCATTTATTTATCTATGAATGATAAAACTAAAGCAAAAGAAGTATTTACTCTGGTTTTAAGTGCTGATCCTCAAAATCAATTTGCTAATGCAGGATTATTTGAAGCAAAAAAATGAGCCGACTACTGGAATTGAACCAGTGACCTACTGTTTACGATACAGCCGCTCTACCGCTGAGCTAAGCCGGCTGACTAATTATTTATACCTCCAGGAACTATAAAAGGCATTGGTTTATTCTGATCTTTCGAAATAATATCCTGTATAACCTCGCTGAAGCTTTTTGGATCTGTTATATTCATTATATAAACCTGTTCTTTCAGTGCAGGATCATATAATTCAATTGTCCCATAATTAAACATAAGTCCCAATAGCGACTGTTCAAGTTTGGCTCCCTCAACAAAGTTACAAGCATATTTTTGCTCTTTTCTGTGCAGAATTCCGCTATGCTTGATAACTCCCTCATTAGAAATCTCCGTATACTCAAAGTTCCATTTCAAGGCAATGAAAAATACTATTCCGATATTTATTAAGAGTCCGACCACTAAAATTATAAAATAAAACCCTGATAGCAAAGATGTTTCTAAAAATGAACTTAAAAATGAAGATAAGAAACTAAGTAGGAAGAGAGACAGTCCAAAAATAGCTTGAGTAAAAATAATTCTGAGAATAATTAAAAAGATGCTCTCTCTGAGAACTATTTTTCTAGTCTCTTGTGTTTTTACTCCCTTTAGCTCAACCTGTTCTCTTGTATCTGTTTTAAACCTGGTTTCTATTCTTGCCAAAAGCTCCTCTGCCACAAATGGCTTACTAATATAATCATCCACACCTATTTGTAAACCATGTACAACATCAGAGCTCTGTTTTTTTTCAGTTAGTGCAATAACTATAATATTCGGATGCTCTTTTTTTATTTTTACGCAAACTGTCTCTCCGCTTACCTTTGGCAATCCAAAATCAAGAAGTACCAAATCCGGGAAGTATTTTTCTACCGCCTCCAGAGCTTCCGCTCCATCTGATGCTTCTGCTACTTTGAAATTGTTAGCAGCCAGGATTTTTTTTAAAAAGCTTCTTAGGTCATTATCGTCATCAACGATAAGGATAGTTTTTTGCACCGCTAAATTATACCATGAAGAAGATGAGATACATCGGTTACACATCTAAGGTATAGTTTGTACCTTGAGGAGGTGATTAAAACCGATGAGCAATCCAAATTGGTGGAGAGACTACAAGTTTTTCTATTTTGAATCCAAAGACAGGTTTAGGCCTAAGGTGGATGAATGGCTATATCTGAGAGGTCAGGGAAGAAAGCAATTATCATCTCAAGCACAACTTAAGCTGGAGTGGATTATCTATTATTACAGTCAGGGTAACAAGAATGCTTCTACTACTGCTAAATACTTTAATGTGACCAGAAAAACTATCCATAAATGGTTAAAAAGATTTAAGGATGTAGGTTTAAAAGGACTTGAGGAAAACTCCTGTGCTCCAATTCATGTCAGAAAAAGACAGATTAGTATTGAACAAAGAGTCAGGATTAAATCCTTAAGAAACAAATATCCTAAGTATGGCAAGATGAAACTAACCTATCTTTATTTTAAACAGTACCAGGAGGAGATTAGTTCCTGGAAGATCCAAAAGATCATTGAGGAAGGTAATCTATATCCTGACAAACCAGCAGCCCAGAGAGCCAGAAGAAGGCAAATCCAGGCTAAATCTCACCAGAAACAAAGAATCCAAAAGCTTATTAAGGAAAACAAAGTCAATTACCTTTGGCATATTGATACAGTCATTCTGACTTTATCTGAAGGAGGTTATAGATATCTCTTAACTGCTATTGATGAAGTTTCTAAAATGGCCTATGCCAGACTCTACACTACCCACTCATCCAGGAATGCCAGAGACTTCTTAGAGAGATTAATTTATTTAACAGACAAGAAAGTGATTAATATCCATTCAGATAATGGTTCTGAGTTTAAGATGGAGTTTGAAGAGGCCTGTAGACACTTAAACATACCCCAGTGGTATTCCAGGCCTCATACTCCCAAAGACAATGCAGTTTTAGAAAGATTTAACAGAACCATACAAGAAGAATTTGTACAGATGAGTGAGGTAGATATATTTTATGTTGATGAATTTAACCAAGCTTTAACTGATTGGCTTATTGAATACAACTTCCACAGACCTCACCAAACCCTTGATTATTTTACTCCCTTAGAGTATCTTGATAACTACTACCTCAAGACACAACAAGTGTCACCGAGCTACTCATCCCTTACATACCATTGAATTAAAAGAGATGAATCTGCTATATTTCACTTAAAGTTAAATGAAAAATAACCCTGATTTAAAAAACAAGATATATAACAGGGTATATGATTATTCCAGAAAATCTATCTCATTTAATCATCAATTTACAGGATTAGCTATTAAAATAGGTCTAAATAGCCTTTTTGGAATTCTTATATACTCACTCCTAAATATTTTTTTTAAGGCTGATCTGGATAAAGATTTACTCTGGATCATTATAGCTGGAGCTATTATTATCAGCTTTTTAATAGATCTAGCTTGGGAAAACAGTGAGATTAAAAGATTAAAAAAACAGGAGAAATTATATGCGCATAGTTTTATTAAACTATTTGATGATTATAAATTGGCGGAGAAAGATATAAAAGCTAGAGATGAATTCCTATCTATAATCTCACACGAGCTTAAAACACCTCTGACAGTTATGCTCTTAAAACTTCATAATGAGCTAAAGAATATACAAAATGCTTCATTAGCAAATTTTTCAGTGCACGAATTGGTGGAGGTTTTAAAAAATTCGGAGAAACAAATTAAATGGTTGAAATCAATGATTAACGATTTACTAGATATCTCACTAATTACCACAGGAAGAATGAATTTAACTCTTGAAAATATTGATCTCGTTGAAATAACCAATCAAGTCAAATCAAGTTTCTCTGAAGTTTTAAAGAAACAAAAATACAAAATAAAAGTTAGTTCAAAATCCCCTGTTATCGGCAAATGGGATAAAGTAAGGATTGAACAGATAATCACCAATCTTTTTTCAAATGCCATAAAATACGGCGAAGGTAAACCAATTGATATTCAAATTATTAAAAGTGAGAATAAAGCAAAGTTTATTATCAAAGATAGAGGGATAGGAATTTCCTCTGGAGAACAAAAAGTTATTTTTGATCTTTTCAAAAGGGCTAATGGAAACGGTGAATATAAAAAGGGATTAGGAGTGGGACTTTTTATTACCTCTCAGATAGTTAAAATACACGGTGGGAAAATTAAAGTTTCCAGCAAACCAAACAAAGGTAGCATTTTTACAGTTGAATTACCTCTTAAATAATGGAGCGGCGGAGGGGACTCGAACCCCCGACATTCTCCTTGGGAAGGAGACATTCTACCACTGAATTACCACCGCAAAATCTAACCAGAAATAATTCAGGGGCAAGCTTTGCTTACCACTGAATTACCACCGCAAACGCCTAATATAATACCAGATTTGGTATACTTAAGACCTCATGGGGTATAAGTTAAGATCTCAACGAAGACTAGCAAGAAAAAGCAAGAAAAATTTTATCACCTCCATTGTAATTATTATTTTCCTACTCTTTGTAACTTTTCAGTGGATTCTTCCAGCAATGATAAATGGTGTTGGATTTGTAAAGGAGACAGTAAGTCCTAGTAAAAAAACAGGTGAAAATATTCTGGAGAAAGCATCTCTCGCTCCCCCCATCCTAAATATATCCTTTGAAGCCACTAATACAGCTCAGATAAATATTTCAGGTTATGGGACATCTGGTTCTAAAGTAGAATTATTTTTGGATGATGATAAAAAAGATACTGTTGATGTTAACGAGGATGGCAGTTTCGAATTTAAGAAAATTCCACTATTCCTAGGGATAAATAATATAAATGCTAAAACCCTGGATGATAATAATCACGAAAGCCTATCGTCAAAAACTTTCAAAATTACCTTTGATAATGAGAAACCTCTTATAAATTTATCTCAACCTGAGGATAATAAAAAAATTCAAGGCGGTGATCGGAAAGTAACTATTTCTGGCAATACAGAAGCTGGAACACAAGTTTATATAAATGGCTCACAGACAATTGTTAATAAGGATGGTAATTTTTCCTCTGATCAAAATTTAAATGATGGAGATAATGATTTTAATGTAAAGGCAGTTGATAAAGCTGGAAATTTTACTGAGATTTCAAGAAGGGTTAATTATCAACCCTGATTTATTCTTCGGATCAAGACACCCAATACCCATTAATATAAAGAATGGAAAATACTGACAGAAGCATTATAGATATTAGCTGATAAAAAAATAAAACATTCTGATTTTTTGAAAAGGCAAGTAAAATAAATATGGGAAAAATGGGTAAAATAAATCTTGGTATTGAAGTAAGTGAACTACTGAATATAGGAAGAAAAATCGATATAAGAGCATATATACCGAAAGATGCAGGTAAAAATCGAAATACTCTAAGTGACATGCCTAAACCAAATATCGAAAAAGTGAGTTCTAAAAATGCATTAAAATAATCCTTATTAAGGAAGCCATTATTTACTAGAGCTTTAATAGTTTCCCAAAAACTAAATCCGGGTACTGTTATAAACCTTTGCCAACTAGCTTCTGCAGTAATAAAATAAAAAGGATCAGAAGTTTTTGTATATAAATAAAAACAGTATAAAATAAATCCTAAGGCTCCAAATAATACGTACCAATTCTTTCTATTTATTCCTGAGGATATTTGAACTTCAAATAGCAATGCCAAAAAAATTGCGAGTCCTGCAAGTCTAGTAGCAGAAGCCAAAGCACATATGATTGTTGCCAGTAATAATTTTTTTTGCCTTAAAAAATAGAATGTCAAAACTACTAGCAAAAGAAATAAACCTTCAGAGTAAGTTGTTAATAAAAAAAAGCTTGTGGGAAAAATAAGGAAAGCTACAACAGTTTTTGTCCCAATACTTTTTCCGAAATCTTGTGATACTAATTTAAATAGTAAATGCATTGCAAAAAAAGATGAGGTAATACTAATAAAAAGACCAGCTATTAAATAACTCCCTGTAATTTGGCTGACTAATTTAATAAGTAAAGGATAAAGTGGAAAAAATGCATACTGAGAATTATCAATATAACCAAGTTTTGCAATATTAATATAATGTCCTCCATCCCAATTCCCAAGTCTTTCAATAAAATTAACCGAAACTGATCCGTTATTTGGAAATAAAAAAAAGCCGGAATAGAATACTATAAGAACTGAAAGGATCCATATACAAAAAAGTATAGTGATATTAGAATATAATTTCATAATGGATATACTTTTAACATTATCAATATCTGTAGGTCAACTTCTCAAATTTTCCCTAGGTGGCAGGGGAGGTATAACAATACTCGACTTAACTGTAATTATTCTTTGCTTTTGGGGATTATTTGTAAGTAAATTTAGGTTCAAAAAACCCTCTTCCTGGATTCTAGCTGGTCTGATTTTTACACTTTGTGGCCTAGCTTCATTAATAATAACTCCTCTTCAATTATTACCATCTGAATATTTTATAAGTCTAACTTACTTGATAAGGTTTAGTGTATATATTTTATTAGCTTGGCTAATGTATTCAGGGACCTTGCAAAAGCTTAAAAAAAATATTTCTAATATATTTTTTAGAAGTGGATTTATTCTTGCGATATTAGGGTTGCTACAGCTTATATTTTTGCCAAATCTGATTTTTTTAGAAAAATACGGCTGGGATCCACATTATTTTAGAACTGCTTCTACTTTTTTAGATCCTAATTTTTTGGGAGCACATCTCACTCTAACTTTATTACTTATGATCCAATATTTTAGTACAAGGAAACACTTCAGAATATTTTTTGCAATAGTCTTTATAGGACTTCTTACTACTTTTTCAAGAGGAGCTTATCTTGCTTTCCTATCATCTTTTTTAAGTTTATCATTTTTAAATAAATCCATAAAGCAGTTCATACTAACAATTATTCTATTTTCCACGTTGCTTGTAGGATTTAATATTTATCAAGTAAATATTGCAAAACCAAGGGGTATAGACAGAGGCGAGTCAGCACAGTCCCGTCAAAATTCATGGGAACAAGGATGGCAAATTTTTTTACATTCTCCTCTTCTGGGCGTAGGATTCAATAGTTATCCTTTTGCGTTAAAACAATATAAATTGGCTGATGAAAAATTTTTAGAAGGACACGGATCAACTACCAATGATTCCAGCTTACTTTATATTTTGGCAACAACTGGAATTGTAGGACTTATCTCCTATCTTCTTTTTCTAAAATCCCTAGCGAAAAAAAGTCGCGTTTTAAAAGCTGCTTTAGTAGGCCTTTTAGCTCAAAGTTTTTTCGCCAATACATTTTTTTATCCACCAATTTTAATCTGGATTATTTTAATGGGAGTTTATGAAGATAAGACATCTTCGTAAACCTTCAATGTTTCCTTTGCGGCCTTCTTCCAACTAAACTTTTTAGTATGTTCAAATCCTCTTTTTATCATCACAGATTTTAAATCCTTATTTTCTAAAATTTCTGAAATAGCATTTTTAATTTCCGTAACATTCTCTGGATTCACATATTTAGCACCATCTCCTCCCACCTCAGGTAAGGAGGAAGCATTAGAGGTTATAACTGGAACCCCGCAGGCCATTGCTTCCAAAACAGGCAGTCCCAATCCTTCATAAAGCGATGGAAAAAGGAAGACTTCAGCTCCGTTATATATAGCCGATAAATCATTATCTTCAACAAAATTTGTTAGTACCACTCTTTTTTCAATATCCAATTCCCTTAATTGCCTTTTCCAATCCTTCTCCTCATTAGTGGTAAGCTTGCAAACAACAACTAAGGATAACTTATCGTCTTCCTTCGAAATTATATATTCCTTAAAAGCCTGAAAAATTCTGGGAATATTTTTATGAAAACTGTGGGTACTAATTGTTAGAATATATGGATGAGTGATTTTATATTTATTTAGGATCTCTGTAACTTTTTCATCTTCAATAATCTTAAATTTTTCATCTATTCCTCCGTATATAACTTCTACCTTTTCCTCAGGAATTTTTAAAATTTTAATAATATCTTTTTTTGAAGCTTTTGAGATTGTTATAATTTTTGCGACCTTCTTTATCTCGCTAAATCTTTGTCTATACCAATCTTCAGCTTTTCTGTTTTGAAAATATTGCTTTGGAAAAAGAAGCGGAATAATATCATAAATAGTTATAATAGTTTTTATATTTTCTGGTATTGAGAGGTGATACACATCAAAAACAAAGGGTAAATGCAAAAGATCAGGTTTTGTAGAATTTAAAATACCTTTCCAAAAAATAGAAAAAAATGGGTCAAGTCTCCTTAATCCTCTTTTTGGCCAAAATAATGCAGGTACCGATATAAATCTATCTCCAGATCCTATTTTAAATTCCTTTCTAAGTTTGCTTTTTGGAAAAGTAAATAAAGAAAAATCCAATTTGGGATGAGATTTTAAAAAGAGTTCCTTGAAAATATTTTTATTGTAATATCCAATTCCTCTTTTACCTGTAGGTGTTTCTAAGCTTCTTAGATCTACTGCAATTTTCATTTTTTAAATACCTTTACTCTTAAGAACCTAAAATAAATCAAAAAGCTCAGAGCTTCAGAAAACACAGTTATCCAAGAGGCAGCTATAAACCCATAAATTGGGATAAATATGAGGTTCAGCACTATATTTAAGGATAAGAGAATTATTGAAATAGTGATAACTGGTTTAAAATATTTATCCGTTGAAAGCAAAACCTGTACTGCTGGGTAATGACAAAACATAAACGGTATAGCCAAAGTAAGTATTACTATTGCCTTAACTGCTGGAAGATAACTTGGTAGTAATAATTGAATTATTATAGGAAGTAGATAAAAATATCCTATTACCACAAGTAAGCTAATTGTAAATAATATTTTTAAGCTTTTAAAGTAAAGTTTTATGACTTGCTCTTGATTAACATCATGAAGCTTTGCCAAAACAGGAAAAAGAGCCGTTGATAAAGCCGCAGGAATAAAGGTAATTGCCTCAAAAAATTTATATGCTGCTCCATAAATTCCAGTCTCAAAATTACCTCTTAAATAAGAGAGTAACACTGTATCAATCCTAAAATATAAAAGACCCAAAATACCCAAAAGCCCATAAGGCAAAGATCCAACTAAGGCTTTTTTTATAACCAGTATCCCTATTTGCGAAGACTTAAAACCTAATTTTCGGTAGAGTAAGTATACAAAAGTTAGAACAAATAAAAACTGTCCCAATATCAATGCATTTACAGCTCCGATCACCCCAAACCCTTTACTTATCATAAAAAATCCTAATAAAACAGTTCCTAAAGATGAAGTAATCAAAGCAATGGCTGAAAACTGAAGCTTCCTTAAGGCTATAAATAATCCGTCAAAAGTTATAGCTATTGTTTGCGGTAATACAGCTAAAGATGCAAGCAGAATTACGCTAACTCTGAGACGGTTACCATCAAATAAATAAAGTAAGACTGAAAATATACCAAAAAATATACAAATTAAGGTTAGCCTTAATGCCATTAAATTCCAAAGTAATTCCCATTTGGTATTTTCTTTCTGTGAAGCTTCTTTAATTAGATATCTATTAAATCCGAAATCTGAGAATGAAGAAATAATAGAAAAATAAGCAAGGCCTACTGAAAATAAACCATAGTCGGAAACTCCCAAATTTCTTGCTAGAAAAATAGTATAAAAAAAACCAATAATACGGGATAAAATCTGAGCCCCTATTAACCAGGAGCTTTGTTTAAGTATTTCCTTCATTCCTAAATTGTATCAAATTATCACTAAAATTTATTTCTTACAGAATAAATTTGTGTCCCTGGAATCATCCTTAGAAAATAGACTCAGTAATTGAATTGTTTTTACTGGAATTAATTTCTCTTTTTCTTCAGATATTTGAAAGATCTTAAATTTATTTTTTATGAGTAGATTTAAATATTCTTTGGGACTATCATTATTAAGCCGGAGTCCCATTGGCCAGAATTCTGAAAAGATTTTTATTCTCTTATTATGAGAAAGTAGATTTAATCCTCCCTTAAGTGCTTTAAATTCGCCACCTTGTATATCCATTTTAATAACATCTACTTTTTTATTGTTTTTAAAATATTCATCAAGTTTCATAGAATTTATAGAAATACTTTCCCTACCATCTTTAGAATCATAAGCCCTATGATCACCTTTATTTTCTTTATTTAAGAAAAGCTTTATCTGCCCACCTTTTAGAGTTACAGCACTATTTATAAGCGCTACATTACTGCAGCCATTCTCTGAGATATTTTTCTTTAGCAATTTAAAATTTTTAGGATCGGGTTCAAACGCATAAACTTTACCCCTCTTCCCAACTTTGTTAGAGGCAATCAGTGTGTAGTAACCAATATGTGCTCCAATATCTAAAACAGTATCGCCTGTCTTTAAATTTTCCTTAAAAATTTTGGTCTCATACTCTTCCCATTTTTTGTAAACTAATAATTTTTCGGAGACAATTCTATCTGACTTATCTATATACAACTTAAAATTATCAATTAGAGTAAAGTTTGGCCTTAAAATGTTAATTAGAGGAATCAATATATTTTTTGGCAAAGGAATTTTATACAACCTGTGTATTATAGAAAAATATAAACCTTTTGTTTTAATATCATGTTTATAAATAGATAGATTGCCTTTAATTTTTCTGGAGATTTTTTGTAACATAATGTGCATTTTAGCACCGCTCCTCTTGCATCTCAAGCTCAATTTCTGAGATAATGAAGTACATGGATCCCGATACTTATGGAATACCCTCTCAAAAAGGGTTTTTTGAAAATTTAGGCGCGCATATTGTTGATCTTATAGAAACTCTTGTTGTTTTTGGTGCTGTATTTGCTTTAATCTATCTCTTCGTTGCTCAATTTCACAAGGTTTCCGGCTTATCAATGTTTCCTACGATGCATAATAGTGATTATTTAATTACGGAAAAAATAAGTTACAGAATAGGTGAACCAAAAAAAGGAGAAATTATTGTCTTAAAAAACCCCAAAGATGAATCTCAGGATTTTATCAAAAGAATTATTGCCGTACCAGGAGATAGCATAAGAATTGAAAATAATTCTGTATTTGTAAATGGAGGTTTGATATCTGAACCTTACCTACCCGCAGGAACCCCAACGAACCCAGGATCTTTTTTAGCAGAAAAACAAACTATAAAAGCTGGTCCTAATCAATATTTTGTATTTGGTGACAATAGAGGTCATTCTTCGGATTCAAGAGATTGGGGTCCGATAACAAAAGAAGAAATTATAGGGAAAGCATTTTTTAGATACTGGCCACCTCAAACAATAGGCTCTTTGACGTCAAAATAACTAACTATAGCCTGACGAATATCTTCCAAAGTTGCTGCTGTTTTAATCGGATCACCCTCTATTGAAAGTTCAACTTTCGCTCTTTTGCCTGTTTGAGTACATTTAACCTGAGCCTTATCTCCTCTCTTTGCAAATGCATCGGATAAATCAGATTGAACCCTATCCAACTCCTCAGAAACAATATGCATAGAAGCTATATCTGCTCCTCTTTTTGGACCCATGCTTCCCTTGGCCCTCATTCTTCTAACCAACTCTTCAGTTCCTCTTACAGATAAATTCCTTTTCAATACTTCTTTATAAGCTTCAATTATTATTCTCTGATCCTCAAGAGCGGCTAATGCTCTTGCATGACCCTCTGTCGTGGCTCCAGACATCAAAGCATCCTTTAGCGCATCTGGCAATGTCAAAAGTCTTATTGTATTTGAAATATAAGGAGGAGATTTAGAAACTCTTTCTGCAATTTCAGCATTAGTTAAAGCAAATTCTTCCATAAGCCTTCTATAAGCCTGAGCTCTTTCTAATGGATTTAAGTCAATCCTTTGAACATTTTCTACAATTGCCATTTCCAACATCCCCTGAGGAGTTGTTTCTTTAATTCTAACAGGTACTTTTGCAATACCTACTAATTTTGAAGCTCTCCATCTTCTTTCACCTGCAATTATCTGATAGCCTGCAGGAGTTTTAGCAACAACAATAGGTTCTAAAATCCCATGAGCTCTGATTGATTCTGCAAGTTCCGATAAAGATTCGGGAGTTATTAAACCACGGGGCTGCAAAGGATTTGGTTGAAGCAGATCAAGTTCCAATTCATATATTTGCTCTTCCATTTATATTACACTCACAACTTTTTTGCTCAATTTCTTTTTAAATTCAACCTTTCCTGAGATTACTGAAAAAATCGTATAGTCATTTCCCTGCATCGTACCAACTCCCGGATAAAATTTATTCCCTTTTTGTCTGATAATTATATTTCCAGATTGCACTTTCCCACCACCAAACACTTTAACGCCTAAACGTTTTGAAACTGAATCTCTATTTTTTCTTGTTGAACCTCCACCTGTCTTATGTGCCATAACTTAGATATTCTACTTTGTTTTCACGGAATGTACAACATTGGTTTTTTTGGCTCTTGCGCCTGTAACTTTTCTATAATTGGCTTTTGCGTGGAATTTAGCAACCCTGATTTTTTTATTTTTCACGGTTCCCAAACACTCCAAAGTCAGCTTTTCTTTAAGATAAGGAGTTCCAACTTTAATTTTTCCATCTTCTGAAAGCAAAAGCACAGAAGCTTCAATTTTTTTTGCATCAATTCCAAGCCAATCAACCAAGATTTCTTCGTTTGGGACTATTTTATATTGTTTTCCTGATATTTCACAGATTGCAAAATCAAACATGTGGTCAATTCTACCTTTTTCTCTCGAAAAAGGCAAGGTTCTGCGATTAGCGGTAGTGGGTCAATTTAAATTAGCCAAATAAATAATGTCCTCAATCTTCCAAATCTTGTTTGTTACACCAGCAGCCATAGCAGGGGTTATCCCGAGTGATTTTTTAAGATTGAGCGTTTTGTGTGGTCTGCAAAAATTGTAATACATGAAGTGGAGAGCTACAGCAGATTCTAAATTTTCTATCTTCTTTGAAAAGGCATTAGTAAGTCTGGTAAACCGCCGCATATTCATTCTCATAGTTAAATTTTGTCTTTCAATATAACTGGTTGATATTTTCGTAACATCGGGTTTACCTTGTAATACCCGTTTTTCTGTTGCAATACAATCCGCGGGACTATACCTTTTTTCTCCATCTGGTTGTTGCCCATATATCTTAATTAACATAGCGTAATCTACTTCTGAACCAAATGCATTTTCAACTGCCCAAAGATACAATTTAAGTCCGTCTGTCGTTAGCTGTACTCTATTGGCAAGTCTACTCTTAAGATCACGGATAAATGCTTCCGCATACTCAACATAACGTAATCCTACAGACCAACTTGGTACTAACTTCGTCTGCGCATCAATTGCTACCCATGTCCAAACATCCCCAAAACCAAATTTACTCTTGTATTCTTTGGGTACATTTTTCTCTTTTGCATAACAAAATGACCAAATCTCATCACATTGAATCTGTTTGCAGGGAAGATTACGGAGTACAATATCTTGATACTCCTCACAAGCTTTTCCGATACTTACAAGAAGACGGGTAACAGTACCCTTAGCAGCTCCAGTCATACGACATGTTGCTCTAATAGAATTACCTTCAACCAGAGAAGATATTACTTGTACTTTCTGCTTAATACTAAGTGTATACATAAATATATTATACTTGACCGCTCAAGCAATGTCAAGGAGAAATATGAAGCGAAAAGAGACGTATTTAACTATATTTTTGTCCCACCTTTCTGGGACAATTTATCAGCTAATTTAGCCTTGAATTAAAAGATAGCGTTGTGTTATTATCCATTTAAATATATGGGTGGGGTCCCAGGCTGTATATCCTCTGTCTAATTCTGTCCATTAAATAAGTCATAAACATAATAGTCAAAAATAAAGTAATCAATAACATATAAACAATAAATAACATACTCTCATGTCTAAAAAAATAATAACGAACAAACAAAAAATAATACAAATACTAATCTATACATTCAGATTCCTAAATAGTAAACAAATACAAGTATTCCTAAATCATAAAGATCATAGAAGAATAAATAGTTGGTTAAAAGATTTAAGTGATAAACAATATTTAGAAAGAGATTTTAAGCCGGTTTATGGAACTCTAACAAAACCAGCAGTATACTTTCTTTCACCAAAGGGCAGACAATATATTCGGACAGAATATCCTTTAGCATCAAAGAAATACTTAGGCAGACTGCGGGATAACAAAGAAAGGTCAAAAGGATTTAGAATCAGGTGGCAGACTATAACGGACTGTTATCTGACTTTGTTTGAAGATCAAGTCTCAGAGTTTCCGCAAACTTTAGAGGAATGGTTAACTGAGGGGATAAAATTAAAGGCTAATCAATTTCATTTTTTCACTCCAGCTTTTTATAGTAGTTTAGGTTTTATTTTACTTCCTCTTTTAAAACCTGATGCTTATTGCTATATCAAAAGAAGAGACGGAATAACCCATACCATGCTATATGTATTAGACGCCTATATCCCTCGCATGATGTTAAATTACTCACTTAAAAATATTTTTACTAAACTTGATGAGGAGAATTGGGAGGATGAGACTATTTCTTCTCTCCAATTCTACTTTGTCTGCCCAAACAATATGATTATTGTTTATCTTAGACGTCTTCTCCCATCATTTCTTGAACGCTACTATGGCAGTAATGAACTTATCTTTCATTTTGCAACCAGGAATCAGATGTATAAACAAAAAGATGGATCAGGAGAAGATATTGATTGGATTACTATTTCCTCAAAAGGGTATTAACTTTTATTTTACTACTCATTTAATCCTGCTTCTTTATCCTATTTATCATATGCCCAATGACTGAATTTCATTATTAATCAGTCCATATTAATACAGCATTACCTTTTCTTGCTGCGTCTATAAAAAAATCCTTTACTTTATGATAATTATCCATTAACCACTCTAGGGAAATATTTGCTTCCTCCCAAATTCCATCAGGGTAAATTTCCGTCTCAATCATCTTTTCAGGATTGAAATTTTTAATAAGCTCTTCGTCTTTTATTTCGGCAAGCACGCTAGCAAGTTGCGTAACCTCTTTTGGAGCTACAAATCTAGAAGGCCCATATCCCACATCTGGTCCCCATACACTCCATCCCAGTATAACCCACTCTTTGGGATTAGATTGATCAATCTCTTTTACAGATTCCACAGTTGATTTTCCAGTTAAAAGGTAATGTACTCCATCCCATGACTTGTCAATATTAAGTTGAGGATAGTTTTCATCATCACGAAGAATCTGGGGAATAATCGAATTATCTTTGTCAATTTCGAGGATTTTATCTTGCGTTACTTGTTTATAGTGTTGAATCATCGACATAATACTTTCTTTTAACCTCCTTTACTAATTCTTTCTAAACTCCTGTAGAAAAAATCGAGCGAATCCTCCTTCCCATTTACAAATCTTTTAAAAGTTTTTCCAAAAGGATAAATTTCGGCAATTTTTCCTAGATCAACTATTTTAGTATTGAGCATTTTTTCAACTGGATTCTCCTCTGTTGTATTTACCTGCCATTTTCCACCTAAGTTTTTTATGATTGTTTCTCCCAAGTAACTTCCTAATGAAAAAATTGACATAGAAACTTCACGAGCCGCCCTTTCTCCCATAGGAGTTTTCCAACCCTCCTCAATAATCTTCTCTAAAGTTTTAATACTCTCGGAAGTAAAATCTAATTCCGCCTTAAATACTTCTTTTGCTGTGTTTGTGGTTTCTTGTGCCTCTTTTTTAAAACTTTCCGGAGTAATCAACGATGCTTTAATCATCACTATCTGAGTGCTATTATGTTTTTTAAATAAGTTAAAAAATCTCATACCTTATAATTTTATCAAAATCTTGTGAGCAACGCTACTTTTAGGCACAAGAGGAGTATCTATAGTATAATTATTCAAGATATGCCAGCTCATATTGTTTTTATATTGATTCTCATGTGTAGTGCTATATGATTAAGCAAATAACAAATACTGAAACCATAGACATTGCTAAGAAGCTTCTAGATAAAGGTTTAATTGATGCGACTAAAGAGTTTCTTAATGATGGTATAGATAAAAAAATAGATCTTTGGAACAATTTTGTTGATGCAATCATTGATCAAAAAATTACTAGCCCCGATGAATACTTACGAGGCTTATGGCAACGGGACATATTAGAACATATTATGGATGTGACTGAGGAAACTTCTGAAGAGACATACCAAATAAAACAGGCAGAGAAAACTCTAAAACAGTTCGCATATGAAAGTGGTGCAGAAAAAGAGTTATTGGACCAATTATCATTTACAGAAGAAATGTTTATTCGCGCGAGTATTTGGAAAGCTATTTATGATGCTGATAAGAAGTTAGAAAAAGTGCTCTCAAATAGAGATAAAATTATGGCTGAGTACAGAAACTTACAAGAGAAATATCCTCAAGACAAATACTGGTGGCATTATGGCTTACCTCAATACCTAATTGATAAAGTATCTCAAATAAAGCTTGATAAATATATAGTACATGCGAACGAGACTGGTATTTTTAAATGTTATCCTGAGTTTAACTTAGCCGGTTATACCTATAAACGAGTGGAATATAAGGATTTAGATTTACCGAAGAATTTACAGGAAGCATTTATCCATTGGGTAAGTATCTATGGAAAAGGCCTTAGTTCAAAGTCATTTGGAAAGTATAAGGGAGTTGATATTGATGCTATGGGTATTAAATTAACGAAGGAGTTGAAAAAATATTTAAGCTCAGATACTGAATTAGTTTATTGGAACAAATATAGTGAGTTCTCGATAATTAAATAGTCTCTATTATTTCGACCATCGAGCCTTTGCAGCTTTTTCTGCAATTTCTTTCTTTCGTTTTGCACTTAATTTTTTTGCGCGTGCATGACCACCCACTAATCCACCCAGTCTTCCTAATGCTACCGCAGCGGGATTTTTTTCTTCCGTAGCTTTTTTAGTTATTTTATGAGCAAGCTTATTTATATCCATGTAAGAGATGGTAGCATATTGGCTTATGAGCGGTCAAGCATCTCAAATTTCAAATTGACCCACTACCCGATTAGCAGGTTCTTCGCTTCAATCCTCTTCCTTGTCAATTCTCCTGGTGCGTTTAACAACTGAAGCAATAAGCCCCAAAACCATAAAAGTAACAATAAGAGAACTTCCACCATAAGAAATTAAAGGTAAAGTAATACCAGTTATAGGCACAATTCCGACATTCATACCTATATTTACAAAAATTTGAAAAATAAGCATAAAGAATACTCCAAAAGTTAATAAAAAACTAAAGTTATCATTAATTTTGCTTGCCGAGCGTAAACAAAAAGTCAGCAAATAAAAATAAATAGATAAAATTAAAATAGACCCCACAAAACCTAACTCTTCAGCAATTGATGCAAATATAAAATCTGTCCTAAATTCTGGTAAAAATTGTAATCTGGATTGAGTACCTCTACCAAGTCCCCTTCCCATTATCTGTCCTGAACCAACAGCAATTGTTGATTGAATAACATTGTAACCTCTTCCTAATGGATCTAATTGTGGAGTTAAAAAACTTGTAATCCGCTGTTTTTGATAATCTTTTAAGAAAAGAAAGCCGGATGGAATAATAAAAACTGCAATTAATATTAGGATCATTATTTTTTTAACAGAAATTCGAGACACTAAAAGCATACCTATCCAAATCGACATGAGAGTTAGCGTTGAACCTAAATCAGGCTGGATAAATACCAAAAAAATAATTGGAGCTATCCAGACGAAACTTTTTAAGATATTTAACCAGGTAGGTATATTTTTTGTCCAAAAAGAAGCCAAAAATAAAAGTAATGCAATTTTAGCAAACTCTGAAGGCTGAATATTAAAAAATCCTAAAGGAATCCACCTAACTGAACCTCTTGTTTCATATCCTAAAATCAAAACTGTAATTAAAAGTATTAGAGTAACAATATAAACCGGATTTATAAATTTTTTAAGCGACGGGGAGTCAAGCTGGGAAATCAATATAAATAAAAATAACCCAACTAAAGTGTAAATAAATTGCTGAATAGCAAGTTCTGTGGAAGATGAATAAATTACTAGAATACCAATTGATACTAAAAATAAACTGGGCACAATAATTGGCCAATTAACTGCGCTTAGAAATTTCATGCATTAATCAATCTTTAGAACTTCTAATTTTTCACCTTTTTCTATTGATACAGATGCAGTACCAGCTAAAATTAGCTTCTCAAATGATTTTGGCCAGGATGAAGCTATAATTTTAGACTTATCATTTAAGGTCATATTCACTTCTTTCCTTAGCTTCTGAATTTCTCTTATTAAATCCCTTGCAGTACCTTCCTCTGCCAATTCTTGAGTAATGTTTGTATCCAATCTTACACTTAAATCTTTTGAGGACTTGCTGTACTCAACACTCTTAACATTTAGCTCTTCTGCGAGGATTTGTTCCAAATCCTCACTTAGCTGTTTCTCACTAGAATATTTTAAGGAAGCAAGAGGCTGTCTAAGTTTAATAGCTGATTCTTTTCTTTTAGCATGCCCCATTTCAACAATTTGTCTGAGTATGATCATGCTTTGAATAAGATCTTTATCTAGTAGAGACTCTTCACCCTCTGGAAAGGAAGCTAGATGAACTGAAGCTCCTTTAGTTAAATTTTTGTGCATTTCTTCTGCAATGAAGGGTGCCATAGGGGCTAAAAGCTTACTATAGTTAACTAATACCTCATGCAATATACTTAAAGCAGCATTTCTTCCTACTTCATCCTGATGCCCTGAAATTCTATCCCTGGATCTTCTTATATACCAAGTTGAAAGATCGTTAACTGCAAATTCCCTAAGTAGCTTAACAATAGTTGAGGTATCATATTTTTCAAACGATATTTTCAAATCAAGATTAAGTTCTGTTAATCTGGCTAGAATCCATTTATCCAATATATTTAAGTACTCTCTAGCCTCTTTTGCTTCCTTTGAGTCTGGATTAAAATTAAAAGTATTAGCATAATCAATAAAATATTTATAACTATTCCATAAAATTAATAAAAACCCTCTCGCTACCTCCGGTACTCCATCATTAGAAAAATTAACATCCTCACCTTTCATTAAAGGCGATCCCATTAAATAAAGCCGCAGTGCATCCCCACCATGCTTTGTCATAACTTCTTTAGGATCAGGAAAATTCCCGTAATTTTTGCTCATTTTTCTTCCGTCTGTTCCCAAAAGTACTCCTGTTACCAAAACATTCTTAAAAGCAGGGGAGTCATAAATTGCTGTTCCTATAACATGTAGAACATAAAACCAGGCTCTGATCTGACCAGTATACTCAACAATAAAATCTGGTGGAAAAAAATCTTCTAATTTTTGATCTTTATCAAAAGGAAAATGCCTTTCTGCAAATGATGCTGAACCAGCCTCTATCCAGGAATCTAAAACCTCAGGAACTCTTTTTATGCTTTTTTCACAGCTTTTGCATTTTATTTCTATTTCATCAATATCAGGTTTGTGTAAATTGGTTATTTTTCTGCCTGATAATTCTTCCAACTCTTTTATAGATCCAGGAACTATTCTTTCTCCACATTCACATTCCCAAACAGGAACAGGGGACCCCCAATATCTGTTTCTGGAAATATTCCAATCAGGAGCAGCTTCCATGCTCTTGGCAAACCTACCCATTTTAAAATGTTTAGGGAACCAATTGATTGATTCATTATTCTTAAATAATTGTGATTTTATTTTTTGAACATTAACAAACCAGGCATCTTTAGGAGCATGAAAAAGCCTAGTAGCACATCTCCAGCAGTGAGCCACAGAATGAGTATACTTTTCTCTTTTATAAATTAAGCCTCTCTCGTTCAAATCTTTATCTACTAATTCATTAGCGTCTAAATAGTACATTCCCCCAAAGATGGGTGCTTTTAGATCAACTATACCTTCATCATCAACATGAAGTTCAATATGGATATTTTCTTTTTGCATGACAGCTAGATCCTCTTCGCCATATGCTCCAATAGTAACTACTCCCGTTCCTTCATCTGCTGTTACAAATTCTCCAGGAATTATTTCGAAAACTTTTTTACCAGGCTCAATTTTGTAATAATCATATGGTGAAACAAATTTCTTACCAATAAGTTCTGTACCTTTAAATTCCTCCAGGATTTTGAAAGGCTCATCCGTTAAGATTTTTACCGCATCTTTACACAAAATATATTTATCTTTATCTTGAGAAATTTTTACATAAGTTAATTTTGGATTAACTGCGAGTGCAGGTGTGGCTATTTTATTCCAGGGGGTTGTAGACCAGGCCAAAATATATGTGTCTTTTTCATCTTCCAGCGGATATTTATAAGTGGTGCCATACTCCTCTACATCTTTATAGTTATCAGCATCCATAGCTACTTCAAAATTAGAAATTGGTGTAGCACAGTGAGGACAATAAAGAGAAACCCTAAGACCCTTATAAATTAAATCTTTCTCATACATTTGCTTAAAAACCCACATTACGGATTCCATGTAGTTTAAATCCCATGTTTTATAAGCATTTTTAAAATCAACCCATCTACCAATGTGATCTATATACCATTCCCAGTCAGCAGATACATCATTTACATATTTTAAACATTCATCGATAAATTTCTTAACCCCCACTACCCCTTCTATATCCTTCTTACTTTTTATTTTTAAAGCATTCTCAACTTTATTCTCTATTGGTAAACCATGACCATCCCAACCCCAAACTCGTCTAACTCTATATCCCTTCATTGTCCAATATCTACCAAAAACATCCTTAGGAATACTGGATAATAAAGATCCGTAATGAGGGGTGCCGGTTACAAAGGGGGGGCCGTCTAGAAAGGTCCATTTTTTATCTTCAGGATTAGCTTCTATAGATTTTTCAAATGTTTTATCTTCTTTCCAAAACTTTAATAATTCCTCTTCAAGCTCAAAAAAATTAACCTGTGATGAAACACTTTTAAACTTAGCCATAATTTAATATTCTAACAAATTATTCTTCCTTATCATAGGTTATTTTCTCCTTAAAAAGTTGCAAGTGTTTGTCTAAAACCTTCTTGGAGATGACTAAGTGCTTCAACATCTTCTAATCCCCCGGCAATTCTTAAGTATTTTCCTTTAGAATCAAAAGAAACTCCTGTTTTATCAAAACAAAAGCTTTGGGCTAAACGGCAATCGTTTAAAACTCCATCTGATTCCAGAGCTCTTGCTAAATCAACTGCAGATAAATCCGTTGTCGTTGGTTGAATAAAAAATGCAGGTGCTGCCCCAAAAGGGAAATATTCACTTGCATATTTATAATTTGGATGGGTTGGCAAATTTGGATAGGAAACAGTAAACTTTTCTGACCCAACTTCAGCGCATGTCCGAGCTAGAAGAAAGGTATTCTGAGTTGCTAATCTGTGTTCACAATCAAACTGCTCCTTTGTTTTGGGAACAACTGCTCTTATAGTTTCAACAGCTGAAGGACCAAGGATTGTACCAATTCCTCTTCGATTCTTAAGCAAACTTTGAAGACAAAATTCATTATAGGTAAACAGTACCCCTCCAAGCTCTTGGTTTAAGGCATAAGACTTGGTTGCACTCTCAACACCAATAACCTTTAAATCCGTTCTTTGCAGCATTTCAGCCAATGGCAGATTAGAACCCGTAGGAAATGTATTATCCAATATAACCAATGGGTCTAATTCCTGTAATACTGGCAGGCTAAGAAATCTCTCCACATCAAGTACAGACATTAACGGTCCGTTAACCACTGTTTCAAAAAGCACTATTTTTGGGCTATATTTTTTGAGAGCATCCTCAATATCGGATAAAGATCCGGTATCAACAGACACATGATTTACTCCTCGATCAGTGAGCTTTTCAGTAACAAGCCACTCTGTTTGACTATATCCTTGAAAATTATGAACAACTAAATCTCCTTTAGAAGGAGAGGCAGCTTCAATAGCTGTATAAAGTGCAGACATACCAGTGTTAGTCAGTAACACACGCCCTTTATCAGCTCCAACAAGCATTGCAACATGTGATTCCAATTCATAAAGTGCAGGAAAGCCATCACGGAAATACATTTCGTGTTGTCCATATTCAAAATTTTCTTTTGCCTGAAGAACTTTTCCAAATGTTTCTACATCTAAAGCTGCAAATCCAGGACTCCTTGTTAATTCTTTATTTTTCATAATATTTTTTTTCCATAAAAAAACCTCCTGTGTAGGAGGCTTAAATCGATTAATCTATTATTTATTTTAGACTACGCGAAAAGACCTCCTTTTAGGGGGTTAATAATAATTTCTATAATAATTGAAATTACTTGCGTATTCATTAATTGCATAATAGCATGTTCCATAAAGAAAAACAAATTTTCATGTGTTATCTAATATTTTTGGAAGCCATTCTTTATTATCAGAAATCATTTGATCATATGGGATTTCATCAAAATTAAACCACTTAATTTCTTTTATAGATCTTTCGTTAGCTTTTAGTTCACCTTCCCAAATTAAAGTGGTAAAAGCTGTAAAAGGAATACCATCATATAAATACTCATAACCTTTCTTAAGATCTTCTATTTTTACATCAACCTGAATTTCTTCTTTAATCTCCCTAATTATTCCGTCTTCTATAGTCTCACCTTCTTCAATCCATCCACCAACTCCATTCCAAATCTCATGTCCATCAGGATAATGAACTCTAAGTAACAATACTTGATTATCCTTTATAAGAAAACATGCTGCAGTTTGTCTCATTATTTATATCCCTGGGCCTGAATATTAAACAGTTCAGCATATAGACCATTTTTCTTCATTAAAGTTTTATGATCCCCTTCTTCTATAATTTTTCCCTCGTCTAATACTAGAATGCGATCAGCATTTCGAACAGTTGAAAATCTGTGAGAAATGATGATAACTGTCTTATCTTTTTGCAGTTTTTGAACTTTCTCAAAAATTTCATACTCTGCTTTAGCATCTATTGCTGAAGTTGGTTCATCCAAAATTAATATCGGTGCATCTTTAAGAAAGGCTCTAGCTAATGCCAACTTCTGCCATTGACCACCTGAAAGATCAATCCCACCTTCAAACATTTTCCCTAAAGTTTGATTAATACCTTTGGGTAAGTCTTCCACATAACTATCTGCCCCAGACTTCTTAATGGCTCCTTTTAGAGCTTCTAAATCTCCATTTTTCTTTGAATCTCCAAAATAGACATTTTCTTCAAACGTGAATTGATATTTAATAAAATCTTGAAACAGAGCCCCTACCATCTCATGCCACGTTTCTAAATCAATTTCTTTAATATCTACACCATTTAATAGAATTTCTCCTTCTGTCACATCATAAAATCGAAGTAGTAATTTAATTATAGTAGTCTTGCCGGCTCCATTTTCTCCAACTAAAGCAACCTTTTCTCCTTTCTCGATAACTAAGTTAAAATCATGCAAAATATCACGCTGGGTTCCAGGATATCTGAATGAAACGTTTTTAAATTCAATTCTTGGGGGATTTGGCTCGGAGGGAATGGATTTAGGATTTTCTGGTGAATTTATAGCTCTGGGATAGTTTAGAAACTCGTTATATTTTTCTAAATATTTAACTCTGACATTAGAAGCTGAATAGTGATCCAGCATCAGTTCACTACCTGAAGCTAAAGCCAGAGTTTGTTGAAAGTACAAACTAAACTGACCAATACTTAATTTACCTGCTAGAATTGCTCCTAAATTCATAGCCTGAGTTACTGCAAAAGCCATAAATTGAATAAGATCGCTTAGAAATATTTGATTGGTAGTTTTATCATTAGCTTTTAAAAAGCCTTTAAAATACTCATCTTTGATTTGATTTAACTTTAAGAGAAGCAAATCTCCGTTTTTAAATATGGCAATTTCTTTTGAGGTACCATCTTGTGATAATAAACTTCTTATATATTCCCTTATTCGTCCCATCAAAGATCTTTTTTCATACATATATGGATAGATCGCTTCCCTAAAATTATTTAAGGCAAAGAGTGATGGAATAGTTGCTACTAAAATTATAGGAATAAAAATAGGAAAAGCCGGAAGCAAGATTACTGTAGCCGTAATAGTTTTAGTAGCAGCGTCGATTAGGCCAATAAATCTTGTCAAAAAATCTTCAATGTTGTGTTTTACATCTGTCATTTGAACTTTAAGATTTTGAAACTCAGGTCTTTCAAAAACTTCGGGATCTAGAGTGGTTAGTTTTTTATTAATTTCAATATCAAGATAGTCATTTAAATTAAATTGATAAACCAAATCTTTTGTTTGTAAAAAATTAGTTAAATAAAGCCGAATAACAGAAGCTATTAAATAAACTATTATCATCCAGGTCAAATCTTGAAAAGTTACATGAGGCCTACTGGTAAGTAAATCTAATAGTTTCGAGAGTAAAAATACCTGAATAAAAGGATAAATAGTGCTTTCGTTAATTTTACTAAAAATTGAGAGCAAAGAATAAAATCCATTGGCTTGCCAGGAAATCTTTAAAGCAAACCAACCATATTTTAGAGTTTTGAGCATAACTTTATGATAAACCGTTTTGGGATAATAAACTAGCGGTTGCCACGTAGAAAAGCTGGGATTTCTAAATCTTCATCTTCATCCTGTTCTCTAACTACTTCTGCTTCTGGCTCAGGTTCAGAAACAGATTGAACCGGTTGTTCTTCTTTCTCTTCTGTCCAGGAATGTTGCTGTTGACCTTGCTGCAAAGAAGATGAACCTACTCCATTACCAATATATTCTCTTAAGCGTCTTCTAGTTTCATCAAACCCTGTTGCTATAACAGAAATTTTAACCTGATCAAGCTGATCTTCCTTAATAGTAGCTCCAAAAATTATATTAGCATCAGGATCCGCAGCCTGAGCTATAATTTGAGCCGCCTCATTAACTTCTGCCATAGAAAGATCAGATCCTCCGACAATATTGAAAAGGACTCCTTTAGCCCCCTCTATTGAAACTTCCAAAAGGGGAGAGGCAATTGCCATTCTTGCTGCTGCTGAAGCCCTATTTTCCCCACCTGCAACTCCAATACCCATCAAAGCAGAGCCTGCATTAGACATGATTGTTTTAACATCGGCGAAATCGACATTAATAAGTCCCGGCATGGTAATTAAATCAGAAATTCCCTGTACACCCTGTCCCAGTACACTATCGGCCAATTTAAAAGCTTCCTGAAGAGTCATATTCTTCTCAACTGATTCTAAAAGCCTTTGATTAGGAATAACAATTAAAGCATCAACTTTATCCTTTAGCTTCTCTAGCCCTTCCTCGGCAACTACCATTCTCCTTGTTCCTTCAAAAGCAAAAGGTTTTGTAACAACAGCAACAGTTAACGCTCCAATACTTTTAGCGATTCCTGCTGCGATCGGGATAGCACCTGTTCCTGTCCCTCCACCCATTCCTGCTGTCAAAAAAACCATATCCGCATCCGCCAGTACATCTTCTAATTTTTGGGTCGATTCTTCAGCTGCCTGTCTTCCTACTTCAGGATCACCCCCAGAACCTAATCCCCGAGTTAACGCTTCTCCAATTTGTACTTTTGTTGGAGATTGATTATTCATCAGTGCCTGAGCGTCTGTATTAACAGCTACGAATTCAACACCTTGAATTTGCTGAAGAGAAATCATTGAATTTAAAGAGTTTGAACCACCACCACCTAACCCCACTACTTTTATTTTAGCGAACTTCTGAACGTCTGGCTTAACTAGCATACATTACCTCCAACTACTTTTATATTTTTACGAAGTAAAAATTCAAGGTTCTCGCGAAGCGAGGTTCTTATCTTTGCAAATTTTTGTACATCAGGTTTAACAAGCATAGTATCAGGCAGAATATATCACAACAAAACTACTTAGGGCAAGAAGGACTTAAATATCGCAATTCCTTTTTGAATCATTCCTTTAAGTGGTATATTTCCAGAAAGTACAGGAAGATGCATCTGACTAGAGGATCCTTGTGATGCGCCGTAAAGAATCAGCCCAGAAGCAGAAGCAAAACTAGGAGAATCAATTTCATCTATTAAACCTGCTAACCCGTCAATCTGACCAACTCTTGCAGGAAAACCTAATACATATTTTGCCTGATCTAAGACCCCAATAGTTAAAGCTCCACCACCGGAAATAACTAAACCTGAGGGTATTTGAGTTCCAAATCCACTTTTTTTAATTTCTTTACCAACATATTTAAATATTTCCTGAAGTCTTGGTCTTATAATCCCGTCAACTGCTGCTTTTCTGGAGATTTTCTGAATATCTTCTTCAATCCCTAAGGCTTTAATATCCAAAATCCCTTCATCCTTTTTCACCTTTTCGCTACTTTCCATTTCTCCTGCCATTGCTGGAACTTTTGTTAATTTTCCAAGCGATAACTTTATTTTTTCAGCAGATTCTAGAGATACTCTTAGCCCGACAGCTAAATCAGAAGTTATATGACGAGCTCCAATTGGCACTACAGATGAATACGAGACAGATCCATCTATAAAAATAACTACATCTGTTGTTTCACCCCCAATATCAACCAACACTACTCCCAATTCTTTTTCAGTTTCTGTTAGAACAGACAAGGATGATGCAATGCCTGAAAAAACTAATTCACTTACATCTATTCCAACTACCTGTACACATTTCACTAAATTTTTCATACTTGTTGTAGAACCAGTAATAATATGCGTTTCTGTCTCAAGTCTTACTCCAGTCATACCAATAGGGTCTTTTATACCCTCTTGTCCATCAACAGTAAAAGTTCTTGGAATAACATGCAGTATCTCTCTGGACGAAGGAAGCGGAATAGCCCTTGCAGCATCATTAACTCTTTGTATATCGCTCATTTTTATCTCACCCTCAGGTTCTGAAACTGCTACAACAGCATGTTGATTAACTGATTCAATTTGCGGTCCGCCTAAAGCCACATATGCTGAAGAAATCGAATATCCTGCCATTCTTTCAGCTGCCTCTACTGATTCTGTTATTGCTTTTACCGCTTCATCAATATCAACAACCTGATTTTTTCTTACACCTTTTGAATTTGTAGACGAAACACCAATTAAATTTATTTTTCCATTATCATCAACAGAAGCAATTAATGTAGCAACTTTGGATGAACCAACATCTATTCCGCAGATAATTTTGTCCTTAGCCATAACTATTTTTTCTTGGGGGCAATCCTAATAATAGGTTTATCAAATCGTAGGTCGATAAACTCTATACTTTCATTATCTATTTTAGCCTTGTTTAAGATCAGTTGTAAAGATGCAATTTGAATATCGATATTTTTATCCATTTTAAAAATAATTCTTGGCTCTGCATTAATCAAAAACAACTCTTCTGAATACATTTTAGCATTCTTTACCACAATACCGAATATTTTCATTTTCTCAAAGATTTTTAATAGATTTTCAATAACCCCCCCGCTTATTTTTTGCCCTACATTTATATTTATTCCATTAATGTAGATCATCGGAACATTCAAGTTTTCAATATTACTTGAATAAATCATTCCTTCGTCATCAACCACAAAATTATCAGACGTGGGATTTATAGAAAAATTAAAATTAGCCGAAGGCGAACTCTCAGCTGAAGAGGAGGATTCTGTTTTAGATTTATTACTAAAATCTTCCAACTCACCAGTGGGAGTAGCCTCCGAATTTTTTAAAAAGACTAAGATGGCGGAGGGCTCTCTCCCGAAAACAGAAAGATTAATCTTGTCAGTGAATTTTCTCTTTATATCAATATTTTTAATACAGATAAATTTTTTCCTTAATATGGATTCTGTTTTTGAGGGATTTATAAAGAAAATTGTTTGTCCTAAAAGATTTGAAGAATTTTGAATCTGTTCACCAGTAGCACAATCGGTTTTCCTTAATTCAATATTAATTGATTTGATAGTGAAAATATTAGACTTAACAATTAGACCGAAGAAGGAAAGCAAAATTAAAAAAATGATAAGTATGGATAAAAAAATCTTTAGGATACGCGTTTTGGATTTTATTTTTCCTCTTTTACTTACCCATCTCATAATCCTATTATACTTATTTTGTAAGCAGTATTGTTTCCAATGCTAGTCTTTTGGCAGCATCAGGAATAATAATTTTTTCAGCACCCTTAACTTTTTTAGTTAATTTTTCTATATTCTTTAACATTAGTTTGATATTTTCCATGAGTGTATATCCAGAAAGCTTTGATTGAGGAAGAATTCTTACTAAACCTACACTCTCAAAAAATTTGGCGTTTTGATTTTGTTCATCCTTATATAAATAAGGAATGGGTATTACCAAGGCAGGCTTTCCTACAAATGCAAGCTCTGATAAAGTATTAACTCCCGCCCGTGATACAACCAAATCTGCATTTGATAAAACTGCCCCATATTCTTCATCTATCCATTTAAAAACTTTGTACGAAGCAGTTTCTAATTTCTCTAATTTTTCAAAATCCTTAAATTTATTATCACCTGTAATATGAATTACACAGGCAATTTTAGCAAGTTTATCAATGCAATTTTCTACAGCTTCATTTATTGTGTGCGAACCCTGATTTCCTCCTGTTATTAATATAATTGGCTTTCTTTGTTTTTTCGCATATTTTATTATTTCATAATTAATTGAGGGATTAGCTTTTATAATTATTGCTCTTAGGGGATTACCAGTTACAATTATTTTGTCATTTAATTTTTTCTGATTTTTAAAAGATAAAGCAATCTTCGTTGCGAAAACGGAACTTATTTTATTAGCCAAACCAGAAACTAAAGTTTGTTCATGAACAATAATCGGTATGGAAAATAACCAACCAATAAAAACTAAGGGAACTGCTACATACCCACCAAATGATAATATAACATCAGGCTTTTCTCCTAGGATAAAAAATAAAGCCTGCATAAAACCAATAGGTATTTTTAGAAGTGAGGGAATTGTGAAAAGTGTAAAGTCTTTTTGTAATCTTCCTGTAATTATAGGAATAAATTTTATCCCTAGATCTGGAAGAACCTGTGATTCAATAGAGGGAGAAGTATCACCTTCTCTTGTAGTGTTTCTACCTATATATACAATTTCTATATTAGGTCTTTTTTTAAATTCTTCAATAACAGCAACAGCAGGTGTAAAATGAGCCCCAGTAACCAAAATCTTCATGAACAAATTATACGTTATTTTGCTTGGAGATGTTTAAAAGTATGCCTACTGCCGTCAAATTTGCAACTAGAGCAGATCCTCCGTATGAAATAAACGGCAATGGCACACCGGTTAAAGGAAGTAGTGCTATCATCGAAGATAAATTTATAGCAATCTGAATACCTAACCAAGAGGTTAATCCTATTGCTAAAATTCTACCAAAATTATCAGAACAATCCTGTGCTATTTTAAGGCCTCTTAATACAACAAAAAAAAATAATCCAATTAAAACAGCCGCTCCAAAAAAACCTAACTCCTCCCCTACTATTCCAAATATAGAATCTGTAGAAACCTCAGGTATATATTCAAACTTTTGTCTAGAATGACCAAATCCTAAACCTAATAATCCACCAGATCCAAGAGCAATTAAAACTTGTGATATATGATATGTAAAACCTTGTGGATCAGAAAAGGGGTCTAAAAAGGCAAGTATTCTTTTGCTCCTATAACTTGAAGTGAAAATCAAAATTAAAAAAGAGGATATAATCACCGGTATGCTAACTAAAAAATGCCAGAGTGGTGCACCACTTGCAAAATATAATAATATAGCCGTTGACACAAATACTATTGTAGATCCTAAATCTTTTTGAAATACTGCAATAACTAATGTTACTGGTATTACCATAAGTAAAAATGGGAGCAGCCTTGTTTTCTTTTCAAAAATAGCAGCAAGATAAATAACTCCTGTCAGCTTCATTATTTCTGCTGGTTGGATAGTTATAGGACCTAATTTTAACCATCTATGCGCTCCGCCCCCAGATATTCCAAGCCCTGGTATAAAAACCGCTAAAAGCAACAAGAACGATATTAAAATAAGTGGTAAAGAATATATTTTGAATTTACGGTAATCAAATTTTGTAAAGAATAACATTGAACTGATACCTAAGGTGACCCAAATTAATTGCTGCTTTATGTAATAATTATTATCGCCAAAATCCTTAAGGCCTTGTATTAAGGATGCATCGTAAACCATAATTAATCCAAATGTTATTAATATTAAAACACAAAAAAATAGATATATATCTAATGAGTATCGTTTCTGTGACTGAAAAAAAGACTTTTTTGTCATTTTGAAAGAAGAGCAATCCAAAGTCCAAAGATGGCAAAAAGCCCCTGAGCTAACCAGAATCTGGTAACAATTTTGGGCTCTTCCCAACCTATATATTTAAAATACATATGCAAAGGAGCAACCGGTAAAATTCTCTTGTTAAATATTTTTTTAGAAAGTATCTGTAGAAGTGATGATGCAATGATGATGATAAACATACCTCCTATCAAAGCTAGCGCCAATACCCTACCAGTTAAAAGCCCGACTACTGCCAATGTGGCCCCAAATGCAAAAGCACCGCCGTCTCCTAAAAAAATTCTTGCAGGCCAGATATTAAAATAAAGAAATGCGAATAATGCCCCTATCCAGATACCTATAAATGAAGCAAGAGTCAAATCTAGTGATCTTGATGTTAATGCTAAAAAAGCAAATAAACAAATTAACAGAAGTCCCGACGATAAACCGTCTAACCCATCTGAAATATTATACGCATTAGCGAAAGAAACTATTACAAATGCCGCCAATGGGATATACCATGCATTTATTACAAAATTTCCTAAACCTGTTATGTAAACATTATTAAGTCCACCTGAATAATAAAGCATTCCTGCAATAGAGAAAGACAGTAGTGATTGAATAATAAATAATTTCTTTCTTCCAAGCCCTAAAAATTTTCCTGCTCTCTTCGTTATTAATAATTTAACATCATCTATAAATCCTAATAATCCGAAAGAAATTAAAGTGAAAAGTAAAATTTTTAAGCTGGTCTTATCCTCAAATGGACTTATAAAACCATACCCTAAACTAAGTATTATAAGAATTATGATTATTAGAATTCCTCCTCCGGAAGGGGTTTTAATATCTGTTTTCATTAACTGATCATGTATAGGTGTGTTCGATTTTTCTCTATTATTTACAAACTTTCCAAATCTTTTTTTTAGGAAAAACAGTAAATCGATAAAAGGAACCATGCAGAAAGCTGTTATTGTAAAAGATAATAAAACTAAACCTAGAAGTTCTGTCATGTTTTTTATTTTTTAACTATTCTTTTAACCACCTCATCTAATCGTACAGCACGTGAGCCTTTTATTAAAACCACATCTCCTTTTGATAAATTCTTTAGAAGTTTTGCAACTATTTGAGAGTTTGGTAAATTAGATTCTATTCTTTCATCCCAAAAACCTAAACTTTTTAATTCATCCGCTATGAACTGAATATCACCTTGACCTAGTAAAATAAGATCTATTTTCTCCTTATATATTTTTTGTGCAATTTGTCTATGTAAATTTTCTGAAAATTGCCCCAATTCCCTCATTTCTCCTAAAACCAAAACTCTTCTTCTGGCATTTACCTGCATTAAAGTATCAATAGCCGCCTCGAGAGCGGATGGAGATGAATTATAAGTATCATCTAGAATTATTGATCCATTCGGACCGTTTAAAACCTGCATTCTGTGTTCCTGCTGTTCTACAGACTCCAAAGCAAATTTTATTTTAGTAAGAGGTATTTTATTAACAACCCCAAGTGCTGCTGCCGCTAATGCTGGATATATCTGATGTAACCCTAGAAAAGGAAAATCAATCTTAACTCTCTCAACTCCTAAATTTAACTCAAAACTGGTTTTAAAATTTTCAATCTTTACATTACCTGCCCAAACAGTACAATTCTCTGCATCAGTTCCAAAATATACTACTGAACCTTTACATTTTTTCTCTAGTTTTTTTGAATTTGCATCATCATAATTAAGAATTGCAACACCATCTTCTTCTAAACTCTCAATAAGTTTCCCTTTTTCCTCAGCAATCTGATCTAAATCCCCTAAATACTCATTATGAGCATAAGCAATTTTAGTTATGATTACAGTTTTTGGCTTAACCAAAGAAAGATAAAAATCCATCTCTCCCGGATACTCAATACCCATTTCTAGAACAACTTTTTTAACTTTAGGAGTTATTCTAAGAAGAGTTTCCGGAATATTTAAAACTGGATCAAGGTTAGATTTTGTAGTAATTGTTTTAAATTTCTGTGATAAAACTTTTAAACAGATTTGTACACAGGTGGTTTTTCCAACAGAACCACTAACACCTACAAAAATTTCCTTGGGGTAAATTTTAGCGTATTGCTTAGCTAGATATATTCTAAGTAAATGAATTGGTTTTTTAAAAGATGGGATTTTTGTTTTATATGGGGTAACCTGTTCCCAAATCGGATGATATGCTATATTCACGAATGTAATTATACCTCAATCTTTTCAATTTCGGCACCTAAACTTCTTAATTTACTAACAACATTCTCATACCCTCTTTCAATTAATTCCGCCTGATTGATTACGCTTTTGCCTCTGGCAACTAAACTTGCTAAAACTAGAGCCATACCAGCTCTTATATCCGGAGTTGCCAATTCTCTGCCATGTAGTTTAGATGGTCCATAAACTAAGCTACGATGGGGATCTGCTAATGTAATTTTTGCTCCCATTGAAATTAATTTATCGACGAAAAACATTCTTGATTCATACATCCAGTCGTGGCAAAGCGTTACACCGTTAGATTGTGTAGCCAAAACTATTACTACACTCATTAAATCAGTTGGAAATCCAGGCCAAATATTAGTAATAAGTTTTGGAATAGATCTTAATTTTTCAGCACTAGCTATAATACCATCTTCATCCCTCTCTAATTTAATTCCAAATCTTTTAAGAGGTTCTAATACTGGATCTAAATCTGTAGAATCAATTCCTGAAATTTTCACTCTGCCTCCAGTTATAGCAGCAGCTACAACATACGTCCCTATTTCAATATAATCAACACCAATCCTAAATTTTGTTCCTCTAAGTTTATTTACACCCTCTATCTCTAAGCTATCAGTTCCGATACCCTGTATGTTAGCTCCCATTTGAATTAACATTTTACAAAGATCAACAATATGTGGTTCAGTTGGACAATTTTTTATAATTACTTTCTTATCTGATAATGATGCAGACAAAATTAGATTCTCACAGGCAGTAACAGAGGCCTCTGAAAGAAAAATGCTATAACTCTTGTTATTTTTTTCCTCTGGATAGAAAAGTGTAAATTTAAGATCCTCTCTTTTTAAATTTGCTCCCAGATTTTGCAGACACTCCAAATGCGTTTCTATGCTTCTAACCCCTATAATATCTCCTCCTGGGTGATAGAAATGAACCTTACCCATTCTCGCTAAAATAGCCCCAACTAAAACTATTGATCCTCTTAACTTAACCATTAGTTCTTTTGGCAGAGTAGTCTGCTTTATTAAAGATGCCTGAATTTTAATTGAGGAAGCGCCTTTAGTTACTTTTATTCCAAGTTTTATTAAAATTTGAATTAAAATTTCTGTATCTTTAAGATCAGAAATATTTTCCAGTATAATTTCTTCTTCTGTAAGAAGTGCTGCTGCTATACAAGGAAATACAGAATTTTTATTTCCAGAAACTCTAATAGTTCCACTTAATTTATGTCCTCCTGTTATTGCATACTTCATAATTTGTTAGACCTTTGCCTTAACTCTAAAAATAGCAGATAAAATTATATGCTTCTTAGGGTTTAAAGCTTCAGCTCCAATCTTTTCAATTTCAGATGCTGAATCTAATATTTTAATACTTTTAGTAGCATCCTGCAAAAACCTATTTAAAAAAAGATTACCTCCTATGCTTCCTGGTAAACCTGAGAATCCTTTATTATCCAATCCTTGAGCTTCCAGATACTCACAAAACCTATTTATACTTACTCCTGAATCTACTTCAATCATTGCTTCCTCTACTCCAATACCAACCTTGGTAACCTTTCCCTTAACAGAAACCGTTGTAATATTCTGCGTTCTATTTTTAACAACTAAACCATCAAATCCTATGTCTGAAATCATCATTTTAGAACCTGTACCAAAAAGAAAAAAAGGTAATCCTAACTCTCTACAGATCTTTGTAATTTTAATAAGTTCAGAATTTGTAAAACTTATAAAAAATAACTTTGCAGGTCCTCCAACTTTTAAGGCTGTGTACTCTGCTAATGAAGCATTAAATTTAAATCGATCATTTCCAAATGAATCAACAATTAGTTTGAATTTTGAATCCATTATTCTAAAGTTTTCTTCACTGCTTCTAGATCAGACCATAAAATTTCTTTTTTTCCATCTAAATTCATAGACTTTTCATGACCTTTTCCAAAAATTCCAACAACATCTCCTTTTCTGGCTAGTTGATTTATTGCAAGGTTTATTGCTTTTTCTCTATCCTCCTCTACAAAGAAGTTAATTCCCTCTTTTGCCCCTGCTTTCATAGCTCCTTTAGTTATTTGTTGCTTTATAATTTTCCATTGACCTCTTGGATCAACTGCTGTTACAACAACAATATTAGAAAGTCTTTGAGCTATTTCTCCAATCATTTCTCTTTTTTGTTCATCCCTAAAACCTTCACATCCTATTAGAACAATTAGCCTGCCTTTAATTTGAGATTTTAATGTTCGTAATACCTGTTCCAACCCATTAGGAGTATGTGCAAAATCTATGATAATCTTTATTCCTTTATTATTTTCTATATCTTCCATCCTTCCGTTTAAATTCTGAAAATCTTCAACAGTCTTTCTTGCAATATCTTTATTTATCCCTAAATCAAAAGCTACAGCTAATGCGGCTAGTGCGTTTTCTATATTATAATCGCCGGCTATCTCCAATTTTAATTTGGCATCTTTTTGATTAAGATCCCCATTATTCAATCCAAAGGTTAAAATATTGCCTCTTTTAATGTTTAGATTTTCATTTACAACTGCTTTTCTGACATTCTTTAATAACTTAAGCTTAATATTTTTATAGTTATCAAAATTTTTATGATAATCTAAATGTTCATGAGTAATATTTGTTATTACTCCAATTTCAAATTTTATCCCCCAGAATCTATATTGATCTAAAGCATGTGATGTTACTTCAAGTATCATATATTCATCACCAGAATCAACAGATTGTTTTGCAAATTTTTGAATCATAAAGGGATCAGGAGAAGTTACATGAAATCCTGTGTCATAAGATTTTCCACCTATTACAGCATTAATTGTAGAAACCATAGAAACTTTTTTACCAGCAGATTTTAAAATCTGGTAAATCATATTAGTAGTAGTAGTTTTTCCATCAGTACCAGTAACCCCAATAACTTTTAATTTTCTACTCGGAAATCCATAAGTAAAATTGGCCAAAATGGCTAAAGGCAGATGATAAAAATTATTAACGACTTTTTGAGACAAAATTTTGCGTACTAAGTTTTTCATTTCGTAATTATATCTTAAATCTACTCCGTAGGAGCGATTTTATTGTAAACGCAGTTTACGTGAAGATTACTCCGTAGGAGCAATCTTATAGTAATTGAATAACTGTCTGGATATTTCAAAAAAAGTTGGTGCTGCTGTTTCTGCTCCAAAGATA
>Ga0209541_10001624_pt1 | contig 44215 bp, 48 predicted proteins | sample RifCSPlowO2_01_FD_184027 | JGI IMG/M metagenome (GOLD analysis project Ga0209541, IMG submission 184027) | Groundwater microbial communities from Rifle, Colorado - Rifle CSP2_plank lowO2_0.1 (SPAdes) (version 2) | ecosystem: Environmental > Aquatic > Deep subsurface > Groundwater | place...
ATCTTCAATATCTTTACAGATTTGTTTCACAGTTTCAACATACTTGTCTTCTAAAAACAAATCTTTTCTGTACTTAATACACAAAATAGGTTTATCCCCACAGCAAGCTATGGGATATTAAACTAAGATAAAACCATCTAATCCATGGTTTCTTAACATATATTCTAAGTCAGCCATAAATTTAGAATAAACAAAAGATAGATAAATTAAACTATTTAATCAATGATTATTAATTCCAAAATTAATTATTGATAAGTAATTAAATAAAATATAACCTTTCTGCAATAAAATCCATTGTTTAACTCACTTAATTTTATTAGATCCATAAATTAGCTGTAAAATATAAATAAAAAAATAATGGAACTAACTTTTGGCTAGCCCTTAATTTAAAAATTCACTTTTTCTTTTTCTTTTTACCGCCACGTGCCATCTTTGCTTCGCAGACGTATGTGGTCTACTCTAAGTTAGAATAGATTTCCTGATCCGTCGACGTAGTATAAGAATCCAGGCTTACGTTTAATTGCGTTCTTTACTAAAACTGTGCCCATTTTACACCTCCCTTTTTTAACTTATTAATATGATATAATATCGTCGGTGAAGTCCTATTTAAATGTTTTTATTTTCGTTAAATTTTAAAACCTTAATTAAAACAGCTTCTATATCCTTCAATTCTTTTTCCCATATCACTAAGGTATTATAACCAAATTTGGCAAAATATTCAATCCTTCCTTTTTCAGTTTCTTCATAACATCTTGCTTTTTTTGTATGCCAATAATCTCCAAAAACTTCAATTATTTTTTTATTTTTAATATCAACAAAATCAGGATTTTTTGTTCCCAAAATAAATTTACTATCTCCAACGAATTTATAGCTAAGATTATTTTGTTTGATTAAGTTTAAAAGTAAACTTTCTTTTTTGTTTGGGTTTTTTATTAAAGCTTGAATCCTTTTTTTTATTACTTCAGGATTCTTGTTTACTTTAGCGTTTATTATTGGATTCTTCATTGGATTGTTTAATTTCATCCTTTTTGAATATTCTATAAATACTCCATTTCTTAATTTGGTTAATGTAGTTTTCTTTGCAATTTCTTGATAATTCCTTTTAGCTGTAGCTTTTTTAACAATCTCTGGATCCCACATTGGATTTCTAGTTTTATTTCTTTCAATTAATTTTGATATAGCGTAAGAAGAATTTTTCTTTCCTTTAAGAGCCTTTGATAGATTTTTTCTCCATTCTTCTGAAAATGGCGGCCTATTTTTTCCTTTATTCCATACAATTATTTCTCCACTTGCATATTTTCTTTTCTTTGTTTCGCTTATTTTTCTTTTAATCTCTTCTTTCATATAGTTGATTTAATAATTTTTATTTATATATCCTGTGTGCAGATATGTCCAATGCGTCCAGTGTGTCCACTGCCTTTCCAAAATTTAGAAATATTTTTACAAAAATGGAAATTATTCTAATCTTTTATCTTATCTAGTTATATATTAATTTTTGAAAATTATTTATTAAGAATTTCTAAAGGTAAAAATTATTAATCGAAATATATATAAGTTTGACATAAAAAGTTTATGAATTTAATAGATTTTAGAGAAATATATAATATAGGAAAGAGTTCTAGTGGACAAAGTTTTAAATTTTATGAAAAAATAAATCTTGAAATAGCCAAATATGCAAAGAGCGTTCGTAGTTCTATAGAATAAAAAAAGAAGCTAAAAATAAAAAAGATGTTGAAGACATATGTGACAGTATTTATGAAAGTCTTAATGAACAATTTTTATATTTGCAGAATAATTTAGAAGAATCATTAAGGTCCAGAAGGGTTAGTAGAATAGATTCTAGTGTAGATACTAGAAATTATTTAACAGCTATAAGCATGATCACTATGGATATGTTATCATTAAGGCAATTTTTTGTACATTTAGATCTTTATTCTTTTGCAGATAAAGGTTATCTTAAACATTTGGGAATTGAAAAATAATATTTAGATTTTTAAAAATTTTTTATCTATTAATAATTTATATAAATAAAATTTTATGTTTTAACAATCACAGAAGAATCTTCTAAACCATTCATATCATGCGTTCTATTATTATCTATCTGATCTTTATACACATTTGTATGTATAATAAATATTTTAAAGAAATTATTGCAAATAATCGAGATTGAATATTTTAATTAAAGATTGTATTAGTTAGATATATCAATCTTCATTCTTGATGTATCTATTAACTTCACTTATTATTTTACTATGAAAATCATTTGTAATAGAACATAACTTCTTTTTTATTATCTTTTCATTTATTGTAAACAATCTTTGTGGTTTTACCCAACTTTCAAATGGTATTTTTCCATTTTCTATGTCTTTGTTTGTTATTAATATGCCTTCTTTTGGTTTGTTGCTTGTTATTAAGCAGCATATCCTATCTTCACTATTATTTAATTTTCTATTTGAGATTATTAATGCAGGTCTTTGTTTTGATCCTGTTAAGTCTGAGTAAGGAAAAGGCATAAGAACAATTTCCTTTTGTTCAAACATCATTCCATCTTTCATCTGTTTCATTATCCCAATCCTTTTTTAATACTTCTTCTGAAGCCAACATTGTTAATATTCCTTCTTTATTTTTATTCTTATCAAGACTTTTTAATTCTTTTAGCCTTTCTTTTATCATCTTTCTTATGAATTCACTCCACTTTATCTCTGAATATTTATGCATCTCTTCATATACTGAGTCTTCTATAGATAATGTAACATTTGTCATAATATTAAGTGAACTCACTTATTTATATATTTTATGTTAAGTTGAGATTAAATATTTTAGTTTTATATTAAATTATTTAGTTCAAGTGTTAGATTAAATATTTTAATCAATAATTATAATATTTAGATTAACAAATTACGTTATGCTGTGGTTCAAATGGAAAACTTGATACTGATGGAAAGATACTTTTGAAATAAGGTTAAAAGTTGATGACAAAGAACTAAGTTGGACTTATTTAACTTTTGGAGGACTTTGGGAAGCTGGCATTAATGGGATTTGGAATTTATGTAGAATAATATATTATCTACTCTTTATTTTTTTAAGGAAAATAAGAGAAATTTTTCCAGAATGTGAACCAAATAATAGCTAATTAAATATTTTAATCAAAGATAATATTATTTAGATTAATTTATATGATTAAATATTTTAGTCTTTAATTAGAATATTTATTTTTAAGAATATTATAGTTCACAAACAGTTTTTATTTTATGTAGATAAAAATTAAAGGATTCTCTTCAAACAACGGCTGATGATGTAGAAAATATTTTTTTAACAAAAATATATCGAAGAGCCAGACCATGAAAATAACATCGTAAAAATCTATCAACCGAAGATTAAAGAGAATCGTTTTATCAAAATGATATTTAGGTTATTTAGGAAAAATTTAAATCTAGAAGTGTACTCTAAACTACGAAATATAACAAAAGATTGTTTAAAGGATTAAAATGCCTTTATAAGGCTTATTAATGGGTTTTATTAATATCTGATTATATACCATCTATAATAAGAAAATATAATTTAATAATGCCCCTTAGTTATGAACCTGTAAACTTCAACTATTACCGCAAGGATCATAAGACCAAGCATTACATAAAAAAACCAGCTGCTTAATTGACTGGTTTTACTTAATTCTCCAAAAATAAGGTAGGAAACATAGATCAAAATACCTGCCCCAATTAATGCACCAATAAATTTTTCTAAATCTCTAGACATTGTTTGTACCCCTTCCAAAAAGATATCCAATTATACCTGATGCTAAAGATGTAAGTGTGACAATACCAAACTGCGGAATTTCTTTTCCAGAGATATTCTGATTTAGGAGATAAATAATTCCGGTGATGCAGATCCCTGCAAGAATTACTCCCCCAATCACCAAGATTTTATTCACTTTAATCTGTTCTCTCTGATTTGAATTAACCATCTTTTAAATATTGATTCTTCCACTTATAATCTTTGTTATAGCAAACTATTTAATTAAATTATACTCTTAAAATTATAGAAAAAAGATGGATGAACAAGAACTAAATAAATTTGAGAATTTTTTAAAGAATTTTACTAAAAGAAGTGGTAAAAAGATAGGAGAAAGAACCATTCATGGAATTCTAACGTTGGCTAAGTTCGTAGAACAATCATCTAACTGGGAGAAACTAGAAATACTTGCCAAGCGTTATGCGACTTACCTAAAAGAAAGAGATTATCCTATAGCAAAGTATGGTTTATGGTTATATTTAAAATCTTTAAACTACCAAGATAAGTTTATTAAAGAATTAATTAGTTTTAAGAAAAGAAATTTAAGTGCTTTAAGTGATGAAGAAAAATTAGCACAATCTGTTTTAAGTAAAAAAGAATTATTATTTTTAGTTGATAATATTCCAAATTTAAGAGACAAAATAATAGTCAAAATGTTATACGACACGGGAGCCAGGGTTTCTGAAATAACAAAACTAACTTTGAAAGATATAGATTTAGAAACAAAAGAGATAGAAGTTATGGGTAAAGGAAGAAAACCTAGAACAGTTTATATGCATAATTCAACTTTAGAGTTATTAAAAAATTATATTAAAGATCAAAATATTTTATTACCAAATTCTGAAGTTTTTAGAGTAACTCCAATGACTGTCTGGTATAATTTAAAGAAATATGGAAGAGAATTATTGAATAGAGATTTACATCCACACATGTTAAGACATTCCAGATTACAACATATGGCTGATGAAGGAATAGACTCTTTTGCAATAAAATCTTATGCTGGACACTCAGATATCGGGACTACACAAATTTATGTTAAAGCTTCTAAATTCCAGGGCAAATTAGCTTTTGATAAGGCGGGAGATCCATGGGAGAAGAAATAATTTATGTAATTTAGTTAAAGATTAAATATTTTAATCCTCTTTTTTGTCTATAGCTTCTAATTCATCTTTATCTAATTGTTTTAATAATTCTAATCCCCTTTCTGTTATTCCTGCATAACTTTCTTTACCTTTTCTATATTTTCTAACTAAATTGTGATCTACTAAAAAGGAAATGTATTCTGATAATGTTGATCTTACTTCTGAATATTTTTTATCCCTATATATTATTGCAGCCAAGGATTTGTATGAAATTTTAGATCCCACTTGTTTTTGTAAATGATACAATTTAACAAACATATTTACTTGTGTTGCTGTAAGAATGTTCAAAATATCTTCATCATTATGTTCCATTTTCTCATCTTCATCTTTCTCTATTTGTTTCTCTATTTTTGGAGTTTCTTTTATAATCTCTCTTGATTTGTAGTTCATTGAGAAAATTAGATTTTCTAATCTTTTTAGTCTTTCATTTATTTCTTCAATTTTGTATCTATGTTCTTTATGAGAAACTTGTAATGTTCTATGCCATTCTCCTAATTCTTCAATATCATTTTTTACATTTTCAAAAGAATTTTTTAGAATTCTATGCACCTGGTCTATTTTTCTATGTGCTTCTTTGTCCTCTTTTCTTTTGAATAACCAAAATACCATTGATAAAATATAAGATTTAATCTAGCTTTTATAGTTTTCTATATTGTTCGATGATTGTTCGATCGGTTCGACGAACGGTTCGTAGAACTCTATCGAACGGTTCGTAGACGTCTTCGAACTTCGTAGAACGGTGAGAATTAAAAAAACCTTAGATTTTAAGGATAAATTGAGCAATTTCTATGAAAAATTAAATATTTTATCAAAAGTGAGGATCGCAAAGTTGAATATTTTTGGTGAAAATGCGCTAAAAGACTAAGTTTTTATAAAAATGAGATTAGAAAATGGAAGTTTTTGGTCAAAATTTGTTAAATTTCACAAAAGTGAGAGTTAATTTTTAAGAATAAATGAGAACTTTCCGAAAAAAATGTGAAAAATGGTAGTATTTTTGAATAAAGAGTCTAAAATTATCAAAAGTGAGAGTTAATTTTAATGGGCGGCTGAGAAAAATAGGTTTTTGGAGGAAAATGAGAACTAATTTATTGAAATTTGCTAGATTTTATGAAAAATGAGTGTTAAATTCTGGTGATTGATTGATTAATAATAAATTTGGGAAAAATAAGAGGTTAATTCTTGATAAATAATTGAAAAATTTTAAAATTTTTATTAAAATGAGACTATTTAATATCAAAAAGAGTAGTTTGATAGGGGTCAGTTTCATAAAACATGTTAATTAAACGCTGTTTTAAGTTTAAAGCCTTGAAATCCGGCCTTATAAACATTAAATTCGTACGATTATTCAATCTTTTCTTAATCAAAGGTGCATTTTTCTTTATTAAAGCACTAATATGGCTTCTAATACAGTGTTCTGAAAGTTCCATCTTTTGGGCTATATTTGTATAATTTGTTTCGTTTTTCTCGTCTTCTAGTTGATAAACAGTCAAAAAAAGCTTCAATTCCTGTTTAGAAAGACGTCTAAAAATCCCTTCTAAATTGGACCTTAATGCCAAAAAGTTGGGATCTTGAAGAGTTATTTGATTATTTGGTTGATTAAATGATTGATTGTTGATTGATTGTTGATTGATTAAATGATTAAATGATTGATTAACCCCATTGTTTCCAATGGAAACCTCATTATTAGGCTTTATAGGCTCTTTTAGGCTATTCTGTTGATTAGGTGATTGATTAGTGATTAAATGATTAAATGATTGATTGATTAAATGATTAGGTGGATTTTCAGGAGTTTTTGGCTCTAAATTCTTTAATATTTTATTAATCCTTAAAGAAAGATCACTAATTGATTGACTTAATCTCTTTATTGCTTCATTTTGAATAGTTATTACTTCTTTTTGTAGTTTCACTTCCTTGCTCAATAAACTCATATCTTCTTTAACTTTTGAAAAGGATTGTTTGATGTTTTCCTCATTTAGCATAAATTAAAATTAAAAAAGAATTATAAAAGCATTATGGATGTTAAGAATAGCTATTTGATTGATTAAATAATAAAATAGTTATTAGAATGAAGTCTAATGCGACTATTCTTTTTTAGAAGTTTCTTCAGTTTTTATTCTTATTAATGGTATTCTGAAATGGGCAGGTAAATTAAGATCATCTGCTAATTGTAAGGCTTTTATATTGCACTTAAATAAGATTGTATTAAAAACTTCAGTAGAAACTTTTTGTTCTAATTTCCTGTCTTTATTCCAAGATTCAAGAATTTCTTTTGTTTTATTTGGTTCATCCATAAGTAAGACTACACCATTTAAAGACATTTTACCTACTTTTCCATATGTAATGTCAAATTGAAAATCTAATTTTAAAAGACCTTTGCCTTCACTGAATGGTAATTTTTCTTCCTGGATTTCTAGTAAATTAATAGAATTTGCAATTTTATCTTTAGGATCTAATTTGCCTGTTCTTTCAACATTTATTTTTGTAAAATTAAAACCCACTATTGCCATGGTTTTGATCTGAATGTTTAATATTTAAAGATTTTGGTAATGTATTACATTTGTTCAGGGGCTTCAATTCCTAATAAGTTTAAAGAATTTTTCAAGACATGCTTTGCTGCTTTTACTAAAGCTAATCTTGATAATCTTACATCTTTGTTAGACTCATTTAAAACTTGGCAAGAATGATAGAATTCATTAAACGTTTGAGCTAGATGAAATGAATAATTGGTTATAATGTGTGGGCTCAATTGCGAGTGGGCATTTTCTACTGCTTGTGGGAATTCTGATAAAACTTTAATTAATTTAGATTCTTTTTCTCCCAATTGATAATTCTTTATTTTTAAGGTTTTTTCAGATTTTTTTATTATACTTGATGCCCTTGCATGTGTATATTGTATGTATGGGCCTGTATCTCCTTCGAAACGGATTGATTCTTCTGGTTTAAATGTGATATCTTTTTCATGGTCAATTTTTAAGTAATAATATCTTAATGCAGCCATTGCAATAGAATTTGAACGTTTTTCTTTTTCCTTTTTTGTAATTTCATTATACCTCTTATCTATTTCTTCAATTGCCATTTTGTTTAGTTCTTCAATTAAGTCATCAGAATCAACAACATTACCTTCACGAGATTTCATCCTTCCAGATTCAAGATTAACCATCCCATAACTAAGATGATAGAGTTTGTCTGCCCATAGATTTCCTAATTTTTTAAGTATTGTAAAAAGAACTTTAAAATGGTGTTTTTGTTCTACTGCACTTACAAAAATTGATTTATCAAATTTAAATTCTTTATATTTCAATATAGCTAAGTAAATGTCTTGTGTTATATAAATTGATGTCCCATCTCCCCGTAATAATATCTTTTCTCCAAGTCCTTCTTTTGAAAGATCGATGAATATTGCACCTTCTGGCTTCTTTTGTACTTGGTGTTTTTCTAGGGCCTCTAAAATAATTTCTTTTCCGTTTTTGTATATATTTGACTCAAAATATTCTTTGTCTATTTTTAGATCAAATTTTTTGTATGTTTCTCTAAAACCCTCAAAAGCCCAGTTATTCATCTTTTTCCATAATTCTAAAATTTTTTTATCTCCTGCTTCCCATTTTCTTAGATATTCCTGTGCTTCTTCTTCTAATTTTGGATTTTCCTTTGCTGCTTTAGCAAATTTAACATAATAATCACCAACAAAGTGATCTGATTTTTTATTAGATTTCTCTGGACTATCATTATTTCCAAATAATGCATAGGCTAACATAGATTTACAGATATGCACACCCCTATCATTATTTAGATTTACTACAATTACTTCATTACCCATGAATTTTAATAAGTTGCATACTGCCTGACCTAAAATAATATTTCGTGCGTGCCCGATATGGAGCGGCTTGTTTGTATTAGGACTTGGAAACTCAATAACCACTCTTTCTTTTAATAATTTTGAACCATATTTTTCTTTTTCTTTTAGGATTTGATTAATTGTTAATTCTGCTAAAAATGTTTTATTTATGAAAAAATTAAGATATGGACCTTTTATTTCTGTTTTTTCTATGAATTTTGGTAATTTTAATAATTTTTGTATTTCATGGGGTTTTTTGGATAGTTTAAAACAAGGCAAAGCATAATCACCTAATATTGGATTTGGTGGGACTTCTAAAATAATTGACTCATTTATTTGGTTGGAAATCTCTTTTATTAATTCTGATTTTAAATCCATAGTTTTTGTATTTTAATGTTAGAATATAAACTTTTTTGATTTATGATTCTCTTCAAACAACGGCTGATGATGTAGAAAATATTTTTTTAACAAAAATATATCGAAGAGCCAGACCATGAAAATAACATCGTAAAAATCTATCAACCGAAGATTAAAGAGAATCTTGATTTATAATGTCCTAATTTATAGTAAGTTATATAAAATTCTTAGATTGGAATTGGCTTACTGTTAGTCAAAAACAACTTTCACATTGAATTTTATATTTATCTTTTTATTGTGTTATTACAGGTTAATGATTAGAAATGTTTAATATTTACATTGTGCCCAACCTTAATATAGTAAAATAGACAACAGACTAATTAGGCAATAATGGCATTCATAAGAATAAAAAAGGTAAAAAAGAATAGTGGTAAGGTTTACGAATATGCTCATTTAGTTGAAGGAATTTGGAGAAAGAAAAGGATTGTAAGACCGAATCTAAGATATCAGACTAACGAAATGAGTCCACAGACTTTGGCAATAAATCAAACAAAGAAAAACTATAAATTTAGAAAATTCAACAATTCATTACATAAATATAAAAAATTTCTTGGGAGAGTGTATAATTATCGAGATAAAGACAAGCGAGAATTTGAAGATATGTTTGGTATTAGTTTTAAGGATTTTGTAAATTCTAGTAATATAAATGAGATTTATAAAAAACTGATAGATTTTGAGTTGTTGTGCAGAAATTTTAGTTATAAATATAATATACTGTATAAGGATGGATTTTTTGTGGATTTAAACAGGTTGATTGTGCATAATGGGAAAGAAGATGTTGTTTTGAAGATTAGTAAAAGAAGTGGTTATTTGTGTTCTTTAAGTTTGGAAGAATTATTTAAGATTGACAAGGTTGGAGGAAGAGATGAGGGAATGCATTTAATGAAGAAATTAAGAATGGTGGGAATTGAATTAAATCCTGAACAGTTTTATATTTTGGCTGAGAAATTGTTAAATGTAAACCAATAAATAATCCAAGTTAAATTTTTATAGTTTATATTTTCCATAAAAGTAATGAATGAATATAAATTCAAAAAATTTGAAAATTTAAAATTTACTATCAAAAGGTTTAATGTTTATTTCTTGCATGGGTTGCTGCATGATACACATGAAATTCCTTTAAAAAATTTTTATACATATTGGGGAATTAGTTTAATTAAACTATTAAAAGACAAGCCACATATTAGTTGTAGAACAATAAGATTTGATAACAAAACAGATGAAGCATGGGCAGATATTAATGTGATAATTGGTGATGGAATTATAACATTTGCATATCATAGTGATGTATGGTCTAGTAGACTAGGAATTAAAATTCCTGAATTTGAAGACTGGAATATAGAAAGTGCAATTCTTGAAAGTCAAGGAATGAATGAAGTTCATATATTCAATCCTAAAGTGGTGGGAATTTGTATTAATATTAATAAAATAGAAGATGATGGTGGCGTTATTAATAATACCATAAATAAGTTTAAATTAATTCCTAAAAAAGAAAGACCGAAATGGAATGGAATATACAAACCTCAATATACGGATTATGTAGATATTCAAGAAAAGGCACAAAAATATAAACTTTCAGTTTACGGATTATTAAACGGAAAACTGTATTCTTTGACATATAAAAATAACAAATTCTTTTTGGATAAAGAAAAGAAACCAAAAGATGTGATAGCATAAGTAATTTTGCTGAAATTCAACAAGTCAAATTATTTATATTTTTGCTAAATTTTTAAAATTTACCATGAACAATTATAATTTCAACTACTATATATACCGAATGAATTTTTTAATTTGATTTAGTGTTTAATAATTTTTTTAATACAATTTTATTTTTGCCTTCCCAAATCAAAGCATTTTTTAGAACTTCACTAAAACGCTCTACTGGAATAATTTTTATTTTTTCAAGCTGTTCTTTAGATAATACCAAATCATTGTAATTCTTTTTTGGAACTATAACTTGTTTTAAACCTGCTTCTATTGCAGCTTCTACTTTTGCAGTAACTCCACCAATTGGAAGGACTTCTCCACGAATTGATAAAGAACCTGTCATTGCTGTATCCTGTCTTACTGGAATATCTTTTAAAGCTGAAACTATTGCTGTGGCAACTGCTATTGATGCAGAGTCTCCTTCAACACCGGAATGGGTTTGAATAAACTGAATAAATATATCATGTTTTTCTTTTATATCTTCATTAAATACTTTCAAAATTATAGCTGAAACGTTTTTTACTGCTTCTTTTGCTATGTCCCCTAACTGGCCTGTTGCTATAAATTCTGCTTTTTCTCCGCCTTTTGTTACTTCAGATTCAATTGGCAAGACTAAGCCTGATAAAGCAGCGCCTGAACCAATAACAGCTAAACCGTTGACACGACCTATACGAGACCCTGATGTTATTATTACTTCGTATTTCTTTTTATTTTCAATATATTTGTCTGCTAATTGTTGTTCTAATGGTCTTGCATATTGTCTTGCTTTTATTATATGTTCTCTTTCTACTAATTTTGAATTTGATTCTAAGGCTAAATCACCTGCTGCACGAATGAGTCCTCCTAGTTCACGCAGACGGACTGTAAGTTTTCCTGATGTTCCTGCCATTTTTCTTGCTTCTTTAATAATTTCATCTACTGCTTCTTTTTTGAAATGAGGAATTTTTTTATCTTTTACTACTTCCTGAGCAACGAATTGGACTAATTTATTCCTATTTTCTACGTTATCATCCATAGTTTCATTCATGTAAACTTCATAACCATAACCACGAATTCTTGATCTTAGTGCGGGGTGCATTTTTTCTAGTATTTCCAGGTTTCCTGCTGCAACTAAAATAAAATCAGTTGGAACTGCTTCTGTACTTACCATAGAACCTGAAGATCTTTCTGACTGGCCTGTAATTTTATATTTTTTTTCCTGTAATGCTGACAATAATTCCTGCTGGGAATGATAATCTAATAATCCAATTTCATCAATGAAAAGAACCCCTGAATTTGCTTTTTGAAGCATTCCTGCAACAACACGTTCATGTGCTGGTGTTCCTAAACCGCCTGAATTTTTTACTAATATCTTATTTGCGAATAAATTTCCTGATTCTGTTGTAAGATTATATAAATAACCATCATATTGTATTTTTTCTATTTTCTTTACTCTTTCTGTTTTTAGTTTAAATGGCAATTCTTCTGGCATTTTATTATTTGAAGAGTTCTAGTTTTTAAATTTAGTGGTTGGATTTTTTAATATATTTTTGGTATTGTTGTTTATTTATACTATTCCATATATCTAAAAAGAAGAGTTTATATTGCCCTGCTATTTTTTTAGAAGTTATTTCTACAGCAGTTGGTCTTTCTTCCCATACCCAATTAATAATTTTATTGTCTGTTATGATTAAACCAAAAGGAATATTAATATTTGAAAATTTGTATTTTATTCCTTTAATATGTGAATAATTTTTAATAAATTCTTTTTTTATGGAACTGTGAACAATTAATCTGTCGTCTAATTTCTTTTCTGACAATCTAATGTGGATATTTCTTAGAAATCTTGAGGCTAATTGAGAATTAATATATTCTTCTTTAAATGCAAATACATAATAATAACTATTTTTAGTTAAATTTTCTATAATATTATTGAACATTGACTTAATTGATTCGTAGCCTTCGTAGATTGTTGCTGTTTGCTTATCTTTTGAAAATTTTTGTTTTTGTTTTAGAATTGGCAAGATTTCTATAAATTTTCTTTCTTTTTCTTTTATTATATTTAATATATACTTAGGATCCTGTGCCTGAAAATGTTTTGTTTTTGATATTATAATAAAACTTACTAATCCTTTGTCTATTAATTTTTCTAAAGTTTGATATATTTTCGGGTGTTGGATTCTTGTTTTTGTTGCTACTGGTCCTACTGTTGTTTGTCCTAACTCTAATAATGCCAGATATACTTTTATTTCTCTTTCTGATAATCCAATGCTTTTTAGTATATCTTCCATGAGATTTATAATTTAGATAGATATATAAGTATTACTGCCAAAAGGGGTAAATTAACTTAATATAATTTTCTATATTTTTTTAAATTATGACAAACAAGAAAAATGAACTTTCTGAGCTTGAAAAAAAATTAAAAGATATTAAAATTAGATTTTTAGAAATATTAAAGCCTGACCCTATAACAAAATATGAAAAATATTTAGGAAACGAGTTAGATTATAGAAAAATTGAAGATTATACTAAACCTATTTCGAATTTAGTTAAACAATATTTATTACTAACTACAAGACAACTTATTGATAGAAGAGATAATTTTGATTATGAGACCCATGCTTTAGCACATTTGGTACTTAGTGTATATTATGGGAGTTTAAAATTTTCGTTTGCGTCAAGAATGCATCATTTGGAAAGAGCAATTGGAGCTTATGAAGTTTCAGATTTGGGTAAAAATGAATGAAAGATTAGAATCAATATTAAGATATGAAGAAATTGGTGTATTAAAACCATATTATATTGAACTTCATGATTATTTAGAAGATAATTCATTTTGTAATCCTGAGAGAGAATTTTGCAGCCTTATTGAACAAAAATTTAATATTGGAAAAGTTGTAAGAAATGTAATGGGATTAAATGTTGATATTCCTGTTCATTTAAGATATGGTATTGGGATAAATAAAGATTTAACAAGAGAATTTGTTGATATAATCCATGATTTAAGTTACCCTAGAAATTCAGATCCTATAGATTTTCATCCTCAACTTATTAATTTATTACCAAATATTTTTAGACCTACGATAACAAAGACAACTATAGGTTCTGAGGTAGTTAGGATAATTTATGGAATTTCTTATAATGAATGTGAAGATGAGAAAGATGATGAAAAATACGATTGGATTGAAAGAGAATATGCAAAAGAGGATTCAGCAAAAATTAAAAAAGATGTTTTAGATCTTCTTATGAAAACACCTTTTTATGTCGGGGATGTTTTGTTATTATAGCTGAATGTATGGTTTTCTCATTTTTTCGATTATTGTGGCATGCCCTTCATAACCTTTGAACTCTGTTCTCAATGTTCTTGCTATTTCTTCTGGTGTTCCCATGCGAAAGAAATCTATGTCTCCAACGTTATAAGTATTTCTGTTATTACATTTAGGGTCTATAATATAAAAGTATGATATACCAACACCAAAAACATTTTGATTTTGCAACATATACACAGGATTTATTGTTATATTATCTCCCCTACGACAACCTCTCTGTACTTTATGTATTGTTTCATCAAATTTATGAACTTCATGAATAACTCCTAATTTTAGCGGATGACTCTTCCTTCCCATTCTTGATGTAAATAGAACAAGTTCTCCCAAATCTACTCTAACTATTCTTCTATTAACATCTGTTGTTTTTTCAGTAAAAACTAAGTCTATCATGAAACCTACATAATAAAAAGATTTAAAAGTTTATTCTTATGAAAAACTGGTTCTTTATTTATTTTATATTCTGGCAAGTAAATTTCATAGACTTGGATTTCTGATTTTGATTTGTTATTAAATGACATAACTTATTTCTTATTAATTTAAAAATAAAAACATTTCTATTGCTATTCTTAAATTTATTCAGGTAATCATAAAAAATAAGAAAATAAAAATCAATCTTCTAATTCTTCGTATTCCTCACCTAAATCTTCTTCCCCGAATTCTTCTTCATCTTCAAATTCCATTATACTTACTTCCTTTAAGGAAATCCCTAATCTTTTTAATTCTTGTTTGGCTTCTTCTTCTGTTTTAATAGTTTTATTTAGAAAGTCTAAATCATAAAGTGTACCATGGCAATCCCAACCTGCAGATTTTAATTTTTTTACAATATCTGCAACTTTATCAAGATGTTTTTTCAGATAATTGCCTTGTTCCTTCAACATTTCAGGATAAATTTCTTCTTCTCCTTCAATATCCATATCCCAAGCAGGTTTTCTATATAACCAAACATTTACGTTTATCATTTTTACCTCCGACATACAAATGTGCATCGCTTGCTTTTGCATTGTATGTTGTTTTAAGAATTGTACAAAGAAGTTTAATAAATATTGGGAGAAAATTTTATTTTTTATGAAAAAATTTCTGGCACTAAATACTGATTTACACTATCATTATATATTGCGTGAAAATTTTCATAGTTTTCTATTATTTCTAAAGAGGTTTCTGATAAATTTAACAGATTTAATATTGATTTAAGTCCGTATCCTAATTCCAACATTTCTTTTATTCTTTGTCTTTTTATCTCTGAAAATTCATTCATTGTATTTGCTAGTTTTTCTTTTTTATATCTACAATAATTCATTTTTGTCAAAGTCATGAAATTTGTTACATTGTCAAATTCTATTGATATTAACAATCTGTAAATTTTGGTTGGTTCTCCTCCCCTATTTACCTTTTTGTGTTCGTTAATATTAATTGTCCCTGTTTTAATTCCTTTATTGTTCAAATAATTTGCCATTTGCGATAAAAACCTTATTCTATTTTCTGCAAATTTTTCTGTTCCGGTTATCCCAAAAGATAAACTATCTAAATTTTTTTTGTTTATATGTACTTTTGGTATTCCTATTTCAGCCCCAAACAATGAACCATAAAATTCATCTTCAATTTTCTCAGTTTTAATCCAATTTGGTATTAACATCGATGTAAATGATTTATCCCCAATAGGCGCGCCTAAAGCCATGAAAAACCTTATTATATTCCTATTTGTGTTCTGATAGCACCAGGAATGACCATATTCTCCACCTTCAATTATTCTAAAATTTTCTTCTATTTCTTCTCCAAATAATTTTTTAAGATCTTCTCCAAATTCTTTTACTGCTTCTAATTCTGAACTTGAAATAAAAATTGCATTTAAATTTCCAAATATGCCACCATCTCCAAATGTTGCTCCAAATATTTTAGTTATTAAATTTATATTTGGATTATCTGAATTTAATGGCAGCAAGCCTTTTTCTTTTAACCAATTAACAGTTCTTACTGGTTGAGGAATTGCATTTCCATGATGCCAATATCTTGTCCTATGGATTGGCTCGTTCATTAATTTTGATAATTTTTTATAACCTAAGTTTGGATTTTCATTTTTTAATTTTAAATATTTAATATAATCTTCTGATAATTTTATATTTTTCTCTGGATAAGTATTAATTATATCTTGTTCTAAAATTATTTGTTCCATTTAAATTACTTAGAAATTTTTCTTTATAAATCCTGTGTGGATGGTTGTCCAGTGCGTCCATTGTGTCCAGTGCCTTAATACTTTGTATAAGTACAACATTTTATATTTATAGATTGGGCATTGGACATTAGAAATATTTTTACAATTTTAGAAAATTATTCAATGGTAATCAGTTTGTGCCAGAATTTAATTTTATCTGCCCTAAGATATTTTATTTTATTAAATAAATTCTTTGTTGCAACTTTATGCTCTGGTGTTATGATTAATTCTTTTCCTGTTTCTGTTGTTAATTTAATCAATTTTCCCTCTTTAGGATAACGATTTACTGATAATACTTGAGAATTTATTATTACATTTTCTTTTTCAGCAACAATCGATACTTCTCCTTTATCGATAAATGTTGCTTCATATCCTTCTTTGTTTTTAATAATATTTTGCTTATCTTTTAAAATTTTATTTATGACATCAGAAATATTTTTTTCTTGAAAAGAAAATTGTTTATTGTTTGAATAATTGTTTTCCTCAATAAATGTAATTGTGTTACTACTGTCTAGTGACTGCAAAGGATCGTGAAGACAATCTCCGAGAAGAGCGCCAGCATGTGCACCAGTTGCATCTATAAATGGTGCAATTTTCTGTTCTGAACTATCAACTAATAATTTTGGAACTTTTATTTTGTTTGTTGACATTCTTCTATTTAAATTCATAAATATAACAAAAATTCCTAGAAAAATCATTGAACCTATTAGAGAAGCTGCTGCTAAAATATCTCCGTATTGTTTTCTAACCCACCAAGGAGTTATAATTGCAATTCCTACTAATATAAAGAAGATTATATTTTGATTTTTAAATGAATCTGCATTTTTCATTTTTATTTTATTAACTAATTCTTTTCCTTTACCTTTTGGCATTATTCTGATTAATGGATTATTTTCATCCTGATCATTTGGCAAGCACAAAATATCTGAAAGTTTAGTTGCTGGAAGCAATTCTGCCAATGCCTGACCTATTAGACTTTTGCCTGTTCCAGGCTCACCAATTAAAAGCACGTGGCGACGCTGTAAAGCAGCTTTTTTCATTATTTTTAATCCTTCTTCCTGTCCAATAATCTGATCTGCAATTTTTTCAGGAACTTTTATCTGAGAAGTATCTAAGTATTGTAAGTCGTTTGCTGTGGAATTCACGGAAGTTGAAGTTTTTCCTTTAGAAGTGTTTTGTTCTAATTTAATTTTATTTCCTGATTTTGAAACCATTCTTCTATTTAGAAATTTAGAGTTTAAAAATCTTTAGGCTAAATATTGACCCATTGCGCTTTCCGACAGACGATTTATATGATCTCTTCTTCAGCTACAACTATAAAGTCACCCATTGCTACTACAGCAGTATAAGGCAATAATACTTCGCCTTGCTTTGTTCTTTCCAAATCCAAGCCTTCACAGTAACCTGTGGGGTTTTTTAATGAAACCTGAAGTATTTCTCCAGTTTTTATATCGAAAACTAAGTTATTTACTTCACCAAATACTTTTCCGCTTTTAGATACGACTTTTTTACCAACAATTTGTTTAGAATATCTTTTTTCTTCATCCATGTTTATCTTAATGGTAATGTAGATTACTTATTTATAAATATTTGTGTTTTAAAATTATATTATTGTTAAATAGTAACTACTTATACTTTTTATTTAATCTACCTTGTTTTCTCTTTTTTCCTATTTCAAAAGCTGATGCACATTCCTTGCTGCAAAAATGATAGTGTTTTCCTTCGATTTCTTCTTCTATTATATCTTTATCTACTAATTCTATGCTACATTCTGCACATACAGCTAATTTGTCTCCATGTTCATAACCTTCCATAAATCCTTCCTCAACTTCTGTAATTTCATCATTTTCTTCTAATTCTTCTAATCCTTCTTTATCATAAATATCAGGTTCGTGATTTCCTTCTTCAAAGTCAGGATCCTGGTCTAAAGGTTTTTTTGCCATATTGTTATTTAGATTTTAAGTTTTATATTATTTTCGGTCATAATTATCGCATTATCGACTTGTCGGATTCTGCAATAGTCTATCTCTTGCCTATTACTTTTTTTCCATTCATATATTTAACTAAGACTTTAGGAACTTTAACTGAACCATCTTTTTGCTGGTAATTCTCAATAATTGCAACTAATGCCCTTGTTGTTGCTACAACTGTACTGTTTAATGTATGCAGGTATTCATTCCCCTTATTTGTATTATATTTCATATTTAATCTTACAGATTGATAAGAAGTGCAGTTACTGCAACTTACAACTTCTCTAAAATTATCCTGAACAGGATAGAAAACTTCTAAATCATATTTTTTAGCTGCTACTATACCTATATCCCCTGTGCAGACATTAACCTGCCTGAAATATAATCCTAGGCTTTTAAAGAATTCTATTGCATTTTTGATTAATTCTTCATGAAATTTCCATGAATCTTCTTGTTTGCATAAAATTACTTGTTCAACTTTGTTAAATTGATGAACCCTAAATATTCCTTTTTGGTCTTTTCCATGTGCTCCTGCTTCTTTTCTAAAATTTGTGCTTAATCCTACAAACTTCATTGGTAAAAGACTTTTATCTATTACTTCATTCATGTACATTGCGGTTATTGGATGTTCAGAGGTTGCAATCTGGTATAGATCTTCGTTTTCAACTTTATATAACATTTCTTCGAAATCATTTAAAGATGTAACTCCTTCGTAAGCTTTCCTGTTGATCATATGAGGGGGATTAATAAATTCATATTTTTTCTTTAGCATGAAATCAATTGCATATCTTATTATAGCTTGTTCTAAAAGTGCCAAATCTCCTTTTAGAAAATACCATCTTGCTCCTGAAATTTTTGCAGCTCTTTCCAAGTCGGCCCAGTTATTTTTTTCTATAATATCTACGTGGCTTTGTAAATTAAATTTAAATTTTGGTTTTTTCCCAAATAACTTAACAGTTTTATTTTCTGAATCGTCTTTGCCAAATGGAACTGAATCATGTAATAGGTTTGGCAAGTTCATTAATTTTAGATTTAGTTCTTTTCTTAGGTTTTCCAGATTTTCTTCATTTTGTTTTATTTCATCTGGGAGTAATTTTGCTTTCTTTACTAATTGAGAGATATCTTTTTTTTCTTTGCTTAATTTTGTTATTTCTAATGTTAGTTCATTTCTTTCTCTTCTAAGATTATCATTTTTTCCTTTTAGTTCTCTCCAATTCTTGTCTAGTTCAAGAATTTTATCTATTATTGAAGAATCATAAGTTTGTCTTTTATGTAAATTATCTTTTACAAAATTCTTATTTTCTCTTATAAAATTTATATCTAGCATGAATAATTTAAGATTCTAATTGCTTTATTAATTTTTGTTTATTTTGTTAAATTTGAATTATTGTTATAACTCATAAAATTAATAAATATCTTAAAAAATAGTTAAATATAAAAGATTGTATATTCTACAAAAATTGTTAAAGGCGAATTGCAAAGCAGTAAAGTTTACGAAGATAATAAATTTTTAGCATTTATGAATATTCAACTTGTGAATAAATGACATGTTTTAATTATCCCAAAAAAGCATTATGAACTTGTTTCTGACATGGATAAAAAATCTCTTGGTGAAATTAGGATAATAGTTGAAAGAATTAATTCTGCAATAAGAAAATCCAAAATAAAATGTCAAGGGATTAATTTCTTTCTAGCTGATGAGGAAGCTGCTGGTCAAGAAGTTTTTCATGTTCATCTGCATGTTATTCCAAGATTCAAGAATGATGATTTTGGGTTTAAATTTCCAAAGAATTATAAAAATAAACCAGAAATAAAAGAAATTGAAGAAGCTGCCAGAAAAATTAAAGTTTTTATATGATTATTAACTGATTTCCTAAAATTGAATAATATTTATTTTACAAATATGGATATTGAAGAATTCTGGATTTTAACCAACTATAGTACCTAAAATAATATAAACAACACTGAACTAAAAAATATATGACAATAAAGCGAGCGATCAAGAAATTAACAATAGTTACTTTATTGCTTGGAACATTAGCAAATTGTGCACAGACTGGAAAAATAAGCAAGGATGATTCTAAAGTTTTGGGAAAAGATGGAATAAGAAGCGTAGAAGTAATAAGAGAAAATAGGAAATTATCACAATTTGAAGTAAATCAACAACTTGACAATGCTATAGAATTAATAAATATTGCTGCAAGATTTTTACCCCAGCTTAATGATGTGAGAGCTTATCTTATAGATCAAGATATAGAACGATATAAAAAACAAGCAAGAGAACCTTTAGAAAAAGCAGAAAATATTTTATCAGGTTTAAATAGAAGAGGTTATGACTTCGCTTGGCTTAAGAGAGATATTGAAGGAGTTAGAAAAGAAATTGATGAATATTAAGAAAGATTTGAAATACAACTTGGCCTTTTTTATTGCATTTAACACATTATCAATAGATTTTTACAAAAAGTGTTATGGATTTATCATTTGATAAAAGATAAAATCCGTGAATATTTTATTCTTTCAAAACCTCTTTATAAAATTAATATACAGTAAAAACATTAAATTTTTATTTTAACATCTTTGTAGTAGTTATAAATATATAAACTTTAAAATATAGGTTAGTAAGAAAAGCTTTAAATATTAGTTTTTCTACCCTTATTATAGAAAAGAGGAAAAAGGGTGTATATTTTTAGGGGGAGTTAGAAATTGGTTGTTAAAAAAGCAGATACAGATATATTTGAGGTGTTTTTTAGAAGAAAGCCTGCAATGATACTTGTGGCTCTAAGAAAAAATCAGAGAAATAGATATGGTTCAGTATTGGCAAAGGAAGTTGACTGTACTTATTCTCATGCTGTGAAAATTTTACAGGAAATGGAAAAGGCTAAATTGGTTACTTTTGAAAAACATGGAAGAATTAAAACTATTGCTTTAACTGATTCTGGAAATAAAATAGCTGAATTTATTGAAAAGATAGAAGAAAATCTGAGATAAATCTTTTTATTTCTTTTTTAATTAATTTTATTAACTTCTTGATTTTATTTATTTTATGATTAAATTTGCTGAAACAATAATTATAGGTGGTGGCATTTCCGGATTATCTTGTGCAAGAAAATTAAAGGATAATGAAAAAGAATTTTTATTAATTACTGAAAATATTGGTGGTAGAATTATTTCATCATCAGATGGAAAAATAAATTATGGTGCTTATTTTGTTGGTTCTGATTATGGTTATGTAAAAAATTTTGTTAAAATTGGAAGGAGGATTAGTATTTTTGATATTAAATTTCATAATAAAAAAAATTCTTATTTTATTTTTAGTTGTATAAAATATTTATTACAAGTAATAAAATTTATTTCTATTTTAATTAAATTTAGATTTCATTATAATAATATGAAGAAAAAATGCGAAACAATGTCTCAAAAAGAAGCAATTGAATCTGACAAATATTTATTTGAACTGTATAATAAAAAAGCTGATAAGTTTATTAAAGATAATGGTGTTTTTGATTTTGTTGATAAATATCTTGGAGAAGCTTTTTATGCATTGTCTTTTTCAAAAATTAATGAAGTTTATTCTTTTGAATTTTTAAGATGGATGCAATATTTTATTTTTTCAATTTATGAGTTTATATTCCTTAAAGATAGGATCATTAATGGATTTAAGAAGAAAATAGTTTTTGATTCTGCTGTTTCTATAAAACAGGATAAATTATTTTATAATATAAAAACATTAAATGGAAAGAATTATCTTGCAAAGAATGTTGTTGTTGCTACTTCTCCAAATATTTCAAAAAATTTACTTAACTTAAAGAAAATTAAAAAACCTACTAATTGTTATATGTACCACGTTAATGGTAACATTGTTGATAATTTTCATGATGTTGATTTTGAATTATTCCATGAAGGTTATGAACTTTTTAATCTTGCATACCAAAATGATGGAAGTTATTTATTTTATTCAAATCATCCAAATATTAACTTTTATAAATATTTCAAAAAATATAAGATTTTAGCTAAAAAATACTGGAATCCTGCTTTTAATATAAGAGGTAATGAATTATTAGACTGTGAAATAAAAAATAATCTTTATTTAATTGGTGATCATAATATTGGCGGATTGGAAGATTCTTTTATAACTGGAGTTTATGCTGCTAATAGAATAATTAATCTAAAATCTTAAATACTTTAAAATCATTTTATTATAATGGAAATAAAAAATTTTGAACCGAGAACTTATCAATTAAGCATTGTAAAAACTTGTAAAGAAAAAAATACTTTAGTTTGTTTACCTACTGGAACAGGAAAAACAAAGATTGGAATATTATTATCTATTGAACGGTTGAATAGTTATGAGAAATCACAAGTCCTAGTTCTTACTCCAACTAAACCTTTAGCTGCACAAATATGCAAAGAATTTAAAGATAATACAACAATAGATGAAGATAGAATTATTTTGCTTACTGGTTCTATAATTCCTGAAAAAAGAATGAAATTTTATAATGATGCTACTGTAATTGTTGCAACACCGCAAACAATAAATGAAGATTTGATTAATAATCGTTGTACACTTAGTGAATATTCATTATTAATGGTTGATGAATGTCATAGGTCTAAAGAAAACTATGCAAATACGAAAGTTTCTAAGTTTTATTCTGAACAATCAAAATTTCCAAGAATACTTGCTTTAACTGCGTCTCCAAGCAGCTCAAAAGATTCTATAGATTTAATCTGCAAAAATCTAAGTATTGAATCAATTGAAATAAGAACTGAGAATGATGAAGATTTAAAAGAATTTATACAAAAAAAAGATGTTGAAAAAATATTTGTAGACTTTCCTGAAGATTTTAAAGCAATTCATGATTTAATTAAACAAGAATATAAATTAAGACTTGAAGGGGTAAAAAGTTTTGGAATACACAAACCAATTTCAGTTATAAATAAAACAGATTTGTTAATGCTGCAAAAAAGACTGCAAGGAGAAATAAGGAATGGAAACAAGTCTGCTTTTTATGGAATTTCTTTGGTTTCCCAATTATTAAAATTGGATTATTGTCTTAATTTACTGGAAACACAAACGCCAAATGCAATGCACAATTTTTTAACTGGGTTGAAAAATGATGAATCAAAAGCTGCTAAGTCAATATTAGCAAGTGAAAATGTTAAAGAAGCAATTGAATTATCATATAAATTAATTGATAAAAAAACAAAACATCCAAAATTAAACAAACTTCTTGAAATTTTAAAAAAAGAAATGAAAATTAATTCTAATTATAAATCAATTGTGTTTGCAAATTTTAGAAATACTGTTGTTGAAATTGTTGATGAATTAAATAAATCCGGAATAAGTGCAATTAAATTTGTAGGCCAGGCAGATAGACAAGATAAAGGATTAAAACAGAAAGAACAAATAGAAATAATTGAAAATTTTAAAAATGGAAAGTTTAATGTGCTTGTAGCTTCTTCTGTTGGTGAAGAAGGATTAGATATTCCAGAAGTTAATTCTGTTATATTTTATGAATCAATTGGTTCTGAATTGAGGAAGATACAACGAAGCGGCAGAACTGGAAGAACCAAGCCTGGAAAAATAATATTTTTAATGACTAATGATACGAGAGATATTGGATATCATTATAGTAGCCTAAAAAAGGAACAAAAAATGAAAAATTTATTAAATAAAATGAAAAATGAAAAAACAATTTTAGACTATGCCGAAGATAATAATTGATCACAGGGAGCCGAAATCGCTATTGCGACAAATTGAAAAGCGAGGTATTGAGACTGAAGTAAAACAATTAGCTACAGATTTTATAATTGAAACAAAAACATTAAATGGAAAAATATTAAATGTTGGCATTGAAAGAAAAACACAATTGGATTTTTTAAATTCTATAATTGACAAAAGAATATTAAACCAAATTTCTTTTTTAAAGGAAAATTTTGATTCTTCATTGTTAATAATAGAAGGCAATCAAAATATTTATTCGTTAAGAAATTTTCACCCAAATTCTATCAGGGGAATGCTCGCAACAATAGCAATTGATTTCCAAATACCAATAATTCATTCTCTTGGCCAAGGCGATACTGCTGCAATTCTTGAAATAATTGCCAATAGACTAGAAAAATCCAGAAATCCATTAAATTATGTTGTTAAGAAAAAACATTTAAGCTTAAGCGAAATGCAGGAATTTTTAATTGAAAGTTTGCCTGGAATTGGACCAACAATATCAAAAGATTTGCTTAAGGAATTTAAGAATATTAAAAATATTGTTAATGCTTCTGAAAATGATTTAATGAAAATTGATAAACTTGGAAAAATAAAGGCTAAACTTATTAAAGAAGTTTTAGAAAAAGATTATAATTAAAAATTAGATGCTTTGGATAATTCTATTTTATCCTCAAGATTTAAGTTTTCTAAAATAACTTCCAGAATTTCTTTTCTTTCATGCGTAAATAAACCAAACCTACATTCTTTTGCATGTTTCTCTAATAATGGAATGATTCCTTTATAAATCTCATTACAAAGATCTGGAGTTATGTTTGTACTTATACCTGCTTTTTCGAATGATTTTCTATCTGGGTATTTTGTTAAAAAACTGTATATTCCACCAGAATTATAAAAATCCAATAATTCATTAAGAAAAAATTTGATTTGGTATTCTTCCATTAAAAATAATATATTCAAGATTCATATTAATAAATATTGTTATTCTAGACTATACTCTTCCAATATTTCATATCTTGGACCTTCCCTCATGGTTTTGCTTTTGAATAAGGCAAATTTCTTAATTTTAAAGTTTAAATCTTCTATTTTTATTTCTTCGAATTGTTTTAAAAATTCTTTTTTATTTTTAATTAATTTTATTCTTCCTAATGTTAAATGGGCTGCGAAACTCATAGACTCATTTGACAAGTCAATTGTTGATTCATCAATTTTTCTTTGTAGTTCAAATAATTTTTCTTCTTTTTTTATTCCAACCCACATAATTCTTGGATTGTTAACGTCTGGGAATATTCCCATAGGTAATAATGTCAAATTAAATTTTTGATTTTTAATATTTGATAATCTTTCTTTTAATAATGAAAGTTTATTTTCTTCCATTTCTCCAAGAAATTTTAATGTTAAATGCAAATTCTTTTTAAAAACCCAATTAATCTTTGCTAATTTATTATTTTTTATTTTATTTTGTATTTCGTAAAGATAATTTTTTATTTCTTCTGGTAAATCGATTCCTATAAAAAGCTTCATAATAATTTATAAGTATATTATTATAAAAATCTTTGGAATCTTATTTAAAAAATAAAGAGTATAATACCTCTCCTGTTGATGCAAACATTAATGCTTGATAGAATGCAAGTTTTATTCCATAATTTTCTTGAGATATGTTACTTGTACTGGGATTTTCATTTCTCCTATAATAATAGTTTATAATTCCATATATTGGAATCCAATCTGATAATTTTTTATTTACAATTTCTTCTAAATTATTTTTCGTCATAAAATAACGAGCGACTAAAAACTTTTAAAGTTAACCAAACATAGATTCGAATGAATTATCTTCCTGGTCTGTTTGCGAAACTTTACTTACTGCCTTGATAAAATCATCGCTGCTTATCTGAAACCTATTTTCCCTTAATGCGAAATACCCTGCTTCTGTGCAAACTGCTTTTAAATCTGCCCCACTCATTCCTTCTGTTTGTTCTGCAACATGACTAAAATCAATATTATCTAAACTCATAGATTTTGAATGTATTGATAAAATGTTTTTTCTACTTTCCTTATCTGGCAAGGATATTTCTATTAATCTATCAAACCTTCCTGGCCTTAATATTGCTTCATCAATAATATCTATGCGATTAGTTGCTGCTATAACTTTCACATTATCCAAAGATTTGAAGCCATCCATTTCAGTTAATAACTGCATGAATGTTCTCTGTACTTCCCTTTCTCCGCCTGTTCCTATGTCTAACCTGTCTGCTGCCAGTGCATCAATTTCATCTATAAAAATAATTGAAGGTGCTTTTTCTCTTGCGATTCTGAAAATATCCTTAACAAGTTTGGCACCTTCTCCTATGAACTTTTGTACTAATTCTGAAGCTACAATTTCTATAAAAGTACTATTTGTACTAGTTGCAACTGCCTTTGCCAACATAGTCTTGCCTGTGCCTGGAGGACCATATAACAAAACGCCATTTGGCGGATCTATTCCTATTTTTTCAAATAATTCTGGTTTTAATAATGGGAGTTCAATTACTTCTTTTAACTCCTGTATTTGTTTATTTAAACCCCCTAATGACTGCCAAGAGGTATTTGGCCTTTCTACTATGATAAAATCTTCTATATCAAAATTCCCAAGCTTGTCTAGTTTTTGTACTATAGTTAAAGACCTTTGCTCAACTAATACAGAATCCCCAATACTTAAATCCAAATTTCCTGAAACATTTACATAAAAATAACTTCCATTTGGAATACGAATAACTGCTTTTCCTTTAAAAACACGCCTTATTTCACAAACTAACAAAGGTAGTTCTTTAAATTTATTTAATTCTGCTTTAAGATAACTAACACTGTTCTTAAGCAGCTGATTTTCTTCATTTATCGAGCTTGGTTCTACTCTTAGATAGGGTTCTTTAGTCTGTTTTTTTTCATTAACTAGAATACTCATACTAAAAAATAAGATAGAATAATTAATAAAATTTACTAATTTTTGGAAATTTATACAAGTTACTAATTTAAAGGTTAAAATCTCTTTTTAATATATGGATGATAATAAATTAATGAAATTCAGCTTTATTCTTGCTTTGTTAGGCATTGCAGGAATATTTATTTTAGCAGATAAGATTGATTTAAAAAATTCAGACATAAATGGAATAAATGATAAAATAATTGAGAAAAATATCAAAATTAAGGGGTATGTTGAGATTGTTAAAAGCAATAGTGTTGTGCAGATTGTTACTATAAAAGATGACACAGGAGTAATTGATGTTATTCTTTATGGCAAAGCCAGGATTGTTAAGGGAAGCTTAATCGAGGTTAATGGGAGGGTTTCTAAATATGAAAATAAACTACAAGTTAATGCAGATAGTATAAAAGTATTAAGCTAAAATACATTTTAGACAATATAATCTGAAGAAATAGAAATAAAACACACAAAACTATTTAAATTAGTAAAGCTGAACAAATTGGATTAAAGATGGATCACATAAAAAGAGATGTATCGAGAATGGTTGAAGAACAAGCCAAAACAGAAGACAATCCGTTTAGTAAAGTAATTCCTGCATTAATGAAAAAAGGATTAGAAAATATTAATCTTTCAATGTTTAGTGAAGATAAAAAAAGAGAACTTCTAAATGCTGCAGCTGAAGAATATTTTAAAAGAAACCAGATTGGCGATGCAATGAAAGTATTTAAAATGACTGGCAATAGAATTAGATTAACTGCAATTGGTGATGAACATGCAAGATTGGGCTTATTTTCTTATGCAATTGAAGCATATAAATTAGCAGATGAAAGGGATAAGTTAATGCGTGTTGGTGAGAGATGTTTAGAAGAGGGACATATAGCTGAATCAATTGCAGCTTTTAAAATTGTTGGCAATCAGGATAAATTAAATGCTGTTGGTGACTATTGTTTACAAAAGGGAAAAATTGAATTTGCTATTGAAGTTTTTAGTGCTTTAGATAATAAAGCTAAATTAATTAAACTTGGAGATCATTGCTTTGGAGAGAAACAATATCCTTTATCTGCTAAAGCTTATGAATTAGCTGGAGAAAAAACAAAATTAAATACTGTAGCTGAAGAATTTATGAGGATTGGACTGCTTGCTAATGCATTGAGGTCTTTTGAAGCTGCTGACAACCAGATGATGGTTCAATTCATAAGAGAAAACTTTGGTGACAGGGACTTGGCATCGAAAGTGTATGTTTGATATCGGATGACTCTATGGATGATTTTAATTTAATTCTTAAAGATTTAATTTCAAGAGATTTAGATAGTTTAAATGTCAGTTCGCTTACTGATAATATGAAACTGGAATTTGAGAAAACTGCTGAAACTTATATTAAAAATAAAAATTATTTAGATGCAATAAAAGTATTTGTTATTACTGGAAACAAGAATAGGTTGATATTGACTGGAAACATGTGTCTGAATGAAAATAGGCATTATGAGGCTTTTTATGCTTTTTATTATTCTGAATCTAAAAACGAACTAAATAAGATTGGAGAGAGGTTATTACAAATTCCTGATGTCAAAACTGCATTAAAGGCTTTTAAGAAAGCTGAGAATTCTGAAATGACTAGCTTTATTGAAGCTAATTTGATTTAAGAAAATCTTTGAAATTATAATTTTTTTGCTATAATAATTAACTGTTTAAAATTGAATTCATTTTTTTGATTCTTTCCACATTTTGTTGAAATATTTTATATAAGAATCTGCTACTGTTTTATCCTGTATCAATATTAATGTTGGTTCATCGTTCCATACTATTATTGCAACTTTATCTTTTTGTATGTGTGTTTCTGTTAATGGCTCAAATTCTTTATCAAAATATTTTATTAAAGTTTTATTATTTTTTATTTTTTCTCCAAAACTTTTTATTGTATTATTGAATATCATTTTTACTTTAATATTCTTATCTATTCTTTTTATTGTATAATTTTTCCAGAATATTTCCCCCATTATTTTTATTGATTTTTCAGGAGCTCCAAATACTACATAATCTCCTTCTTCTAATGTGGATTCATAGAATGATTTTATTCCTTTAATTCCTCTATATATTGCTGCTGAACTTTTTTCCTTCTTTGAGTTTATTGTTTTGTTTATTTCTTCAGAAATCTTTTTTGCTAATATTTTTTTCCCTTCTAGAATTTTTTGTTCTTCTTCAAATAATTGTATTAATGTTTTGGGGTTTGCTGTTTTGAACTTTTTTATTCCACCTTCTATAATATAAGTTACTAGCCCTTTATCTATTAATTTTTCTAGATTATCATAAACTATATTTTTATGAAATTTTGTGTCTTTGATTATTGCACTAGCTTCAGAAATTCCAAATTTTATCAAAGATAAGTATACTATTGATTCATTCTTATTAAATCCCAAATTTATTAAATCTTCAATTTCCATAGTAGTCATAAGTTATGACAACCAATATTTAAATCTTATTATTAAATAAATTATTTAAAATGACGAATAAAAAAAATATTATTGGGGGACTAACTGCATTATTACTAGCAACATATTCAACAATAGCAATGCCATACATAACTATAGACTATTATAATGATAAAAAAGAATATTATACAAAACACCCAGAAATGTGTCATTTAAAAAATACTGCTGCCAAAGAAGCAAGATTTGATGCAAGTGAAGTAGGGACATTTTGGAATGCAGGAAATTATATGTTACTATTAATGGGATATTATTTAATAACAAAAAGAAAATACACTACACAAAATCAAGAAAATAAAAATAAATAGTTTCTAATTTTCAACTATTTTTTATATTTTTACTTGTATTAAATTCTTTTGATTTGTAATTTATATTTTTAATTAGAAATAATTTCCATAATTTTGAAAACTTTTTAGGATACTCATTTTAAATGTAAATCTTTATTTTAATTATGATTTTAGAAATTGGAATAGCAATTATAATTGGGATTATTCTAGGGACTATAACTGGATTAACTCCCGGAATACATATTAATTTAATAGCTGCAATTGTAATGGCTGGCTCTTCAAGATTATTAGAATATTTTCCAGCATTATATATTGGAACAACTTTAATCTCAATGGCTGTTACCCATACTTTTCTTGATATAATTCCAACTACTTTTTTAGGTGCAGCAGATTCTGATAATGCTTTAACACTTTTGCCAAGTCATAGATTATTGATGGAAGGAAGAGGATTGGAATCAATTAAACTTGCTATATTTGGAAGTTTTTTTGGATTAGTTGCAATTATTATATTAACTCCTGTTATAATTGGGCATATTACTGCTGCTTATGAGATAATAAAAGATTATATTCAGTATATTCTCATAGGAATAAGCATAATTATAATAAAGAAGAGTAAAGAACCTAAAATAGCTATTTTGGTATTTATTTTATCTGGTGTATTAGGTGTTGTAGTCTTTTCATTAAAAACTTTAGAACAACCTTTATTTCCTTTATTATCTGGATTATTTGGAATAAGTGCTTTAATACTTGGAATAAAAAATAAAATAAATATTCCAGAACAAATTAAAGACTTAAAATTAAATATTGATAATTTAAAGATATTCACTAATATTATTGTAAGCTGCATTGCTTCATTATTTACAAGCTTTTTACCTGGTTTAACTTCTTCGCATACAACTGCTGTGGCATCTGCGATAAATGAGATTAAAGATGAGAATGATTATATTATTGTTAATAGTGCAATAAATACAATTTCTATGTTTCTAAGTTTAATTGCATTGTATTCAATTGATAAAGCGAGAAGCGGAGTAATTGTTACATTATCCAATATAATGAGTGTAGGGAAATTACAAATTCTTTATTTTACTGCTGTTTGTTTAATTACTGCTTTTATTGCCATATTCCTAACTTTAAAACTTGAAAGAATATTTTCTAAATTTATGCCAAGACTGAACTATAAAAGATTATGTTCTTGTATAATTGGTTTTTTATTAATATTAACTATTTTAATATCTGGAGGGATAGGAATAATTGTGTTAGTAATTTCAACTTGTGTTGGAATATTTTGTTTATTAACAAACATTGAAAGAATACATTTAATGGGAACTTTGATACTACCTGTAATATTATATTTTAGTTTGTGAAATATTTTTCTGAAATTTTGAAATGTTTTTAAGCAAGATTAGTAAATGTCAAAATTATTATAATTAATATGAAATTAATCCAAAAGAATTTTATTTTAATGGCTGGAGTTATAAGCACAGTCTTAGGAACTGCTTTTTTGATACATTCTTTTATTAAGGAAATATACTGGCTTGCTGTTGCATCTGCAGTTTTGATGATTCTTGGTTTAATATTTTTGGCAATAGCTTTTGGTGATTGAAAATGAATGACAAAATAAAAAAGAATTTATTTGATTTGGATTATAATAAGTATTTGCAATATTTTAATACATGTATTATAATAATTTTTATTTATATAATTGGATTATTGGTAGCAATATTTATAAAACAAATTGATATATCAAAAACTAATGAACTTTTATTTTTAACATTTATATCTTTGATATTTTTCCTTGTAATACTTTCAGTTTTACTTAAGCTAAAATATAATTTGAAAAATATAACTGAAGAAATTAAAAAATTAAATCTATGAAAATTTATAATATAGTCAACCAATAAAATAATTAGATTTTTCGAATGTTTGTTGTTGACTAACAGTAAACCGCGTGGAATTTATTATATTAACTAAACCAGCGAGTCAATCCTTCCTGCTTTTCTTTTTCTTTACCAAATAACATTTCAATTCTTTGTTTAGCTAAATCTAAAGTCTGTTTTAAGTATGAAGGCACTGCATATTTTTCAGCCAACATCAAACTTGCATCCAGATATTTTATGATTGACCCATGCGATATTGTAAATAAAATTTTACCACCGCAAGAAATACAATTTCCTTTCAATGGTGGTCTTCTATATTTATCATTGCAACTAACACACCTAAACTGCTGCTGGGAAAATTTTCTTAAATTACCTTTTATATCGCGAATGAAATGACGTTCAATAATCAGTCTTGCAACATCAGAGATATCGATTGCACGAATTTTTTCACTTAATATCATTTGTTTTTCTACTTTCTCCTGCATTGTTGGAATTGTTTTATAACTGCTGCATCTTACTCCTGCATTAAAATTATCTGTATCGTGTGTAAATCCCCAACCAGCATATTGTCCTTCTTTTCCTAATTCCGATTTTAGAGTTTTAATTGGGATTTCATATGCAGGTTTATATTGTAATGAAGCTTCATATAATTCTAAAGGATATTTCCAAACTATATCCATATCAAAAACCATATCATCTACTTCTGTTGGTAAAATCATAGAAGTTAAAACTAATGGCTCGTCCTGTGTTGCTCCACGGTGATCACTTAAAAGTTTTGGTGAAAAATTTAACAATGCATCCATTAATAACATTACTGTTGCTTCATCGCCATCACAACGAAAATTTATAATTTGTTCTCCCCATACAACACTTCTCTCTTCTTTTTTATTCCATTCAACTTCAACGCAATAAGAATTTTTTTCATCTTCTATAATTTCTACATTTTTAATATAATCAATAAATGAATCTCCAAAAGATTTAATTGCAATCAAATGATTATTTACTTTTATTAACTTTTCTCCATATTCTTTTTGTAAAAGATAATTAGCTTTTAACTCTTTTTCAGGATGATACAATGATAATTTAGAAGATAAAATATTAGCGTCTTCCCCTCTAAAAACTAAATGGAATAAACCAAATTTTTTGGGTTTGTGCCCCAATTCAAGATATTTATATAAAACTGTTTTGCCAGGCAATCTTGGAGGAATTTTTACATATCTTCCAATTGCATGAAATCTAGAGATTAGTAAAGCAAAATCGTCAAGCAACGACCTATTAGCTGAATAAAAATGAATAATTAAATCTTCCGGATCAATACTTCCATCACCATCAACATAACCTGAGATGTATTCTGAAACTAAATTATCTTTTAATGAATAAATTATTTGCGGTACTTTTTTATTTTTTGCATTAAATCCAGTACCTAAAATATATTTAAATAAATAATAAACTAAAGAATGAGAAATTGTAATTTTTGTATTATTTTCCTCAAGAGCAGAAATTATATTAAAAACTCTTTTTATTCTATCGTAAGTATCATTTCCCAGAATTGGATGACAAATTCTGAAACTTACTTGTCTTGTAGTTTTATTTTCTCTGCAATGCCCTTCTGCTGTGTAGGTTCCCAATAGCCTGCATAAATCCAAATTTATATTTAAAAACCTATCAAAGCTTTTATTACTAAACCAATATTTTATTTTAGAATTTTCTGGTAAATTTTCATAAGAAATTATGTTTTCTAAAATTAGTTTTTCTATGTGGTTTAAAGGAATTGCTTTATACCACCTATTCAAATTTTGTATAATTGATTTTGATGAATTTATAACTGAAATAATTTTATCTCTTCCATTTATTTTTACCAAATTCTTGAAAAAATCTGTGCAATTAATTATTCTAAATTTATTTTTTATATTTTCAGGTAATTTTTCTATTAATTCTTTGATTAAATCTAATTTTTCTATATTTTTTATTGGAAATTCTAAATAATCCATAACTAATGTTTTGTCACCTACAACTATTTCTTTGGCTTTTTTTGATTTAATTTTATTATTTTCATCTAAGCACATAAAATCGTGAGTTGGTGTCATAGCAAATTCTCTATTTGTGGAAGTTGTAATCTTAACCCATTTTTGGGTTTTTGGTCCTTTGATAAAATATTTTATTTTCTTTTTTACCAATAATTTTGTATTTGGATCTGCACCATAAGTATAATATTCCTGATTTGGATAAACTGCTTTTGTTCCAACCATATCAATTACTTTTGTTTTACATCCTTTTTCTATTAATTCATCAACAAATTTACCAATTTTATTATAATTCAGGCTATTTTCTTTGTCAAAAAATAATAATTTTGTATTAGGATGAACACAGTCTCTCCTCATAATACTGTGAAATAAAGGATTTGCTAACATTGCCTGTGTTTTTGAGAAACCAATAATTCTTCCAACTATTCCTGCTGCTGTGTGAGGAGATAAACCTACAACTAAATGCCCAACTAATTCTTCTTTTTTCTTTAAATTATAGAATCTTGGCATGCCATATAATTTTTCCATTAAATCGTCAATGAAATTTGCAACCCTTGACAAAATGAAATCACAACCTTCATCCAAACTTTCAGGACATGAGGGTAAAACTAAATCCTGGCATCTTAACTCAAGAATTTGTTCGTCATTTGTTAGTTCATTGCCATAGACATCATGAGTGTATCCCAAAGATTTTAATTTTTCTATGTCTGTTCCTATTTCTTTTGGTTTGAAGTGTGTCAAGCTCATTTCGATCATATCGTACCTTGTTGTTCCATCTTTATTTACGTGAATATTGTGGATAGATCTAAGAATTCCTTTTAACAGATGTTCCGGAATATGTTCTTTATTTGAAGTTCCACGAACACCCTTTATTAATTCAGGATAATTATTGGTTCCTAATTTTTTTAAGGCATCCTGAAAATATTCCTGGATTTTAATTTCCTGCTTGGAGAAAGCAATAGAGGATTCGTGTTTACAATTTCCTGTTGTATCAGAACATTCTTTACATATAAATTTCTTAATTGTTTCCTGGCCACATTTATGACAATGAGGATAAACAGTATTTGAATTGCAATTTTTACAAAATAAATTTGAGAAATCTGCTGTTACTTTTCCAGATTCTAATGCTGCCTGAAAGCATCTTAATCTTCCACCTTCTGCACCTACAGGAAATAAGGCATGTGGGGAACCTGTTAATTTTCTCATCTTTGCTTTTTCAGGCCTCCCCATTCTTGAACCAATATATAAACCAGATTTATTTCTTATTTTTACTTCGCTTATTTTATTTATAATATCTAAAATTGGAAGTTCATTAGAAATTTCTTTTTTTATATTTTCTAAATTAAATTCCTGAGAATAGAAACCAAGACTTACCCTCAATGCCAATGCCCAATTTCCTTCAATAACTACATATTCATTATTTGCAAATATGTGCGGACAACCAATTAATTCCAATATTCGTTTTGGTGATTTTAATACTGTTATTGGGAGTATTATCTTGTCATCTTTTACAACTGCATAATTTAACCAGTCTAATAAATCAATAAATTGTTCATGCGAAAGGTCTGCAAAATGAAAAGTATAACGCGGATGCAATGGGATACTATATTCTTTACTTATTGCAATTGCAGCTTCACAACTAATTTTAATTTTATTTGGATTTTTTATTAAATCTGTATAAATCCCTTTATTTTCTCCCAAGGCTTTTTCTAATTCCAAGGCATACCACTCTTCGCAATATCCTACTGGAGCAAGAATATGACCACGATTTAGAAAATAGCCATAATTTATAAGAATGTCACCCATAAATATTATCTCTTGTATATCTTTTACTACCTGTCTTGCCTGCGATTCTGTTTCTAATAATAATACATCGCCATTTTTTAATTTTACAATTGGACCTTCTAAAGAATCACAAGAACTTATTGTTGTACTTTTTCCAGGTCTTTCGGTTTTTAATTGAGTTCCATAAGCAATGAAATTATCTAAAGCAACCATTGTAGCTGGATGAATTGCATCATCACTCAATCCTGCTGTCCTAGCTCTCCCAAATCTAACTCTAAAGGCACCGATGCGTAATGGGTATCCTAAAACTGGACGTCCTGCCACTAGGTCTTTAATATAAGTATAATCTGGAGTAACTTTTGCAGATGTGTCTTTTTTAACTGTTCCTTTTGATTTTATTTCTTTTTGTAATGCAACATAATCATCTAAAAATTTCCAATGATCCATTCCCATTTCAGTATACCATTTTGAAAATTTAGACCAAAATTTTGCAAATTTCTGGCATAGTCCTTCAGCCATTACTAAACAAAAACCATTTCTTAATTTGTTTGTTGACACTCTTGGAAGGTCTTTATAATTTGGAACATCTATTTTTTCACTTGCATCGCCATCAATCTGAATTGGAAGGTGTCTTGTAATAAATGCTGCTTCCCTTTCTGAAGGATAATATTGGAGATTTGTTATTCTATCATGAAAATGTTCTAATTCTGAAAATGTTCTTTTAATTTCTTCTTCTGTTGGGTCATACACTGCGTAACCTGTTTTCATACGAATATAATCACAGACTGCCAGAAAAATACAAGTTGCTGTTGTTCCTGCACTTCTTATTGGACCACCGAAATATAAACAGAAATATTCACGACCGTCATCTTTTCTTTTCTTTAATTCTAGTCTTATGAATCCTTCTAAAGGAGATGAAACAACACCATTTGTAATGTAAGCTAAACCTGCTCTTAAACTAACTTCTATTGCTTCTTTTTTATCTTTAAATTTGCAGAATTTTTCATTTGCTATTTCTTCTGAAATTAAAAATGCAACCCTCCAATTCTGGCTTCCATATTTTAATTCTAGTTCTCTTATTCTTTGCGATAAACCACTATTTCTAATTTGTGGACAAACTACGGCTATAAGCCCTTCTACACGTTCTGCCATATTTTTGGCTAATGGAATTTCTACTTTTGTATCTGGATCAAAACCTTTTTGCCTTGCTTTGTTAGCAACATCATAACAAACAGCAATTCCTTTATCTATATCAGAGAAATATTTCTGGATTTGTTGGTTCATCTCGACCATTAATACAATTAATTTTGCAGTGTTTATAATAATAATTATACTAAAGAGAATATTTTGTATTATTATCTAAAATCTTCCATCTTTTATAAATTGTGCTAAAAAATATACTTCTACTTCTTCTAAATATATAATATATGCTTCTTTTTTCCATTTGTCTCCATCAGGAGAATCGTGTATTTGTCCATAAGTTATTATAACTGGTTTATCTTTTCCACATTCTGGACATGGCTTATATAAAGTTGGATTATTTGATCTAATAATATCATCAGAATTTATTTCAGATACAAAATAAAAGACAGGGGTATATTTACCTGGGTCTTCTTGATTTGGTATTAGTTCTAAACCTTTTAAACTTCTTTGAATTAGATCTATAGTTTTTAATTTAAATTCTAATTTTTCAATTAATTTTCTTTATCTAAATCATTTTTTAAAGAATATAATTTTGAATCTAAATTTTATGAATCCCAAAATATTTGTTCTAAATCCATAATCTTTTATTATTAAATCTATTTTTAAGTATTTATCAAATTGAATATACTAATAATTATAACTATTTTCATAGTCAATCAACAAATAATAACAATAAATTACATAAATTCTTAGATTAAGATTGGTTTATTATAATTAAAATCTTTTGTGATAAGTAAAGAAATTTGACAAATTAATTATCTTTCAATTTGTTTTAGCAGCAAGCCTTTCTTCAACCAAGACTTTTACACCATCACTTAAGAAATTCATAATTTTTACTTCCCTAGTCTGCAGATTAATTATTGGAATTTTTGCAGGCTCTGGAATTATTCCACGCTTTGCATTGTCTTCACTTTGAACAACCCAGCAAGAACTATTAATCAAAGATACATTCCTATAATTTCCAATTGTGATCTGGTGTATATGTCCGGAAACAAATATATCGGGAACAATATCAATAACTAAGGAATCTTCTTCGTCATCCGGGACATATAATGTTGAACCATGGGAAGGCGCTAAGTGTCTTCTTTGTAATAAAAATTTCATAATTAAATCACATTTTTTTAATCCACCTTTGCTTCTGAGACTTGGAACAGATTCTGCATAATATGGGAAACTAAAACCATGATACATTAGTACATCGAAGCCTGGAAAATTATCTGTAGAATCAATATTAACAACTGCAGGATTGCTTACTATCAGTAAATTCGGCAAGTTATATAATCCTTTAGCCATTTGTTTATCAAATACTGGCTGTGGCTCTGACATGCGAATAGCATCATGATTTCCCCCGCACATAATAACTTTAATTCTTTCAGGTATCATTTTAAAATATCTTGTTGCTTCTTCATATTGTGCATAAATATCTTTAATTTCTAAATCTAGTTCTTGACCAGGATAGATACCTACTCCTTCAACTATGTCTCCTGTTACAAATAAATATTTTACTTTGTTTGCAATCTCTCTTTGCTGTTTTGTACCAAATTCCCCACTTAACCAAGAAATAAATTTCATAAAATCCGAATCTAAGAAATTTTTAATCCCGAAATGAATGTCGCTTATAAAAACAGCATATCCTTCTCCTGGTGCTTTTTTAAATTCATGATTGACTGGTATTTCAGGAAGAAAGATACTATTACAAAAAATAATTTTATTTCCTGTAATGCCTGTTATTCCAATTATTTCATCTAAAACTAAATCTTTTGCAATTTCAAATAAATCTGGTTTTGTTTTATTTATAATAATATCAATTGTTCCTGTTGTATCTTCCATCTTTATTCTAATATTTCCATTTTTAGTTTCTGATTTATCTAAAACGAGACCAATTACACTTACACTTTGTCTCTCTTCTTTTCTTTGTAATCTGCTTATTGACAGACTATCCTGCAATTCCTGCCTTGACATTAAAATTTTTCTTAAAGAATCATATCTTCTTCTAAAATAAGAAACAAATGACTGAACATCTTTTTTTTTGACTTCTTTTGTATAATTTTTTTTTATTATCACTTTTCCAGTTATTTCTGGTTTTCCTATTGTTAATTCTGCTGATTGTTTTGATAGTTGCTGAACATATAATCCTGAATTATTTTTTGATTCATTTATTATTTCATTTAAATCAGATTCTATTAAAATTGACTGGGATTGTAATTTTTGTCTTGCTTTTGTGAGAAATGAAACATAATCAAAAGCTTCTGGTATATTTTCAAAAAATTCAGGACTAACTAAGACACCTAATTCTAAGATTTTTGTTATTGCCTCATTTTTATTCATTTTATAAATTTAATCCTTCTTTTAATGTGTGCCTAATTGTTGGAACTGTTGATTGAGGTATAGCCATCCTAATTTCTTTAGTCCTCCCATATCTTCCTTTTGAAATTACTTTTGCATTAATAATTCCAAGCATATCTAATTCAGCAATAATATCTGAAACACGTCTTTGGGTTAATGGTTTTAATTTAACTACTGAACAAAAATCTTTGTATATTTCATAAACATCACCTGTAAATAAAGGTGAAACAGCTTTATCACACAAGTCTAAAATAGCAAGCAATGTTAATTGAAATTGTTTTGGCTGTGTATGAACTATATCTAAAACTTTGTCTTTTTCAATTTTTTCTTCTGCATCATCTATATCTTTAATTAAAATTTTACTATCTCCTCTTCTTTCTGACAATTCTGCTGCAACTCTCAATAATTCTAAAGCCCTTCTTGCATCACCGTGTTCTCTTGCTGCATATGCTGCACATTTTTCTATTACCCCCTCTTGTATAACATCTGTCCTAAATGCCAATTTTGACCTTTCTCTTAAAATATCCTGAATTTGCAAGGCATTGTATGGCGCAAAAACTAATTCTTCTTCACTTAATGAACTTTTAACTCTTGGATCTACATTATCCATAAATAATAAATCATTTGAAATACCTATAATTGATAATTCTACTTTATTTAATTCTGAATTTATTCTTGTTAAATTATAAAGAATTTCGTCTCCTGTTTTTTTTACTAATTGATCAATTTCATCTAAAATTAAAATAACTAAACGCTCTCTTTGTTCTAAATGTTTAATAAAAATTTTATATACTTCATCTGTTGGTAACCCTGTGGGTGGGATTTCTATTCCAAATTCTTTTGCTAATTGTACAATTAATCTATATTCTGTATCAGCTACTTTTTTTAATTTACAATTTAAATAAATAATTTCAATACTTAGATTCTTTTGTTTTGCAACTTTTAGAATTTGAGAAGTAACATATTTACTAACTACTGTTTTTCCTGTCCCGGTTTTTCCATAAAGAAACAAATTAGATGGTTTTTCTAATCTTAGACATGGTGCCAATATCCCTGCTATGTAATCTATTTGTTCATTTCTATGTGGAATCATGTCTGGAGTATAATTTGATTGCAAAACTTTTTTATTTAGAAATATTGAGGGTTTCTCTAGGTAATTGTTGAAAAATTTAGTTAAACTGTCACCCCTCATGACTTTATTAGGTTATGATGTTGAATATAAAGATTTTTATTATGGAAAATATACACCTACACCTATGTTTCCTATGGAACTATATTTTTTAGAATTTTGAAATAATTTAAGTTTTTTACTTTATAGTGATTGCTTGATTTCCTATGGAATTAAAATAATATTATGTTTTTGAGATATATTATATATTATATATTATATTATTATTATATTATATTATAGAAAAATTTATAATATAAAATTTGTAAATTGTTATAAATTGTTTTTTGATTAAATGTTTTAATTAAAGTTTATGGTTTTTTATTTATACATTAAATTTGAGATTTTTGTTTATTCCATGAGAAGTTTTTTAATATTGTTATTCCATAAGAAGTGATGGGGTGGGGGTCCATAGGAAACAGTGGTGTATAATTTTATTAGTAGTTACAGTTAAAATTATTTAGAATTTTTATTGGTTTTTTGAGTGTTGAAAATATAAAGAATTAAAAATTAATACATTTTCTTTGTTGCCTACATAAACTAAATATTGTTATATCCAAAACAAGTTATTCCAAAATAGGAGTTCACCAAGACCCATAGCGCAAAAGTTCGCAAATTATAAATCTTTCTTTTTGTAATTACTTATTAGTAATATTTATAAATAAAAGCTATTTTATATATTCAAGGAATTTTTGATAATTGTATGGATAAAAAGTTAAAGATTTTGGCAGCAAGTGATGTACATGGAGATTCAAGACAATTTAAAAAACTTGCACAAAAAGCAGAAGATGAAAATGTTGATTTGGTTGTTTTATGTGGTGATTTAACAAGTCAATTACAAACTAAAGATATAATAAAACCATTTAAAGATAAAGGTAAAAAAGTATTATTAGTGCATGGAAACCACGATGGTTTGGTATTGGGTCAATTTTTATCTGATTTTTATAAAGTTAAGAATTTACATGCTCAACATAGTATATATTATGATGTTGGATTTTTTGGATGCGGGGGTGCAAATGTTGGTTTGGATGCTATGTCTGAAGAGGAAATTTTTAGCACTTTGAAAAATGGATTTAGATATGTAAAAAATATAAAGAAAAAAATAGCTGTTACTCATGTACATCCTGATGGAACTATTGTTGAGAAAATAGCTCCCGGGTTTGGATCTTTGGGATTAAAAAATTTTATTGAAAAATATCAACCAGATTTTGTTTTATGTGGACATGTTCATGAAGCTGCAGGTATTGAAGATTTTATTGGAAAAACTAAAGTTATAAATGTTGGAAGAAATGGCAAGATTTTAGAATTTTAATTATTTAATTAATTGATAATAAAATGGAAACAGAATATAAATTAAAAAAATTTGATATTGTTAATAATAAAAGAAATATAATACACGGAATTATTTATACTGAAAAACCTTCTTTTAATTATATTGAAGAATTGAAAAAGAAAGATAAAAGAGAAGAAATCAAAAAATTAAAAATTTTGAGGGGTAATTTATGTACTGTTTTAAGAATAAATAGAAATGATTTAATTATAGATGAAGACTATTATCGCTTATTGACATCAAGAGCAATTGCTGTAAGATATCAAATTGAAATAAAAGAAATGAAATTAATTCCTGCAATTGCTGAAGAAACAAAAGAAATTCCTCAAATATCTATAGAAATTGAATATCTTTAGAAAATTAAATACAATATTTTATAATTTTTATTATATCACAAATCTTTTATACTCTTTCTTATTTTTTGTCATATGAAATATGAATTAATCATTGCGGAAAAGCCGAATGCAGCATTGAAAATAGCTGAAGCTTTGGCAGATAAAAAAACAGTTAAAAAATCTGTTGGTAAAATAAGCTATTATGAATTAGAACATAAAGGGAAAAGAATTGTTGTTGGTTGTGCTGTTGGTCATTTGTTTACTATTGCTGAAAAAGACAAAAAAGCATGGACTTATCCAATATTTAATTATGAATGGAAGGCAAGTTATTTAGCAAACAAAGATGCAAAATATACAAAAGCTTATGTTGATAATTTAAAAAATTTAGCTAAAGATGCAGATGAAATTACAGTTGCAACAGATTATGACTTGGAAGGTTCTACTATAGGTTGGAATATTGTAAAATATATTTGTAATAGAAAAGATGCAAAGAGAATGAAATTTAGTACGTTAACAAAAGAAGAATTAGTTGAAAGTTATAATAATGCTTCAAAACATTTAGATTTTCCACAAATAGAAGCAGGAGTGACAAGACATTCTTTAGATTGGTTGTGGGGCATTAACTTGTCGAGAGCATTAACGCTGAGTGTCAAAAATGCTACGAATACCTTTTCACTTTTAAGTACGGGAAGAGTTCAGGGACCAACATTAAAACTTATAGAAGAAAAGGAAAAAGAAATTGAAAAATTTAAACCTACTCCTTACTGGGAAATTGAATTAATTGGAAATGTGAAAACTGGAGAAGAGATAAGTGCTTGGCATGTTAAGGGAAAAATTTTAGAAAGAAAAATTGCTGAACAGATAATAAAAATTACAGATGGAAAAAAAGCAATAATAAAAGAAATTGAGATAAAAGAATTTAAACAAAAACCTCCAATTCCGTTTGATTTAACTTCTTTACAGATAGAAGCTTATTCTGTTATTAATATTAGTCCACAAAAAACTCTGGAGATTGCACAGGAATTATATACAAATGGATATATCAGCTATCCAAGAACAAGCTCCCAAAAATTACCAGAAAGTATAGGTTATAAAAAAATAATTGAGAGTTTGTCTAAAATATTTAATAAAGAATGCAAATATCTGTTAAGTAAAAAATTATTGAAACCTAATGAGGGACAAAAAACTGATGCTGCACATCCTTCTATATTTCCAACTGGAGAAATCCCTAAAAAATTAGAAGGAAAATCTGCTGATCTTTATGAATTAATTGCCAGAAGATTTTTTTCAGTATTTGGAGAAGATGCGATAAGAGAGACAATGACTGTTACTATTAATATTAATGATGAATTATTTTTATTGAAAGGAACAACTACCAAGGAAAAAGGATGGTATGAATTATATGGAAGATTTGTTAAATCTGAAGAAGAGGAATTACCACAATTAGAAAAAAATGAAGAAATAAAAGTTCGAGAAATTAAATTATATGATAAAGAAACTAAACCTCCTGCAAGATATAATGAAGCAAGTTTAATAAAAGAAATGGAAAAGGAAAATTTAGGAACTAAGGCTACCAGATCTGTTGTTGTACAAAATTTATTCGACAGAAATTATTTAGTTGATAAACCAATAAAAATTACTGATCTTGGAAAAGCAACTGTAAATACTTTAGAAAAATATTGTCCTGAAGTTGTGGATGTAGAATTGACCAGGAAATTTGAAGAAGATATGGATGCAATTCAAGAAGCAAAGAAAAAAGGTGAAGAAGTTGTAGAAAATGCTAAAGAATTTTTAGATAAAACCCTTGCTAAATTCAAAAAACATGAAAAGGAAATTGGAAAAGAACTTGGAAAAGCTGCAATTGAAACAAGAGACAAGGAATCTTATATTGGCAAGTGCACTTCATGTAAAGAAGGAGAATTACATATTAGAAGGGGAAAGTTTGGAATGTTTGCTGCATGTAATAGATATGAAGAAGGATGCAAAACAACATTTGCTCTTCCCAGAAATGGATTAGTTAAAAGTGCAAATAAATCTTGCGAAGTTTGTTCTTATCCTAAAGTATTAATATTCAGAGCTAAAAGAAAACCACAAGAATTGTGCATTAATCCTAATTGCGAAAGTAAAAAAGCTGAGGAAGAAAGATTAAACAAATTGGTTGAAGGAAAAAAGTGTCCTAATTGTAAATCTCAATTAATTATTAAGAATGGATTTTATGGTCCTTTTATGGCTTGTCCAGGATATCCAAAATGTAAATATATTGAGAAACTACCCAAAGAATAGATTTTTAACTTTTATTATTTTATTTCTTTTATG
>Ga0209541_10001625_pt1 | contig 44195 bp, 45 predicted proteins | sample RifCSPlowO2_01_FD_184027 | JGI IMG/M metagenome (GOLD analysis project Ga0209541, IMG submission 184027) | Groundwater microbial communities from Rifle, Colorado - Rifle CSP2_plank lowO2_0.1 (SPAdes) (version 2) | ecosystem: Environmental > Aquatic > Deep subsurface > Groundwater | place...
GGCTTGGGCGTCCATCCTTTTCGGCGCCTTTGTTGTGGTAGAGCACAAAAAAATGAAGAAAGATGTCGAGAAGAGTTACAGGAAACTGCAGGTTTTGTATATTATCGGCGGGATTCTGTTTGTTTTGTCTATACTCAAGATGTAAAAAGCTTTTACTGCAATAATAACCTGTTAATTATGTGGTGGTTTAAAAAAAGGGCTGAACCCGGCTTGCCAAAACTGGAAGACTATGAAGTCAGAAAAGAAGTATATATAGCAGGCGTAAGGGGCGCCTATTGGCACGAAAACCCGACTTTGGATAAAGGAAAACCGGAAAAGCGGGAAATGATGGGGAAGGTTTATCTGAAGATAGATGAGGGTTCAACAACAAGGGCTATTTTTGAAGACACGATTCCTGTTCCTTTGACAGGTGACAATAACAGGTTGAAAGCCTGGCTCGAAAGGCATGGACTGAATGACCACACAGATTGGGAAACGTTTTACGCCCTGATGGAACCTGTTTTGGCCCATTACAGAGGAATTTTTGAGGAATGGAAAAGATCGTCAGGATCCACAAATGATTACTAAAAACTTGCTTCTAATAATAAGACATGATCACCAAGATAAAACTAAAAAACTGGAAATCACATCTGGATTCTGAAATGGAATTTACAAAAGGCGTGAATGCGCTTATAGGTATCAATGGGTCTGGGAAATCATCTGTTTTGGATGCTATTACTTTTGGATTTTTTGGCACATTTCCAAACCATAACAACAGGAAAATAGGTTTGGACGACATTATAATGAGCCGACCAGCCGCAAAAGACGAGGCTGAAATTTATTTAGAGTTTGTTTGCAATCAAAAGTTGTATTCTGTATTAAGGAAAATAAAAAAAGGGAAGGGGACAATTTTAGCTGAAATAAGGGAGGACGGAAAACTTATAGAGGTAAACCCAAGCAGCGTGACTGAGCATATTGAGAGGATACTGGAAATCGATTACCCCCTTTTCTCAAAAGCTGTTTACTCAGATCAAAATAATATAGATTATTTCCTGACTTTGCCAAAGGGCAAGAGGATGGAGCAGATAGACAAGATGCTTAAGCTCGATAGGATAGATGAGGTTAGGAATTCTGCAGGCTCTTTAAAAGCGCTTTTTGAGAACAGATTGAACGAAAGGATGAGGTTTTTGTCAGAATTAAAAAAAGAAAATATAGAAGGAAAGTTGTCTGAGTGCCAGAGTAATATTCAGGGTTTTCAGGAGAAGATTTTGGTTTTCCAGAAGGAATTAGATGTAAAACAAGAGAATAAAAATTCCTTGTTCAAGATTTTTTCCGATATGGAATTGAAGAGTAATAGGTTCATTGAGGCCAGTAGCCGGCTGGAAGGGTTTCAAAGAAGCTATAGCGAACTTCTCGACAACATAAAAGAAAAATCGGCGAGTTTGTTTGGGGTAACTAAACCTGACCTTATAAAAAATATTGAGGGGATAAAAAATGAAAAGTCTGTGTCCGAGACTGACCTCAAAGACAGGAAAGAATCATTGGAAAGTTTAAGGAACACAATTGCAAAATTTAATGCCGAGATCAGAAGCATATCAGAAAGTTTGATAGACTTGGAAAATATATCTGCACAGTGCCCTGTCTGTGAAAGCGAGATTGATACTCTGAAGAAGGATTCACTTAAAGAAATCAGGCAAGGAAAAATAGCTGAAATTAAAAAAAATCAGGAAGAGTCAATATCCCAAATTTCAAAACTAAGGGAGGAAATTGAAAGCCTCGAAAAAATTGTCAGAGAAGGTGAAAAATCAATAGACAAGTTTACTTACAAACTTGATGATTTTGAGACCCTTGAAAGGCTAAACAATAAATCTAAAATACTCGAGATAGAAATAGAAAGGTTCGCAAAAGAAAAATCTGAACTGGAAAAGGGGATGGCTAATATTGATAGACAGAAGGTAAGGGAGGAGATGTTTGAATTAAACAGGAAAATAGGTGAGATTAGTTCTGATATAAAGGGTTTGGAAATATCTCTACGTAGGGAGAAAACAATTCTTGAAGATCTGAAGACCAGATTAGGGAATATTAAAAGGCATGAAAAAGACGTCGAAAATTACGGCAAACTTTCCAATTTTTTGGATAATTTCATCAAGGCTCTCAGGCTGACACAAGGCCAGCTAAGGGAAGAGTTTACGCGTGTGGTAAACAGTATAATGTCGAATATCTGGGTAAACCTATACCCTTATGGGGACTTCGGTGACATAAGGTTAGCTGTTAAAGACGGGGATTATGTCCTTGAAATAAAAAACATTGAAAACTGGATTAATGTAGATGGTTTTGCGTCTGGTGGGGAAAGGAGCTTAGCGTGTTTAGCTTTAAGGGTAGCTTTTTCTCTCGCATTTATCCCGAACCTTAAATGGCTAATGTTAGATGAACCTACACATAATCTGGATTCAAACTCAATTGAGAAATTCTCATCTGTTCTGGATGAGGTCATGGGAAATTTTGTAAATCAGGTTTTCTTAATAACACACGAACCTAAAATCGCAGAAAATCTTGAAGGGCCCGTATATAGGCTGGAAAGGGACAAGAACGTCGGGAGTTATACAAAAATAGTGAAAATTTAGGCAATTTCACCGATCAGATTGACTGCAGTTGAACCTATGATTTTTACTTTCAGGGTTTTCCCAAGAATTTCTGAACCGGTTTTGATTGATATAGGTTTGTAGTAAATATTTCTTGCGATAAAGGACTTTTCTTTGCCTATTTGTACAAGATCAGAACCCTGGTTTACAAGTACAGGACCTTGCCAACCAACCCACTCCCTGTTTTTCTCCAGATAGATTTTTTTAATCAGGGATGAAATTTCAGATGACCTTTTGTTTACAATCCCCCTCTCTAACTGTTCCATTTTTGTAGCTTCTGTTCCTGGCCTTGGGCCAAATTTGGACAGGTTGACAATATCAAATCTTATTTCTTTGAGAAGTTCTTTTGTTTTTGTGAAATCTTCTGTTGTTTCTTCTGGAAAACCGACTATAATATCTGTTGATAGGGTTAATTTAGGGATATTTTTTCTAAATTCGCTGACAAATTTTCTAAATGTTTCTGCTGTATAACCCCTTTTCATTTTCTTGAGTATAGAATTGGAACCTGATTGGACAGGGATGTGAAGAAATTTGTAGATTTTAGGGTTTTCATAAGCGACTATCAAAGGTGTTATAATTGAATTAAGGTACACTGGATTAGTCATCCCATTCCGTAAAAAAAAATCAACTTCGATGTTACAAATTGAAGTTAAAAGTTTAGGAAGTTTTACCCCACTCAAATTGTAAGCTCCATTATCCTGGGAAGTGAGAAGGATCTCTTTTGATCCATTTCTAACAAGATAACTTGCAGCCCTGACTATCTCTTCTTTAGAAAAGCATTGCAGATCACCACGCGCAATTGTTGTTGCACAATATGTACAGGAGAGGTCGCAACCCTCTGATATTTGCACTATGCCTGTAAGGCTATGAGGGTTTTTTATTAAATTGGGCTTTACAGGGGACTGGTCTGAAAATATTATCTGGTTTTCTCTCCCATTTTCAGCGCCCTTTATAATTTCAGGGAGTTTATCTACAGATCTTGTATCTAATATTCCAGAAAAATTCGGGACCGATTTTTTAATTCTTTTCAGGCTCACTTTAGTGAGACATCCACCAACAATAATCTTTTTGTCTGATTTGGCCAGCTTTGAGAGTTTTGAGGCGATTTTATTTTCAGTTGCTTCTTTGACAGCGCATGTGTTTACAATAACATAATCTGCGTCATCAAAATCTGTTATCTTGTGGCCAGCTTTTTCCAGAACAGATTCCATCAGGTAGCTGTCCCCTTGGTTAGCAGTGCAGCCATAAGTTATTATATTGATTTTCATATCATCTCCTCTTAAAATCAAAAGAAACTTTCCACACACCCGGAGCATATGGAAGAACCCTCCTTTTTTCTATAAGGCTAAGGTTTTTAAATTTAGGCAGATACTTATTCATTTCACTTTTTTGTTCACCTTCAACTGCGTAGAGATGGATAATCCCACCCTTTTTACAGTGATCTGTAGCTAGAGATAGAAACTTGTAAGCTGTTTCTGGTAGTGGCATCAGTATTCTATCATATTTTCCTAGTGATTTGTGAACTTTTCTGATATCACCGCAAAAATTCCTGACCCTGTAACCGAGCCTATTTATTCTTATATTTTCCTCTGCATACTTGCAGGCTGAAGGGTTTATCTCAACCATATCGACTTTACAATCTGTATGATTTTTTGCAAGTATTATTCCAAATGGACCGACACCAGAAAACAGCACAAGTACTTTTTCTTTCTTTTTTATCTTATCCGATATCCTTAACCTTTCTGTGGACTCTCTGACTGAAAAGTAGGTTTTGGATATATCCAGTTTAAACTGGCAACCAGATTCTTTATGTATTGTTTCAAAGCCGTTTCCAATTATCTTTTTATATTTTTTGAGGCGATAAGTTCCTGAACGGTTACCTACCTTCTTACAAACTCTCTTTACATTTTTCTGTATCTTTAACACGGCTTCAGCTATCACTTTTTCTTTTTTCGCAAGCTCAGGCGGTATTTCCAATATAGCTATGTCCCCAACTATGTCGAAACCGGATTTCACTAACTTAAGCTGGTTTTCGTTTAGGTTGCCTTTAAGAACGTCTTTTAAATTCATATATCACCTTAATAAGCTATACTTTAATAAGAATAGATCTGTATTAAAAGATATGATTTTGCTCAACTTCAATCCAGAAATAGGAGTCTTTTGCCAGGATCCTGATAGCCTTGACAAACTTAAAAAGAACTTTTTTGGGGAAGAAAGGGGGGACAACTGGGTTCTAGAAGCAGAAGAAGCTCTTTATGTAATAGTTTTCCAGAATGGCGTGATTACAAATATAATCACACAGGAGCAGATGGGTTTCAACCAGATTGCATCTTTTTACATAAAAGAGGACCCAAGGCTTATAATCAAGTATAATGCATACAGGGATTGGAGGGATAGGGGACTAATACTGAAAAGGGCAAACAAAGTGGATAAAGAGGGGACCAAAACAGCAAACAAAAAATACCCGAGTAAAAAAACAGAATTTCCTGAATTAAAAACAAAAATCTATTGGTACAGAACATCATTATTTTCTATTGCAGAGGATGAAGAAATTGGGAAAAAACTTTTTGAAAAGTACTGGATAGGGCAGTTAGGCGTGTATAAGCAGCAGAGGGGAAATTTATCAAGGCTGGAGTTCATGGAAACGGTCTTTCTCGCAAAACATTTTGGGGTTGATGTAATTGATGCCATAAATGGTAAAAAAATAGAATGGGAAGATGTGCTTAAACAGGTCATCAAAGAAAGGGAATATACAAAACAACTTTATGATGTGTACGAAGACTGGAGACTAAGGGGATATGTTGTTAAAACAGGGTTCAAGTTTGGCGCACATTTTAGAATATACTTTCCTGGCGCATCGCCTGTGAGAGAGGACAAATGGATACACTCAAAACACGTGCTGCATGTTTTCCCAAAAGACCAGAAGATGTTGATTTCCGAATGGGCCCGCGCTGTCCGCGTGGCACACTCTGTGAAGAAGACTTTTTTGCTTAGCATTCCTGAAATGAAAAAAGAAGATTATATCGATTACCCAGCTGATTTCATAGCTTACAAAAGGAAAAGAGATGGGAGCAACTGGGTAAGGGAAACACCTGAGGACAAACCACGGTATTTGATGGCTGCAGTTTCTGAAGACGAACATATTGGAGGCATTGAACTTGCATCTTTACTGGAAAAAGCAAAAAAGCTTGGAGTGGAGCTGATTTTATCTATCTCAGACAGGGAAACTGCAATAACTTATTATGTTTTAAAGAGGGTCTTACTGCCGGGATCTGATTACGAGTACTACGAAATAGAGTGGGAGAAACCTTAACTAATAAAACAACGAATTAAAATAAAATAAGAAAAAGAAAGGTTAATGATTATCTTTTCCTTTTCTTTGCTGATTTTGCTTTCTTTTTTGCCATATCCACCTCACTTTTCTTTGTTCTCATTGTAGATGAAGAACTTAGATGATTATACTATATATAAGCTTGCTTAAATAAGTTTGAAACCAAAAATAAATTATGGAAAACGATTTAGAAAAATATTTGAGGGCCGGAAAGGTTCTGGCAGCTGTTAGAGAGGAGGCTCTGAAGAAAATAATCAGGCCCGGAGCAAAAATTTTGGAAGTTGTTGAGTTTATAGAGAAAAAAATACTGGAAAACGGATGCAAGCTTGCATTTCCTGTCAATATTTCTATTGATGACCAGGCTGCCCATTACACACCGACTTTCAATGATTCAAGGGAAATAAAGGAAGGCGAGCTGGTGAAAATAGACATTGGCGCACATTTTGACGGGTATGTGGCAGATTCTGCGAGTACATATTGCTCTGAGAAGAATTTTTTGGTTGATGATGTTGAAAAAATTATAGAAACGGCGATAGGTGCTTTGAAGCCCGGATTATCTGTTTATGAAATTGCTGAGGCAATTGATCCTGTCATAAAAGATCTTGGGATAGGTTTGATTGTGAACCTGACAGGCCATGGGGTTGACAAGGATATGTTTCATGCTCCCCCGACAATACCTAGCATTAAAAACAAGATTGCGTACAAACTAGAGGAAGGGGATTGCATAGCAATAGAGCCTTTTACTGTTCCAACGAACGGATATGTAAAGGAGTCTGGAACAGTGGAGATATACAGGTATTTCCAGGACAGACCTGTAAGAAGCCCTGACGCAAGGCAAATTCTTGATTACATCAGGAAAAATTTCGGCCCCTTCCCTTTTGCAAAAAGGTGGCTGGTCAGGCCTGTTTTCGATGGGCATGCAGGATTTTCTCCTGTAAAGGTTTCTATTGTACTAAAACAGCTGGAGATAGCCGGATGTCTCGAATCCCACCCAGTTTTGAAGGAAGTCGAAGGCAAGAAAGTTGCGCAGGCTGAGCACACGATTTACATAAAGGATAAGCCGGTTGTGACGACTAGATTGGGTGAATAATGTACTCTATGAAAGACCTATGCCAGAAAGTTTTGACGGAAAAATAAATTTAGGGAAATACAGACATTTTTTCAAAACTCATCACTCAAAACCCGAAACTGTTAGGACCACGCGTCCTGTGGCTCAACCTGAGGGTCTGTGACTAGACCGAACTCAGAGTAGATAGACAAACATTTTGTGCACTGGAAAACTTCAGGCTCTTTATGCCAAACCCTTCCGTTAGCACCACAGACATGACAATTTACCATAGAATCCTGTTTCAGCTGGAGATAGGTTTCCTATGAGACCACTTAGAAACCTAGTTCTTTCCTTTTATTATTTAGATAAAGTAAGTATTTATAGGTATGCTTAATTCAAATCCAAAAATTTTATATTTTTCAATATTTTTTATAACTCTTGTAATTTCGATTTACTTTCTAATTTCCCCGGAATTCCATATTTTTGTAAACGGGTTGAATAGTTTGGGTTATTTAGGGGCTTTGATAGCAGGTTTTTTCTTTTCATCTTTTTTAACTGCGTCAGCTTCAACTGTGTCACTTTTTCTTTTGGGAAAACAGATGAACCCATTTATACTAGCGCCTATTGCAGCTTTCGGGGCGATGTTAGCAGATTTTCTTATTTTCAGCCTGATAAAATACAGAGTATCACACCATTACGGAATTCTTGATAAACTGAAATTAAAGTTAATGGAAATGCGTTTTATAGTTAAATTAAAGGACCATAGAAGCGCGAGATATTTTGTGCCTATGTTGGCCGCATTTATAATTGCATCCCCCCTCCCAGACGAACTTGGAATAGCTCTTTTAGGGGCATCCAAATATGACACTAAAAAATTCTTTTTGTTTGCTTTTCTAATGAACATGGTTGGAATTTTAGGAATTGCCTATTTTGGGAGTATCGTATAGACTGATTAAAAATTAGAAATCTTTATTCCTGACTCTTCTGCTTTTTTGATTATCTCCAACCTTTTCTTTTTTCCTACTGTGCTTCCAATTACAGCAATATCTGTCTTAGGGTTTATTTTTTTTAGTTGAGAAGGGTTTAAAACCATAATTTCCCTGAAACCTTTTGGATCTAATCCTCTGGACAATTTAGGCGATCTATATCCTATGTTAGGCATGCTACCCCTCGCTTTTTCCCCTCTTTTTAATTTGGAATCTATTCCTCTTGGCGATCTCCAGGCAGACTTTAAACTAACTGTCCTGAACCATTCCTGCCTTTTAAAGGCTGGCTTTTTCGCCTTAATTTTCTGCCTTATTCTCAAATTTTTATTTTCCATAACTACTCATTTACATGGGCTGCATTTACAATAAAACATCCATCTTGAAAAATTCTTTTATCAAAGCCTACTATCCTTGTGACACCTTCTATTCTGCTGGCAGCTATCCCAACTGTTTCCTTGTCTGTCCCTGTAATTGTCACATTTTCTTTATCTACTTTAATAGAAACATCTTGAGGCAATTTAGTTGACCTTGGTGACCTCTCACCTAAAAAGTTTTGCACAGTGAATTCACTGTCCTTAACAGTCATCTTTGCTGGGAAATGGGCAAATACCAACTTCATTTCACATTTCCAGCCCTTAGTAACCCCTAAAGCCATGTTTTTTATGTGAGATGCCCAAGAGCCCATTACAGCCTTAATTTTTCTCCGACTCTCTGAACTTGTAAGTATAACTTTACTATCTTTAATATCAATTTTTATTTTAGGCTGGACAAATTTCCTTTTTAGCTCGCCTTTAGGGCCTTTAACAATTAAAAATTTTCCATCCTTAGATACTTGGACACCTTGTGGCAGCTCAATCTCTCTAGACGTTCCCACATTTTTCTTCTTTTCCGTAATCTTCTGTTTTACCATAGTACAAATAGATAGTTATAGTATTTATAAATAGATTTGATCTTGTTGGTACAAGGCTACTCTTTTTCCGCCTTCTTGGCTGTACTGGTTTCTGGTATTTTTCCTATCAATTCGTAAGCGCCTGTACCGACTGGTATAACCTGATTGACCATTATATTCTCAACAACACCTTTTAGTTCATCTATCTCCCCTCTCACAGCTGCCCTTATTATATGTTTTCTTGTTTCTTCAAAGGCTGCTCTAGCTAAAACAGATATTTTTTGTCCTGCTATACCATACCTTCCTATTGCCTTGATCTGCCCATCAACTGTCATAAGATCTGCTAATAACATTAGATATCTTACATCTATACCCAATCCCTGTTCTTCTATAGTGTACATTGCCTGCTTCATTATTATATTTCTTCCAGCTTCAACACCGAGAACTTCCTGAACTTCGAAAATATTATTACTGACTGTTCTTGTGGGGTCCACTCCAGGAACTTTAAAGGCTTTCTGAAGATCAGAACCCAATGTATTTATTACCCACTCATTCCCGTCTTTATTCACAACTGTTTGAGTGACGCCTTTTATGCCTTTCAGATATGTTTCGAATAACCTGTACTTTAATTTGAATATATCCTTTATGTCTGGTTTTTTATAACTTGCAACCATTTCATCCCCTTCTACCGCAATTTTAACATTCCTTAATTTTACTTTCTCCTCTAATTCTTTAGCTTCTACAGCAAATCTTTTCATTTCTTTCATGTTAAGTTTGCACTTAATTTCCAAGTCTGTGAGATTAATAACACTTGAGATTACAACATCTTTGACTTTAATTTCCTTTATCTCCTCTGCCACTTTTTTTGCAGCTTCGTCTGACTGGCAATCTTTAGTCAGGTAAATAGTCATGGTTGGTGTTTTGGGTTCTCTTCGCGCGTCAAAAATCTCTAAAAGCCTAGGCAAACCTAAAGTAACTTGTATACCTGCAGTACCTGCAAAGTGGTATGTACGCATTGTCATCTGTGTTGTAGGTTCAGAAAGGGATTGGGCAGCAACGACGCCGATAGGCTCATCAGGATCGTATATTGTATTTTCATATATTTTCTTTAGATTTTCCATTATTTGTTTTGCCTTGTTTTCAGGTATCTTTTGCTTTTTTATGTAATCCTCCATTTCTTTCATTATTTTAAACGGAACTTCTACCATAATATTATTTGTTCTCTCCTTTCGATTTTAGGGAGCTGACATCCAACTGACCCAGATAAGATTTTGTTGGGTCTATCCCATCCTCGCCTGCAACAAACTGCACAATTCTTCCATTTGATGTCCTTACACTATTGTCTTTTGCTATTTTCAAGTCCTGAAGAGCATTAACTAACCTTCTTTGCATGTAACCAGATTTTCTTGTTCTGAGGGACTTATCCATCAAACCTTCTCTTCCGTTCATTATATTCCAGAACACTTCAAATGGATTCAATCCCTGTTTGAAACCTTTGGACACATAACCATGGGATTCTGGTGATAGGTCATCTTTTTTGAAATGGGGTAATGTCCTGTTCAAATATCCTCTTTTGATTCTCTGCCCAAGGATAGATTCCTGCCCTACGCAAGCTGTCATCTGTGTTGTGTTGATCATCGAACCTTTAGACCCTGCACGAACCATGTTGAGTATGTCGCTTGGTTTTATGTTTTTTGTGACTATTTCACTTATGCTGTTCAAGCTTGAGGATAACACATTGAGCAACTGGACTTCTAAGGATTCCTGCATGCTCAACCCGGGCAAAGGCTTCAATTCTTTTACTTCAAATTCTTTTATTAACCTCTCTGCATTTTTCTTTGCTTTGTCAAGCTCTCCAGAAATATCGCCTTCAATTCTCTGAGGTAAATCTAAATCAGATATGCCTATAGAAAACCCTTTTTTTGTAAGGTAATTTGCGCCCAGTCTTCCTGCTTTATTTATGAATTCTTTTAGTCCGTCTTCGCCCTGAAGATCTTTTATTTTATTGAGAAGTTTTCCCTTGAAAGCGCCTACTGATCTGGCATCAACTGTTCCGCAAACCACCTGACCATCCCTTATGACTACCCAGCCATCAGAGGCGCACTTCTCGGTTTTTGGGCAATTTTCACATGTATCAGAACTTGCCTTATACTCTATATTCAAGTCTTTAGGCAACAGTAAACTGAACAGTTCTTTGCCTGTTATTTCTTTTTTATTGGGGAGTACGATGTCAAGTCCACACCAGGCAAGAAGTTGGGCTGCATCTTCTTTTTTCAGTATCGTGTCTTTTCTGGTGAGCATGTATATGCCAGAGATCTGATCGAGGTCTAATCCTATGACAGGGCCGCCGAATTTTGGGGATATTATATTTTTTTGGACCTCCATCAACATTGCAGCCTCTACTTTTGATTCCTCTGTCTGAAGCACATGCAAATTCATTTCATCGCCATCAAAATCTGCATTATATGGTGGGCAGACAGAAGGGTTCATCCTGAACGTCCTGCCTGGCATCACTTTTACTCGGTGAGCCATTATAGACATCCTGTGAAGGGATGGCTGCCTGTTAAATAAGACTATATCTCCATCCTGAAGTTGTCTGTCAATACTCCATCCAACTACTACATTTTCTAATAAATCTTTCAAGTTGTCTTCTGTGACCTTTATCCTTCTACCATCTGGCCTGCTAACATAATTTACTTTTCCTTCTTTCATTAGGTCTTTTGCGTTTTTGATATTATTTTCAGTGACGCACTCTGCAACAGTGAGCTCTTTTGCAATAACTTCTGGTACACCAACTTGATTTATTGAAAGTGTTGGATCTGGAGATATAACTGTTCTGGCTGAGAAATTTACTCTCTTACCTAAAAGATTTCCTCTTATCCTACCTTCTTTTGCTTTTAGCCTCTGGATTAATCCTTTTAGTGGCCTGCCTGACCTGTGCCTTGCGTGGGGAATTCCAGATAACTCATTGTCAAAGAATGTTGAGATATGATATTGCAAAAGTTCCCACAAATCTGCTAAAATAAAGTCTGGGGCGCCTATGTCAATATTCTCTTTCAATGACTGATTTATCCTTACAATGTCTGCAAGCTTGTGTGTGAGATCGTCCTCAGATCTTTCACCTGTTTCCAGTGTTATTGAAGGCCTCATTGTTACAGGAGGAACAGGGAATAATGTTAGTATCAGCCACTCTGGCCTGCCCCCATTGAAATGAATCCTTTTCAGGTCCACATCTGTCATTTTTTCGAATATATCTCTTATTTCCTGCGCAGTCAATTCTTTTTTTTCTAAATAGAAAGTATAGGTTTTTTCAAATTCTATTTTGCCGGGCGTATTGCTGCAGTGAGGGCATTTTTTTGGCGGGTTTTTTATTAACTGCTCAAGGTTGATTTTTGTCTGGTCATCAGATACCATTACACGACTGCACTTGTAGCAGACAACTTTTAGAAGCGCATGAATTATTTTTATGTAAAGAACATGAAGTACTGGTTTTGCTAGTTCAAGATATCCAAAGTGGCCCATACAGTCATCCAGACCGCCACCACATGTCCTGCATGTGAGTCCTGGATCTACCACACCTAACCTAGGGTCCATTACCCCGCCTTCAATTGGATAACCATCTGCATCATACAAGTCAGAAGAGATTATTCTAACTGTCGCCATCTGCTTTACCGTATGAGGTGACAATATCCCAAAACCCAAAGCCTTAATTGTTGTTGCCATAATAATCTCCAACATCTTTTTGTATTTTAGTTTCTTTTCGGTAAACGAAGATTGGAAACTGATCTTCGGATCAGTTTCGGTCTTTCTTTAGCATTTTCTTTTCTAGTGCAGGTTCGTGTCTCGTCTGTTCGATAAAGACACGAGATCGTGTGCGCCAGCACACGAGATGCAGCGCACATCTCGTGCAGTGAGCTGCACGACATCTCATCATCTCTGATGAGATGCTGACTTTGCTGCAGCAAAGAAGTGCCTTTTCTAAAGAAAAGGCTACTCCTCAACAGCCTTCACACTCGGGTACACACACATTGATTTTAATTCGTCCAAGGTGAGTTTGAATGCGTAAGCTGTTTTTACCCAGATAACATCAGACTTGTCGCAGGATATGCAATATGTCTTGTTTTTTACCCTGTCGAAAATTGCAAGCAGTCCGCAGTGTTTGCAGAATGGGATCTCAACTTCGTCTGAGCTGAAACGTTCTTTGATGACCATAGCTGCGCCATGCCCTACAAGGCACTGTTGCTCCATCTCCCCGAGCCTTAAACCGCCTCTTTTTGCACGTCCTTCTGTTGGCTGTTTTGTCAAAAGTGTTACAGGTCCCCTTGACCTTGCCTGCAGTTTGTTTGCAACCATGTGATCGAGTTTCAGATAGTAGCTTGAACCAAGATAAATCATTGCTTCGTACATTCTTCCTGTCCTGCCGTCGTACATTATCTGTTTTCCATCTTCCCTGAAACCAACCTTCAATAGCAGTCCCCTGAGTTCATTCTCTTTCATATGCGAGAATGCAGAAGCGCCAATCCTATGCCCTGCCAAAGCAGAAGTTTTTGCCCCAATTATTTCCAATAACTGGCCAACAGTCATTCTGGACGGGATTCCATGTGGATTGAAAATAATGTCTGGAACAATCCCATCTGCTGTGAATGGCATATCTTCCTGTGGTATTAGCAAACTGATTATTCCTTTTTGTCCGTGCCTTGTTGCTAACTTATCGCCAACCTCCAGGTTCCTCTCATCCCTTAACCTAATTTTTAATAATTGATTTCCATCTGTTGTTTCAGATATCCAGATCTTATCAACAACACCGCTTTCACCATATCTAACAGTTACGGAGGTCTCTCGCCTGTTCTCTATCTTAGCGACAAACTCTTCCCCTGACAAGAAACGTAAAGGCGAAACTTTTCCAATTAAAACAGCATCTGAAGGCGCAGGGCATTCTGGATTGATTATGCCATCTTCTGATAAATCTTTGTAGGCACCCTCACCCCTGTAACCTTTAATTCCAGGCTCAGGGACCATTATCTCATCCTCTTGCCCTCCCCAATATCTTTTCTTTATTGTCTCGTATGTCCTGAAATAGAAGGATTTCAAAAGGCCCCTTTGGACAGAGGACTTGTTCAGGACTATTGCATCGTTAATGTTGAACCCATCAAAAGACATGACAGCGACTACAATATTCTGCCCGTCAAAATTAGGGACTACACTATAGGTGAACGTATCAATTAGTGGGTACTGTAAATATGTTAGCACATTGAATTTTGTGTCTGTCCTTGTGATGAAATTTTTTGCAGGTAAACCTATTGACTGCCCAACCATTTTTGCGCCGTAGTTGATTCTGTCCCCTCTGTTATACTCTGGATAAGGGATGGTTGATGCAGAAACTCCGAACAAAGCTATTGGGTTAATCTCAATGTGTGTATGTTCTTTGTCAACTGTTTCTGGAGAGATTGCAATATAGGTGTTCTCCTCTTCTTCCGCGTCGACATATTCAATAATGCCTGTTTTAATAAGGTCTGTCCACTTGATTTCACCTTTAGCTAGTTTTTCAATATGTTCTGTTGTGAGCTTCGGTTTTCCGTTTTCGACAATAACTAAAGGCCTTCTGGACCTTCCAGGATCTGTATTTATCCTGATTTCATCAAACTCTTCTGCGTAAGACACATTCAACTGGTCTGAGATCAGGCCTGACCTTCTTTTGTTCCTTACATCAGCAACGAAGTCTAGCGGGGAATCTATTTCGCCTACAAACCTTCCGTTGAAGTACAAGTCAGCTTTTTTATTTTTTGCCATATTCTTTTTTTAATGGTCTAGTTCAGGACCATATCAATCAGCAAGAGTGATGTTCCCAATCCTTATCCCTTTCAAAATCTTTTCGTTCTCTTTCTTGTCCAAGCCAGGGGTAATTTCTGTCAAGAGGGATAAGTGTTTTCTCAAACCGATGGAGCTACCTTCTGGAGTTTCTGCAGGGCAGAGCCTTCCGAACTCTGTTGGGTGGATTTCCCTTGCTGAAAAGTGTTCTTGTGTAGATGTGAGTGGAGAGACAACAGACCTTAAGTGCGAAATCATTTTTATGAAACAGCTTCTGTCTAATCTTTGGGACACGCCTGTCCTGCCGCCTATCCAGTTGCCTGTTGCAAGGCTTGAGAGGATTTGCTTTGTGACTGCGTTAGCTTCTATTATGGCCTGCATATTTGGAGTTTTTCCTCTTTTAATCAGCTTCTGGTAATTGTATGTCATTTTAGCTATCAAGCCCCACCTTCCGAGGAGGATGGACCTGAACAACTGGCTTATCAGCTCCCCTGACATTAGGAGCCTTTTGTTTGAATAGTGGTCAATGTCATCCTCAGGTATCTGCCCTAAGAAAAGCTTTATTATTTTTCTTATTAATTTGGCCAAGTATTTTGCTTTTGTTATCCTGTTTGGGAATTCCTGGCCTAGATGTGGTAAAAGGTACCTGTCGAGTAATTGTGCGACCCTCTCCTTCCTGTAATCTTCAGCTACTTTTATTTTCCTTCCAATAAAATCTGTGGCTTCCTCAATCGTTGTGACCTCACTTTCATAGAGGTTAATGTAAAGCTCATTCAAAAGCTCAGGATCATCAGAGACCTGCTCACAGATTTCCTTGTCTGTTTCGATCCCTAGAGCCTTCAATAAAACAATTATAGGTAACTTCTTTACATTGGCAAAAGAAATCAAAATCTCACCACTTGGTTTCATTTCGAAAGAATGTTTCTGTTTGAAACCAGACCTCTCTGAACCCAACCTTACAGATACTGTATTCCCATCTTTTTCAAAAATAGGTTTGTTTGTCGTGATCTCTTCAATTAAAACAAGGACTCTCTCTGTCCCATTGATTATAAAATAGCCACCTGGATCAGATGGGTCTTCGTCTGCTGTAACCAAATCTTGACCTACCATTCCGTAGGTGTTGCAAAGTTTTGACCTCACCATTACAGGTATTTCGCCTATATTTACCCTTTCAGGCTTCTCTTCAACATCACCTGTCATTGTGATAACATCTATGTAAACAGGGGCCAGATAGCTTAGGTTCCTCATCCTTGCTTCATTAGGGAAAATAGATCTCAGGGAACCGTCAGCTTCTTTTATTGTTGGTTTGCCTATTTCGACTTTGCCGAACTTCAGCTTTAGTTCGCCGGCTTCTGATGGGAGCTTTACAATGCCGACTTCCTCCATTATTTTTTGTATGCTAAAATCGATAAAATTATTAAAGGAGTCTATCTGGTATTTTACCCATCCCCTTTCCTTCTCAAATGCACTCAAAAGTTGAATGAAGCTTTTATCTTCCATGACCCTCTTTTTATTTCTATGAGCGTACCATGTAACTTAGTTTCTTTTGGGTCAGCATCTCACTATCAAGTGGATGCTGAGATGTCTCGTGTCTTTATCGAACAGACGAGACACGATACTGTATACTTTTCTGAAAGGCCGAAATATATCGAGCAAGCTAAAAGGGATGAAATAGATTCTCTATCCAATCGGTGAAGAATCTATTTCCATTTCCTCTTAGCATTTATGCCTGAATCTATTTCCAACATCCTTTAAAGAAAAGGATAGCTAATCGACTACAGTCCTGTAATAGGTTGTTACTCCAGCTGTCTGTGATTCCCTTGTTATTCTGATTACATCCCCTGCTTTTGGTTTCATATCCTTAATCGCAGGATCGTCAATAAATATCATTGGCAACTGTTTTTCTTTGGCGCCAAGTTTCACCAAAAGTTGTTCTTTGTCTTCAGCAGTAAGTATTTCGTGCTTAGGCACCAAAGCATGGTTTAGTGTTGTCATAAATAAGTCTGTACAAAGAATCGATTGTCCAAAAAATGGATAGGTATGGCTCCTTAGATGAATCTAATAATATAGAGATCATCTATATAAAGCTTACGCTCTTTTATCACTTAGGATCTATAAATTTCCACTATTTTCTTAGGACCTCTTCTTTTTGGTGACTTTTCCCTTTCCTGAGCTTCTATTTTCTCATAAATTCTTGTAAAGAGGTATCTGTCAACCGGACGTAAGAGAGCCCCTAAAAAACGCTCCTCTGCCCATTCAACCAGTTTGTCGGAATTGCTTCCTCTCGGTATTTTGTGGTCATTTTCCCACATAGATACTGTTCTCGAGCTCACACCTAAATCTGAAGCAAGGTCTTCCTGAGTTGTAGTTGTATACGATCTGAGTTCCCTGACTTTTTCTCCGGCAACCCTATAACCTATCACCCTGTGAGACATAATTAACAAACAGAATATGGCTAAGGGATTATATAAATTTGAGGTGTTAGACGATTTCAAAAATACAACAGAAATAAATAAAAAGGATAGAAAAGGCAGCTATCTAGGGTTCCCACATACACAGGCAACAAACCAAATCTTTGCTAAACATTTTTCTTTGGTTATACCTTTCTTTTCTGAAAAAGAAAGGATATACTTTCTGCAGTACAACCTAGACCGTCGCGGCGTTTAACTTCCGTGTTCGAAAAGGGAACGGGTGTACCACCACACTTTGGCCGCCTGATTATATACGGATGCATATACTTATAAAGATTTCAGTTTGACCAGATCCCCATCCAAAACAACAGGCTGCATTGCCAAAATCTCGTCTTTGTAGGATACGTCTGGAACAGGATTTAGTAAAAATATTTTTTTGTTAATACCGTAAGCAAAGCCAATTTCCATAAATACAGCACCACCAATATAATTCTTTACACCCTTTTTCTCAAAATTCAGGACAAGAATAGCATCTGAATTTTTTATTTTTTCAAAGTGAGTTTTTATTGAGTTATGTTTTATAGACCTGTTGACAATTTCTCCAGACTCCTTTTCCTTTTTGATCTTCTCTTGTGTAATCTCCCCTTTTATCACAAGTTCAGCTGTCCTTGGGAGGAGAGCTTGATGTCCAAGGGCTTTGAGCTTTTCTGAGATCCCATTTATCTCGGAAACAAAATCAAGGCTGGAACATATTGTGATTATCATAAAGGATATTGGTTAGAGGACGATTTAAGCCAATTAATACAAAAATAGCGTATGTCTCGGATTAAAAGCGCGCTGATAATAGAGGCTGCAATAATTATTTTACTTCTGATAGCGCTTATCAACCCACCTAACCAGGTTTCAGGGAAGCTGATAGCTAAAGATGGTCTGCTCTCTTCGAGGATATACTCAGGGATGTTGGAGCCCAAGAGCCACCTGATAACAAACTTTTACCCATTGAAGAGGGAATTGGAAAGGTTTATAGGAAACCAGACAGTTTCAGTTTATGTGGAAAACCTCCGCGATGGCTCAAGCTTCGAAATAAATGGGAGATATGAATTTTCCCCGCTGAGCCTGAATAAGGTTCCTCTAGCTGTTTCTATAATGCAGAAAGTTGAGGCAGGAAAACTAAGCATGGACACAAAAATACCGATACCTGACCATGTAAGGGATGAGAGATCGGGTATCCTGTATAACGATTCTTCTCAACAGCTGCCTCTAAGGATCCTGATGGAAAAAATGCTGAGCGAATCTGACAATACTGCGTTCTATACGCTTCTTGAATACCTAAACCAAAAGGACCTGAAATTTTTGCTGGATTATTACCCAATAGATTTCGAGCTTTACTACAATAACTCTTTAAATGACAGCAAATCTTTTTATCTCAGCCCAAAAGGGTATTCGCATATTTTCAGGAGCTTGTATTTCTCGGCTTTGCTTGACACAAAAAACTCTGAGTATTTGCTTAGCCTGCTGGCAAAAAGCGCATTCGATGTAAAAAAAATAGCCAATCTCCCTGCTGACGCAGAAGTTGTCCACAAATTCGGGGTAAACTACTCTGATAAACTTAATTCTTTCCATGATTGCGGGATAATGTACACCCAGCCAAACTCGAGGATACTCTACTGCATTATGACAGATGGATTGGGGGACAAGTCTGTGAACACTGTAGGGACGATTATGAATGGGATATACAATTATGTTTCTGCTGCACGCGAATACTGGGATCTGAACAAACAAAAGTAGTCTGGGGGAGAAAATGTCAAGGATTAAAAAATTTCTGGTCGTGGAAACTGGGATAATTTTACTTCTTAGTATACTGGTTTTCACTGAGTATACACAGGAGGAGGTTCAACAGGAACCGAAGATCCCTGAAAACAGCCTGCTTTCTCCGAGGGTCTATTTAGGCGTGCTCGAACCAAAAAGTTATTTGATAACTAATTTCGATCCGCTTGAAGAGGCCTTGTCAAAGAAAATTTCCGGGAAAAATGTTTCAATTTACATACAAAACCTGCGCGATGGATCAAGCTTTGAGTTGAACGAAGAGCAGAGATTTTTTCCCCTGAGCCTGAATAAAGTGCCTTTAGCGATCTCAATAATGCAAAAGGTTGAAAGAGGTAATCTGACCCTTGAAACAAAAATAAAAATACCAGATGCAGCAAGGGACCAATACTCTGGGGACCTCTATAATATCCCTGCTAAAGAACTTTCACTGGATTTTTTAATGCAGAAGATGCTGAGCGAATCTGACAATACTGCGTTCTATACGCTTCTAGCTTATCTAAACGAAGAGGACTTGAGCTTTTTGCTGGATTATTACCCTGTAAATTTTGATGTTTACTATAATCCTAAAGCAACTGCCAACGAATTTGTGTATCTCACAGCAAATGATTACTCCAATGTTTTCAGGAGCTTGTATCTCTCGACCCTGCTAGAGACAGAGAATTCTGAATATCTTCTGGAATTATTAAGAAATAATACGCTCGATATAACGACAGTAGCGGGCTTGCCGGATAATGTTGTAGTGGCGCACAAATTTGGCGTGGGTTTTGTAAATATACAATCTATGCACGACTGCGGGATAATGTATATACCCGAGAAGACCAGATTACTTTACTGTATTATGACAGACGGACTCAACCAGGAGCAGGCGACAAACATGATTGGATCTATCTTAAAATCTTTGCATGATTATGTTATTGAGTCCAGGAAAGAGCTGGGGATTTACAAAGAACATTTGAGTTAAAGGAACTTTGGAAAGTATAGTAAACGACATAACATCGTGTCTCCCATTGCATTGTGCACGAGACATCTCAGCATCTAAGCATAGATATGAGATGCTGAAATTGGAACAAGTCGTTACTAGATGTTCCTGACTCACTCCAAAAGGTTATGTCAGGAACTATATTTTGAACATCAATTTTTATCCCGATATGCGTCAACCGGGAATTGAACCCGGACAACTGGCTGTTTCCATTTCTTAGCTTGTTGGAAGCCGTAAAAATTTCTGAGCCGAAGCGAGGAAATTTTAGGCTCCTTTTTGGCTTAAGCCTTTGTGACAAAGGCTTATGGGAAGCCAGAATCATACCACTAGATCATTGACGCTTTATTTCTTATACATCAATGGATTTATTATAATTTGCCTTTAAAAAATAAAAAGCGCTGAGGATGAGATTTTCATTCATCGATCCAAAAGCATATCCATATCGTTTCTTTTGAATACTGTACTCTTTTCTTTTTGAAAGAAAAGAGTAGACTTTGAACTCATGCGGGCGTTTCAGGCGGAAATGGTTCTGAAGAACCATTTCGTTCCATATGAACCCACAGGTTGTTTGCCATTTGTAGTTTTCTTTGGGTACTGTAGCCTTTCTTGAAAGGCCGAAACAGATTCTTAACCAATTGGATAGAGAATCTGTTTCCAACCTTCTTTAAAAGAAAGGGTAGATAGCAAACCTGCGCCTTAACCACTCGGCCACCTCAGCTCACTTCAAATATTTAAGCTTGAATATATAATAAGATAACATAATTTAAGGATTTTGTATGGGTATCCAGTTAGCCAGTGTTTCTGAGACATATTCTAAGGATGTTTTTACTAATAAGGGCATGTATTGTGGTAAAGTTGAGGACATTGAATGCGATTTGAAAAGGTTTAAAGTAAGATCGCTTGTTATCAGGGCATTAAAAGGCTCATACTTTACAAGCATGTTAGGGAGCAAGAAAGGCCTTATTGTACCATTCCCAATGGTTGAAGCTATAGGGGATGTTATAATAATCAAGCACCTGTCAGCGCCTGTGGACGATTCGGGAACAATTGAAACGGTAGAGCGAGTACAAGCCTAATTTTTAATATCTAATTTTGGAAGACAGAACAACAGGCCTGCCTTTTTTCACTAAAACCATATCCTCTATCCTTACCCCGCCTTTATACTTTAAGTAAACCCCGGGCTCAACTGTTATAACCATGTTTTCTTTCAAAGGGGATGTTATCTGTTCGTGGACATCCAAACCTATCCCATGCCCGAAATAATGATGGACTTTGTATTTTTTCTTTTCAGAGATAGATTTGTATAGGTTTTGAAGGTCTTGCATCGAAACGCCGGGCCTGACAGCTTCTATTATTTCTTCCTGCATTTCTTTTACATCATCCCATACATTCTTCCAGAATTTTCCTGATTTTCCTAAGTATGTCCTTGTGACATCAGAACAATACCAATTGTATTTTGCCCCAAGATCAAAAATAGTTGGTTTACTGGATTTGATTTTTGTGTTATCTGGCATGTGGTGTATGGATGATGTCCCATTAGCAATTATTGTGTCAAAGGCTTTGTCTGTGCCGGCGAGTTTGAATCCTGCTTCTATCCTGTTTGCAACAGAGATTTCTGATTTGTTGTAAAAATCGGTTTTTTCGAGGACTTTTTTAGTTATATTTATCGCCTGTTTTATATTTTCAATTTCTTCTTGATCTTTTATTTCCCTCGGATTTTTGATTAGCTCAGATGCTTTTTTCAGGCGGATATGGAATTTGTGGAGATTCAGGAATCTTCCTGTAATTAGGCTATTCTCATCATAGCCGACATTTTGGTTTTTTAGGAGCTTTGTTAACTGGTCGCTTTTTTGAAAATATACTAGATTTACTCCCTTGATTTTTTCTGCATCATTATCCAGAGGGGAGACAAAAAGTTGGGGCTTTCCTGCTCCCCCTATTGCAAGCAGGTTGCCTTCTGGAGTTTTGTAGCCTGTATAGTAAAAAATATCCTCTCTTGAAGAAAGCAGCAGGGAGTCCAGGTTATGCGCTGGCATTATTTTTCTTAATGCATTCAACCTATTTTGAAAAACCATATTTAATATTGCGCTTTTATCTAATATTGTTCTATTTCCCATATTCTGAAGGCTTATTAAGCTGTTCCCTATACTTGACTAATATTTATCCACAGACTAAGGATAGAAGATTATGGCCAGAGTAAATTTTGAAGGCGAGAAAGAGATTGAGGTTGCTGAAAATAAATCTATACTGGAATGTTCTTTACAATCAGGAATACCACACACACATGTCTGCGGCGGAAATGCCAGATGCACAACATGCAGGATCTTTGTTCTCGAGGGTTTGGAAAACTGCTCTGAAAGGAATGAGAAAGAAAAGCTTGTTGCAGAAAAGCACAGGCTTGAGCCAAGGATAAGGCTGGCATGCCAGACAGAAATCAAAGGGGACATAACCTGCAAAAGGCTTGTGAAAGATGAGGAAGACATAGCATTGGTTGGGAATGAGACCTCTACAGAACATCCATGCAGCGGGGAGGAGAAAAAGGTTGCAATATTTTTCTCTGATTTAAGGGGGTTTACAACATTTTCCGAGAACAATTTGCCTTATGATGTGATACATATACTGAACAAGTATTTTACAAGGGTCTGTCCGCACATACTGGCCAATAAGGGGATTATTGACAAATACATAGGCGACGGGCTGATGGCTATTTTTGGCGTTAATGAGGAGAAAAACCCTGCCCTTGATGCTGTGAAATCTGCTCTGGGGCAGTTAGAGGAATTGAAAGAGTTCAACAAACATCTGAAAGAAAGTTATGGGGTTGAACTGAAAATGGGTATTGGAATACATTATGGGGATGTAATTATAGGGAACGTCGGGCATCCGGGAAAAGTGAGCTTTACAGCAATTGGGGATACTGTCAATACAGCATCGAGAATAGAGTCTGCGAACAAAGGAGCTGGAACAGAGCTTCTGGTTTCAGAGGCTGCTTACCAGATGGTAAAGGAGAATGTGGTTGTCAGGAAAATACACGAAGCTGATTTGAAAGGGAAGGAAGGGACTTTCAAGCTATACGAGATCATTGGCGTTAAGCCATAGTTTCCACCTGCTTTTCAAAATCGGCTTTTTTTAGTGATTTGATAAGCAAAACCTTGTTTTTTGATTTGAAGCCAGACAAAATCTTGACCTGAGAGTTAAAAAGCCTCCCAAGTTCTTTCATAATTTCCATATTTGCCTTATTGTTTTCCGGTGGGCTCTGGATTTCCAGAATAAGCTGGCTGTCTTTTTTGTAGAGTTTACTTTCGGGGGAATTTGTTTTTACTTTTATTTCCAGTATTACTCCATTATTCACTTCTCTTATGCGCTCCATAAGTGTTTGGTGCAGCTTTTTTTTAAAAAGGTGCCGGTGCAGGTCTTTTTGGTGCAGCTTTTTTTTAAAAAGGTGCCCATAAAGCTTATTAATTTAATTGGTTATATGTCTTGATAGGGGACGTTTTAATCTTAAGGCGTATGAATGCAATAATTCTAAGTTACAGAAGGGGAATACACAACCAGAAGCCAAACCAGATTATAATAGAGGCTGAAGGCGTGAAGTCTAAAGCTGATGCAGTCAAACTTGTAGGCAAAAAAGTGGTTTGGAAAAGCCCTGCAGGGAAGAAACTTGTAGGGACAGTCACAAGCCTGCACGGGAATAAAGGTGTCCTGAAAGCAAGGTTTTCAAAAGGCCTGCCGGGTCAGGCAATCGGCGGGAAAGTTGAGTTTTTGGGGAACTAATTTTGAACTATCCAAAACAGCATCCCCTTCCACAGCAGTTTTCTTTGAATATAATTCTTCTTTTTACGACTGGTTTTTCTATATCTGTCTGGTATTTACTTAAATCAGTGGAAATGCAATCTTTCATATTATAAGTTTGAAGTTCGGATATAAGTGCTTATGGAAATTCTCAAAGAAGGTAAAGTGAAATTTTACTCGCATAAACCAGAACCGACTAAAAAAATGCCTGTTTTCTATAATCCTGAGATGGGGAAGCAGAGGGATATCACTGTTTCAGCGCTCTCTGTTTTTCAGAACAAGGCTAACAGAAAAATAAAAGTATGTGATCCACTTGCAGGCTCTGGCGTCAGAGGCATAAGGATCCTGAAAGAGATTAAAGGGATTGAGAATATTGTTTTTAATGATGTGAATTCTGAGTCTGTGAAATTGATTAAAAAGAATTTGAGGTTGAATAAAATAATTAAGAAAACCGAAATAAAAAAACAAGATGCGCGGATTTTGCTTTTTGAAAACAAGTCCTCTTTCGATTATATTGATATCGACCCTTTCGGCTCACCAATAAAGTATTTGGAGGCGTCTGCTTTTGCAATCAGGCATAAAGGCCTGTTCGCAGCGACTGCAACTGACACCGGCGCGCTTGCAGGAAGTTTTCCAAAAACCTGTCTGCGAAGGTACGGAATAGGGGTCTGCAAAACAGATTTCTACAAGGAGCTTGGCGTGAGGGTTTTGATAACATCTATACAGCAGGCTTTTGCTAGGTATGCTGTTGGGTTCACGCCTTTAATGTGCCATGAAGCGCACTACTTCAGGGTTATCGGGACTGTTGAGAAAAACAAGGCTGCTGCAGACAAAATTGTGGGGAATATTGGGTATATTTCTTACTGTAGAAGGTGTCTGTTTAGGAAAATCGGGATTTTACAAGAATGTGAAAATTGCAGGAATAAAACAGAGCTTATTGGCCCGAGTTGGTTGGGACAAATTCAGGACAATAATTTTGCGGAAAAAGTGTCTGAAGAAGGTGAAAAAAGAGGATTTAAAATAAAATTTCAGGAGGAAGCAGATGTCCCAACATATTATGATATTTCTGAGGCCTGCAGCAGGCATAAGCTCGGCTCTGTTAAAATAGAAAAAGTTATTGAAAAGCTTACAGCAAAAGGGTTTCAGGCTTCAAGAAGCAGTCTGTGCCCCACTGGGGTTAAAACAGACGCTGGGATAAGAGAGTTGGTGAAGATTCTGAAATAAGCTATTTTTTGATAGCGCCTATAGATCTGTCAAGATCCCTTCTTGTACAATATCTCTCTGTATCATCAACTGTAAACCAACCTTCATCGAGTGTAAACCATTTTTCAGCAGAAACAGGGATTCCAAATCTTTCTTCTACAACTTCCGGAGTTTCATCTGAAAGAAGAGCTCTAAGATAACCAGGGGAGCCTGCATCAGGGACTATTCCAGATTTCTCTGAAACGCCTCTAGGCCTATATGCTACTCTTCTAAACCCGTCTCCTTCCCTATCATAAAACTCTAAAAATCTGGATTCGCCATCCCCTTCAACTCTGGCCACCAATAGCTTACCATCTAAATATACTGCCTCTATTGCTACATCACAACTGGCAACAGCACTTTTTGACATACTTGCCATATTAGCTATAAAAGTTTAAATAGCCTATCTACGTAAATATTTTTAATATGGAAAAGGATTTTTTGACGTTTAGACAAAAGTCGAAATATTATAGAAAAAGTTAGAAACCCTTATAAAGCTTTAGGTCAATACTTAATTAACTTCCATAGACGTGAGTCTAATAGCTAACAGAAATATGATAATTCCTAACCCATCAAAAAGCACACTCAAGCCAAATGGGGTAAAAATGCTCCAACTTGTAGAAAATATGGATTTTGGGGAGCACAAAATATATAATTCTGTATTTGTTGACCCTGAAAATATCGATATAATCAGCAATGACCTTGCAAGGAAAATAGTCACACAGCTTTCCAAGGCCAAGGGATGCGCAATGGATTTGTCCAGAGAGCTTAAACAGCATGAACAGAAAATTTATTACCACATCAGAAGGCTTGAAGAAGCAGGCATAATAAAAAAGGTCGGGATAGAGAGGCGTTTCGGGATGACTGCAAAGATGTATACTACTGTCAGCCCTATTGTTTCTGCGAAGTTGTATGAGGACGGAACTATTCTAAAGAATAATGACATATCCGGAGATCTTCAGACACTCCAATTTTTCCAGCCATTTGTCCATGACGGAAAGCTGGATGCTAAGATAGTTATCGGGGACACCTCTACACACGGGAGATTTGACGGAGAAGCCAAAGAAGGACACTATGGCTTTGATCTTGCAATGCTTTTGGGTGGACTAGTCAGAAATTTAAAGTTTCCTAGCTATAAACTTGATACTGAAATTACAGAAGATGACATTAAAAATAACCTTATACTAATCGGGAATCCAAAAACAAATACTCTAATAGACAGGATAAACAAAGAACTTCCTGTTTATTTCGATGAATCAAACGGTTTCTCTATAGTATCTAAAACTAACGGCAAGCTTTATGATGATCCGGCGGTGGGGTTAATTTTAAAAATGAATAATCCGTTTGATAGCACTAAAAAGATATTGCTGATAGGCGGGAGTAAGACGCGCGGTTCAAGGGCTGCCTTTCTCGCATGCACAAGGCACATAAAGGAGCTTTTGGAGAAAACAGACAAAGAAGGCAATATCGCATGTCTTGTGAAAGGGATTGACAGGGACGGTGACAGGGTTATAGATGAGGTGAAATTTGTTGAATAAATATATGGTTATAATAAACGCTGAGGATGGTAACAAAGATATTGATGGCGGTAGATTACCTACAGGAGAAAAGATGTTGGGTATATATGTTGGTAATTTTTATCACGACAAATTGTATGCGAAGAGAGCCATTGAACAATACATTAAAAGAAGAATTGCAGAAGCAGCGAGAATGCTTAGGGATGCTGCCGAATCAGATAATGTTTATGAACCCACTAAATATGTAGCCGCATTCTGTATTGGGGCTACAGGAAGAAGATATTTACAGATATCTTTAGATGCCCTAAGAGGTAATGGATTAAAAGTATACCCTGTACAAGTGATTGAAGGCGAGTACGATGAAGGTAAAAAGAAAAGGCCAATAAGGCTCAGGGACAGAGACTTGAGAGAATTAAGGGTCATAAGGCCAGCAATGGGTATTTTTGTTGACAAAAATACAAGATCTGGAGCAACATTACTCGCCGCTGCTAACGAGATTGCCGGGAAAGCCGATTATATGGATTTGAAAAGATTGTTTGCCTATGTCATGCTGGACGGAGCCGGAGCTACAACAGTTCATGTCGACCACTATAAAAGTGCAAGGTCTGATATCGGATGCAAGGGCGAGATGGTAGGCCTCAGGCGATTCATGGAAAGGTTTGCAGGAACACAAGGACATGAAAACCTTTCTTCGGAGATGGTGGAAAGATTGTTTCATGATGGCAAATATCTAGGATCTGAATTGGACTTTGATCCGACATGGCTGAACCCTGAAAGCGATTTCGGTGTTGTGCCTAGAGCACCGACAAGAATTTATCCGATAGAACCGCAAAAAGAGGAAAAAGTTGCTTAGATTTTATGGACGATTCAGATTTTACGAGAGTGATGAAATTTATTGGAGATGGCGAAGTCAGGGTAGTTCATACTGTTTCTGGACTTCCATTATATTTCGATCTCGGATCCCGGATACTTGAAGGAACTGGAAAAAAGCCTCTAGGAGTTTATCTTGGTCAAAAGCCTGAGAATGAAGGTGGCGGTTATGGACCCATAGAAACTCATATGTATGATGGGAAGAAATTGCTGGTTATTGATGGGTCACTAAGACAGGATGGTTATTTACACGTGCTTAGAACGCTGGCTGACTTAGATGCTCTTCGGCACCCCAATGTTGTTTACATAATTGCTAGTCCTGAGTTTGAGATGATTTCTCCAGTAGACCTGTTACTAAGGGCTTACGAGAGGGATGGCAGATTAGAAGTTGGGATGGTAGGGAAAGCCGCATCGAGATTTGCTGCATCGCACCAAGAAGAAGTTTTGGCTGCTTCTGCCAAAGGGCGAAGAAGAATTTTTGGCGATCGTGGTGTAAGGGAATACGGGATTGGTTTAGCCTTGACTGTTAACCGTTTAGACAGAAACCTCTATACAGAAGATATAGGCGATTCTCCTGATGATGTCTTCATTGTAGGGCGGGACGATTCTGGTAATGTAAGATTAGACAGTAAAGAAAAGAAAAGGAGGCTTCTTGTAATCAGCGCGAATAGGGAGAGAGCAAGAAGAGCTGAAAAGGATTTAAGTTCAAAATATACTGTTAGGGTAGAAAAAGATCTTGATGCTGGTATAGGTAATATAGTATCTGGTGAATATGTGCCTGATGTTGTTTTTGCCGATGTGCATCTCCGCAGTTCAGACGGATCAAACGGATCAGGGATAGCAAGAAAAACCAAAGGTGTCCCTGTTTTTTTAATGACGCCTCAATCAGTAAAGACCAAATTTCTTAAGAAAGCGATGGGTGATGGAGCAAGGGGGGTCATAGTGTGGCCATTGACACCAAAAAATGTAGAAGAAGCACTTAAAAAAGTTTTCGAGGAATAAGCACGAATCCTGTCAACTATTTTTAAATGAATAAAGGTGAAATAAGACTATGCTCTTAGATATAGTTGGTATAGGATCCCAACTTGGGATGGATATTTTTGAGACGCCTGAAGGTATTAAAGAGTTTCCTGGAGGAAGCGTTGCAAATTCTTTAGTAGCTTTACAGTGTCTTGGGCTGAAGACTGGTTACATTGGTCTTGTTGGAAAAGATCAGTATACAGAAAAGATTTTAAAAGATTTGACAGAAACAGGAATAGATATTTCCCGGTTAAGAACTGTCAATTCAGCAAACCCTGTATGCAAGATAAAAATAACAGGCGGCGATAGAATTCTCGCTGATACAGGAGATAGGAAAAGGTTGGATGATTTCCCAGAAGAAGATAAGGCTTACCTTAAAGGAGCAAGGGCTGTTTTTTCTAGAGTTAGTTACCTTCTTACACAAGAGCACGCAGCTTTTGCAAAACAGAATGGGTTAAACGTTTTCCTGAGTTTACATAACGCAAAACCTGGAAGGGATTTCGGTTTTTTGGAAGGCATGGAATTTGACGTGCTTTTCTGCAATAAGGGAGAAGCAAAAACCATAGACAAGTCAAGAGACAGACTGATTGAAAAAGGAGCTGAGCTTGTTGTAACAAGAGGAAATAAAGGTTTTAGCATCTATAACCTATCAGGAAAGTTTGATTTTCCTGCTTATCGTGTAGATTCTGTAGACCCCACAGGAGCAGGGGATGCTTTTGCAGCCGGGTATATCTATGCTTGTCTGGAAAGATGGGATTTAGAAAAGAGAGCCGAATTTGCAAACGCCATGGGTGCTATGGCTACTCTTCGATACGGAGCTAGATTAAAAGTAAAGCCAGAAACTGTTTTTGAGTTTGTTAGAAGCCATGTAAGTTAGCTTTTAAAACTTATTGTTAAAAAAGTGGCATGAAAAGGGATCTTTTTGTGGCAGATATTGATGGATTCATTTATGACACTTCAGAAAGGGCATATCTATCGTCTCTCAAGATGGGATTGAACATTAGCAGGCTGGATGCCAGTGGAGTGGATCCGAGAAATCCGAAATTCAGATATATTGATTTTGATAGGTATTATGATATCTTCGATAGGCCAGACCATGCAGAAACAGATGTGCCCATGCCCTATGCTGGACATGTTTTGAGGAGCCTAAGAAGCAAGGGACTGGAAATTGCTTATGTTAGTGTCAGGCCGCAGGGAGAAAAGAAGGGGATGGAAAAGGCTACTAAGAAATGTTTTAAAAGGGATGGCTTTCCTGACCCAGACGAAGATTCTGGAGCTCATTTAATACTAAGACCTCCATATGTGACTGGACACGATGGCAGAAAAACGAAGAAGCTTTTAGTATATATCCTCACTAAAGCATTTAGTGTTGTTGCAGGGGGCGGCGACACTCCAGGAGATTCGAGAGCATACCTGGATAACGGTATACCAGCATTGATAGTTCCAAGCTTTCAGTTCGGATTCGGAAAAGACGATTTTCTCGAAGAAACTGTTTTTCTACCTGACATAGTTGAGGTTAAGAATTTTGTAGAAAAGAATATTTTAGATAAAAGAGCGCATTAATATCAGGTATTCGTTTTTATGGGAGCTAAACCTTACGTTGGTGTCACAGGAGTTGCAAACAAAGAAGAAGTTGAAGGTGTTTGCAGGAAATTCGCTGATACAGGATATACTATGGATAGTGGACGTATTCCAATGCTTGGATTTCTTGTAAGCTATGAGACCCTCAACCGTGAGAAAGCTCCAAACAGGAGATATCCGAATGTAGATATTCTTCCCGAATTATTACGAGCAACCAGAGGGTCTGTCCTTACAATGATCCATTACAGATCAAGACGGGTTGATACTCTTTCTGAACAGGTCAACCGACTATTTAATGGCATCTATGAAAACGGTTTGTGCAGGGCTATACAGTTTAACATTGTTTGGCCCGACAGAGGACAAATAAGAGATGTTAAGGAGTCTTTTCCTGGGATGTCCATTGTTTTTTGTGCATCAGAGAAAACAATTCTAAACAGATCTCCCAGAGAACTGGCTGAGGCTATTGGTGACTATGGGAATTTATTAGACCATTGCTTGATTGACCCTTCAGGTGGAAGAGGCATAGAATTTGATTTAGAAAGGTCTTTGGAAATTTATTTAGAATTAAGGCAAGCTGTTCCTGATTTAACTATAGGGTTTGCTGGAGGATTCACATGCGAAAATACTGCTTCTAGATTACAGGATATTGCAAAAAGGGTTGGAGCTAATTTCTCCATAGACGCTGAAGGCGGTTTAAGGGACAAAATTACAGAGAAAGAAGGAGACGATTCACTTAATATTGTTAAGGTTGAAGCTTATTTAAAGGCGGCTTCCAGGATATTCGAACGGAGTTAATTTACTGACTCCCGGCAGGCACTATTTTTGTTTCAGATTGGAAAGAGATAAGGGGTCGTGTAGAAGAACTTCTGTAAAACATCCGCCTATTTTAAAACAGAGTCCATCCCATCTGGCTCTAGGACGATCCCTCTTTCTTTTAGCCCTGACAAAAACCTTTTTACAGATTGTTCAGACGGAGTTGCATCTTTTATATGCTGCTTATAAGCTGACATTAACTCTCTGTCAACTTCATGCAATTTGTAATCAGTTTCTAATCTAAAACGCCATCTGCGTGATTTACCAATAGCCTTGCCTCCGGTGAACTTTCCGCTGCCAATTTTTTCTCCTATCTCTTTTGCCCTGATAAAATCATTTGCGCAAGGCATTCTTGTAAGGAGATACGTGTCATCAGGATTGCCATTAGAAGTGTGCGGGATTGTGACATAATAAGTAACTTTGGAATCTTTTTCAATTAGCATGTTTGGGAGAAATTCCCTTCTGCTGTATAGGCTGAACCCTTCAAGGCTCACTGACCTGTATTCAGACCTGGGTTCTGCCCAGAGAACACTCCCTGGCCCTTCTATGAGAAGCCATTCATGGCATTCGCCTTTTGCTGCAATTTTCTGGAGTTTTCTCTCGCCTTGCTCCCTCGATATTCTAGAAATAACAGGCGGGCCTGCTAAAAATATTGTGCCTATGGTTGCCATCTCTGCAAATTCTCTTTCATTCTTCCTGTAATCAGGACTGCCGCATCCTGCGAGATAGGCAATTGTTAGAACAAGAGGGGCATATTTTCGCATCGGAATATTTGGAGAAGAAGAGATTTAAAACAGATAGACTAATCCTCTCCTACATCAAAGTCAGTCTTGCCCTTTATCCAGAGCTTTTCTATGATTTCCTTGTATCCTTTGAAGAAGGGCTAAAAGCCTTTCAGGCTGCTTATAGGCGGTGAGTAGATACAGATTCGATATAATGCCCTAAACCTTCAGTAAATGGATCCCCATTTTTTTCCATATCCTCAGCCATTTTTTCGAAAGCTTCGAGGATAACCTGCAAATCTATTTCCCCGGACAACGCGTCCCTTAATTCATTGCCGAGCCCTGAGCTTTCAAGCATGACAGTGTGCCTATTTGTTTCGTTCCAGGAGGAATTAGATAGAATATCAAAAGGTCTTGCTAATTTTTCTGCAGCTGCATCTCTAGAGCGACGATCAAGGCCTGCAAGTTGTTTATAAGCTCTTCCATACTGTGGTTCAGGTCTTACTCCGCGAGAATCTCTTGATAAATATGCAGTAGCCTCATTATTAATCCTATCCAAAACATCTCTGAGATCAGAATACCCAATAGATCTTGATGCGTTTATTCTAATTGCAGTTCCAGGAGTTCCGCCGAGAAGTCTTTCTAGTCCATCAACTCCTTCAGCTATATAATCAAAAAATCTTCTTAACATAACAAACTTTCAAAGGAACTAATTGTTCTTCAGTTTCTCTTCCTCTTCTTTGACCATTTCTTCTACCTGGTCCTTTATCCCTAATTTCTCAATTATTTCCTTGTACCTGTTTCTTATTGTGACTTCAGTTACACCTATTGCGTCTGCTACCTCTCGCTGTGTTTTCTTCTCACCTTCGAGGACTGCAGCTATGTAGAGCGCGGCTGATGCCACTCCGATTGGGCCTTTTCCAGAAGTAACATCATATTGGCTTGCTTCGTCAAGAATTTTAACTGCTTTTACCTGGACTTTTTCAGAAAGGCCAAGTAAAGAGCCGAACCTTGGAACGTAATCCTGCGCTTTTGCAGGCAGGATTCTTATTGAAAGCTTTCTTGAGATATATCTGTAAGTCTTCCCTATATCCCGTCTGCTGATACCTGAGGATTTTGAGATTTCGTCAAGTGTCCTTGGAGCGCCATGTTCCCGGCAAGTTGTGTACAATAAGGCTGCTATAATAGATTCTGTTGATCTCCCTCTTACCAAACTGTCGTTGGCAGCCCTTTCGTAAAGCTTTGCAACTTTCTCGTGGATTGCTGGAGACAAACCTAATTGGGAAACTAACCTCTGCAATTCTGAGAATGCAAAAGAAAGGTTTCTGTCTCTTGACTTGATAAGCCTTTTATGCCACTTTGCTAACCTGTAATATTGGGCCCTTTTCTTAGAACCAACTTTGAATAGTTCGCCTTTACCCTTGCCAATTTCGGTTGTTATACCGTGATCGTGCTTTGTTGGCGTTAATGGAGCGCCTGTCCTGACCCTTTTAGATCTCTGGTTCTCATCAAAGGCTCTCCATTCCTGTGTAAGGTCTATCATGCTTTCTTTTAGAACTAATCCACATGATCCGCAAACACTTTCTCCTCTAGAAGGATCGTAATTCACTTTTGCTGACCCACACTCAGGGCAACCTGCTTTTTGTTTTGCATCCATAATGATTATTCCTTGAGATCACTTTACAGTCTCATTACTCCCAGATAGTAATTTATAAAATCTACTATTATATTACACAAGGTATATATAAAGCTTTCGGCTTGTTTATAAGGGATTTCGACACAAACAAAAGTTTTACAATAACATTACAATAATCGCAGATCCCTATCAAGTAAAGTATTTAACAGTTAGGGATCATATAATATACAATTCTGGTATAAAAAGATTATTTTTATCAGCGGTTCTGCACGCTTGAAATCTGCAATATAGAAAAAGAAAGTAAAAGGCTATAATTAACCGATTGGATAGGTAAAACCTTTCTTTTTGGGTACTGTAGCCTTTTCTGAAAGGCCGAAATAGGTTCTTCACCAATTGGATAGAGAACCTATTTCCAATCTTCTTTGGAAAGAAAAAGGGTAGAAATGGAAGAAAAAATAGGAAGTCTAAAGGAATTAAAAGAAGGGAGTTATGTTACCATAGATGGGGAGCCGTGCAGAGTCACAAAAATAGAACTATCAAAACCAGGAAAACATGGATCTTCAAAAGCTAGGGTTGAGGCTATGGGGATCTTTGACGACAAGAAAAGGTCAATAATGAAGCCTGCAGATTCTGATGTAGGGATGCCTATTATAGAAAAAAGGGGTGGACAAGTAATTTCTGTTTCTGGTAATATTGCACAAATAATGGATTTGACAGACTACTCTGCTTTTGAAACAACTGTTCCAGACGATCTAAGGGAGAAGGTGCAGGCAGGGGCAGAAATAACTTTCTGGAGATTTGGCCAGAGGGTTTTGTTGAAGCAGTAAACCGATATCCTATCCTCTTTATAAATAAATTGAAATTTAAATGGACCTATTTTCCGAAAAAGCTCCGGCAATAATTAAAGGAAAAATTATTGTCGCGTCCCCGAAAACTTTTACTGTTTCTGCTTTGCCCTGGATTTTTCCCCAGGACTTCGCTTCTTCTGGTTCTGCTCCTGAATCTGAACCGTCGTACTCGGGAGCTGTGTTGATATAGACAGCATATTTTGTTCCTTCCCTGAACATATTTGCATTGCAGATTGTATGTTTGATTACACCTGAACCTAATAATATTATTCCTGTTTCTTCTGCACCTACTGTCAATTCTATTAACCTGTGGTGGTCCCTGGCCATGTCTACTACTAAAGGTTCTTTTTTGTCATAATTGAAAAAATATACATTGTCGCCTATTGCACCATCCATGAGCGCTGGACAAAAAACAGGGATCTTGTTTTTGTTTGCCCAATAGTAGATTGATGATTTGTCGTTTATCTTCTCCCCTAAAATACTGATTATTTCAGATGGGTTGAAAATTTTGTTTTGGGACTTTTGTTTTTCGAGAAGCTCTTTTAGAATAGGTTGGAAGAATTTTTCAAATTCTATGTACCTATCGTTGGGTACAAGGATATTCCCTATCCTGTTTATCCCCTTTTTCCTCAATTCTGTACCGTCTGCCCTGAAATCGCCTAGAATAAATGGCTTCATTGTTTTTATTATATCCTCTTCTATGCCTCCGGTTGTTGTAACAAGGGCGTCAACTAATCTGTTTTCAACTAAGTAACGTATGGATTCCCTTATACCAGAACTCACCATATTTGAAGTGTAACCTAAGAAAATTTTTACCTTCTCTTTTCTCATCTTTTTAATTATTTCAATAGCTTTGTGTAAATTACTTGCCTGGAAACCATAAGATTTATAGTTGTTTGCAAAATCCTCTAAAGAATTTACTTTACTTAAATCGTGGCCTTGTATAACTACACCTTTCAAATACCCTGATTTTTTAAAAATGCTTTTTTTTGAGTCAGTAAGAGATCTTTTCATAAGGATCAGTTATTTATATCTTCCTCTCTATTTATTTTTTGAAATTTTATACTTGATTTAAGATGACAGCGTAAACTATTTAAATATGATCTCCTATCTAATAAACAGTTTTATATCGAGAATTTTGGAAAAATTTGCAAAAAAATAAGGATGGAAATAGATTCTTAATCGACTGGGACTCAGCTGGACACTGATCGCAGATGATTGAGATTGATCTTGGATCAATTGTGAAGGATCAGTGTCGTCCCTTTGGATCTATTTCGTCCCTTACTTGGAGGTGGATATGGCTCAAGATTTCTTAAAATGGGATGACGAGGAAAGCGAAGAAGAGAATGAATCGGACGACGAAGACGAATCTGAAGAAGAAGGAGATGAATAATAAGTCAGCTGTTTGGTTTTAAAACTCAATTAAATTTTTATATTTCCATTAAATGGCGGAAAGAGGTCAGGACAAATCGGCAAGAATCTGTTTCGTCCTGCATATGAGGTTTGAAATGGATAGCACAAAACTGGTTTGGGAAGATGAAGAAACTGGTAATGATGAGCAGGGCGAGAGCGAAGGCGAGGATACAGAAACTTGGTAATATATTTTCTCGCATACTGCAGACATCTAGCTACAGACCAGTTTCGTCACTTGGAAGAAAAGGGCTGATAAGTATTTAATCTAGCATTCTAATTATTGTCAGTGTTAAGGGCTGATATGGCTGGTAAGAGGAGACAATTTTATAAAAGAGGGTGGAGCCACACAAAGAGAAGAGGGCACGAAACTAATGTCAATTGCGGATTCTGCGGAAGGGTAGTCCCTAAATACAGGACTTTCCCGGTTGTAAAAGGTTTTGGTATAACTGATCCTCAGTTGAAAAGAGAGATTGGCGGGGATCTGCCATTTTTGACAAGTAAGATCTACGCATGCCCTTCATGCGCAAGGCACAGGAGCATTGTGCAGAAGAACAGGAACAGGGGTTAGACTTTTTTTGAAAGAATAAACAGACTACTTCGTGACCAAGATACGAAAGGGCAGAGCATGGCAAGGATTTTAAAATAGATTTGCCTGTGAATTTGCAGATAACAGGGTAAGAATATTATTTCTTAATTATTTGAAAACTTCAGGGTGCTCTGTGAAGATGGAATCTTTTCCTGGAGTAGAGCATCTGAATAAATAGAGATTTCCTGATGACCTGTTTTCTACCCTGTGCCTTTCTCCGGGTTCTATTGTGAAAATATCCCCTGCCACAATCCGGGTTTCTAACCTTGGATCGTCATCATTATATCTTGTCTGAAGAATGCCTTCCCCATCTAGGACAGAGAACCTCTCCTTGCCGCTGGCATGGTAATGATCCGGAATTACATGATCTAGCCTCAATTTCACCAAATCAATAACTGCGCCGGGAATTGCTAATTCTTTTGGCGCGCATTTGTCGTATCCGTATCTGACGCCATTTAGTTCTACATAGTGCCTGTGTTTCCAATCCAGACCCTCCAATTCTTGTCTCCCTAATCTAAACATGAATAGAAATAAGCTATAAGCTTTTTAAGGCTTTCCCCAACTGATTCACAAGTTTATCCATTTATTTAGCTGACGACATATATGGTATTATGGATTACCAACAAATCGGCCTGAAATGCGGGATTGAAATACATCAGCAACTGGATACAGAAAAGAAACTGTTTTGTGGTTGTAAATCCAGACTATCTAAAGATAAACCTGTCAGATCGATAATCAGGAAATTAAGGGCTGTTTCTGGGGAGACAGGTGAGGTAGATGTTGCTGCTGCGCATGAACTGTTGAGAAACAAGGAATTTGAATATCTGATTTATCCGCAAGAAAGCTGTGAGACTGATTTAGACGAAGAGCCACCTCACCAGATTAATCCAGAGGCACTGTCTACTGGCTTGCAAATTGCGATCATGTTGAATTGCGAGATCCCTGACGAAATCCATGTGATGAGGAAAACTGTGGTGGACGGATCGAATACATCAGGTTTCCAAAGGACTGCAATTGTTGGGACAAGGGGATGGGTTGAAACAAGCTTTGGTAAAGTTGGCATTACAAATGTTTCTGTAGAAGAGGACAGCTGCCAGATAATAAGTAAAGAAGCAGGTAAGGTTATCTATGGACTTGATAGACTAGGCATACCTTTAGTGGAGATTGGGACAGAACCTGACATCAAAACACCAGAACAGACCAGAGAATTTGCTGAGAAGCTCGGCTTTATAATCAGGTCCACAGGCGCTGTTAAAAGGGGTTTAGGGACAATAAGGCAGGATGTGAATGTGTCTGTCAAAGGCGGGAATAGGATTGAGATAAAGGGCGCACAGGACCTGAAAATGATGCCCAAACTTGTCGAGACAGAGGCGACTAGACAACTAAATCTTATAGAGATGAAAAAATCACTGGAAGAGAAAAAGGCTGATTTTGGTGACCCTAGAGACTTGACTACTATTTTCTCTAATACAACATCAAATATGATAAAAAAGAATCTCTCGATGGGATCAGTTGTTTATGGTTTTAAGGTTTTAGGGCTTTCAGGATTTCTTGGAAAAGAGATTTTACCAAACAGGAGGCTGGGAACAGAAGTTTCAGAGTATGTGAAATCGAAAACAGGGGCTGGAATAATCCATTCAGATGAGCTTCCGAATTTTGGGATCTCGCAGAAGGAGGTGGAAGATGTGAGGAAAAACCTGTCGTGTCAAAACGATGATGCTTTTATCCTGACGGTGTATCCAAAAAATTCCGCTGAAATGGCTATCCATTCTGCGATGGAAAGGCTAAAAATTGCGTGGAGAGAGGTTCCGAAGGAAGTCAGGAAAGCTGAAGCTGACGGCACAACAACTTTTATGAGGCCATTGCCCGGTGCTGCAAGGTTGTATCCTGAAACTGACACACCTCCGATCAGGATAGATAAAAATATACTGGAATTTCTCAGAAATAATCTGCCTGAACTATGGGAAAATAAAATCGGGAGGTTTACCAGGGAATATAAAATCAACAAAGATATGGCAACCCAGATGGTAAAATCTGAATATTCTGGTTTGTTTGAACAGGCTGTAAAACTCGGGTTGGTGGACCCTAACCTTGTTTTCAGGGCATTGACGTCCATGATTTCTGAGTTGAAGGCTGAGGGTATAGAAACAGAAAATCTGACAGATGAAACTTTACTGGAGATATTCAGGGAATCGCCAAAATCAGTTTCTAAAGAAGGGCTTTACGAAGCGCTTAAACAAGCTGCGAAGACAGGTGAGATCCAGAAGATAGGAGGCCTTTCTGAGCAGGAACTCACAAGAATAATACAAAAAGTTATTTCAAGAAATAAGGATGCCCTCCAGAAACAGAACCCTGAACAGATCCTGATGGGCGAAGTCATGAAAGAGGCCAAGGGAAAGGCTGACGGGAAGAAGATAATGGAGATCCTTAGAAAAGAGTTGGAGAAGGGCAGGAAATGAAATTTAATTAAAAACTTCTTTGCCGATATCTCCTTTAGAAGGCTTCTTTTTTGGTTTTGTTTTCACATCATCAGGGATTTCTCCTCGTTTCCCTGATTTTTTTCTGAAGAAAATAATGGCGACAAGAACTATCAATACAATTGGTGCAACTACAAAAACCCAATCAGAGTTTGTAGAACCTAAAGCCAGACCTGTTGCAGCCGATTTTGAGGAATCTTCTGATGTTTCTTGGGATGAACTGGTTAAAGGCTCTAATAGTGTACTATTTGGGGCATCTTTGTTTGTTGCCACGAATATGGAAAATCCAGGTGAAACTGATGTGTAAATATACTTTTCGCTTGTCTGGTTTATCAGAGACGTTTGCAATTCCTGCCAGCTCGAGTTAGAAAATCTCAGCAAAACTATGTTGTTTGGTCCAATCTGATCTGCTTCTGTTTTGTTAAGGTTAAATGTAATATTTGCTTCCTTTATTTTATCTTTTAGTTGGGTAGTTGGTGTTATCTGTATCACTTTTAGAGCTTTCTGATCTGCTCTTGGAAGGACTGTAAGAACTTTCCCATAGTCATCTATTGAAGGGAGTTTTTCAAATATTTTGGCTTCTACTTTGGCATCTGAAGCAGAGATGTCACCTGTCAGCAAGATCTGTATTTTGTCGAGACCTTTTTGGACAAGCTCTTCTGGTGAAACCAATTCAATTGGTTTGGACTGTGAGGAATCTTCTTTTGCTGTAAGAATTTTTGATATAGAAGCTTCTTCCTGCACTCTCTGATTTGCTTTTGGAGAGTCTGAATTTGCTCCTGACTGGGTTCCAGTTGAGGGGGTTGAGCTCCCAGTTGATGGTGTTGATGCCTGGCTTGTAGAAGTTGGGGATGGGGAAGCGGAAGATGTGGAAATTACCAGTGTGTTAGATAAAGAAACAGAAGTGAAATTAACGTCTTCTGTATTGTTACAAACATATGAATATGGTCCATTTGATAGCGTCTGTTTATCTGGATTAGAAACTTCTGTGTTATCTCTGTACAATTTTAGGTTTGCTGTTGAATTACCTGAACATGTAACTGCGCTTTCTGTACCTTTATTTATACTCCATCCAGGGCTTGATGATAATGTTAGGGAGGGTGTAAATTTTGCTCCAAATGAATAAGTGCTGAAACCTGTCCTGTTTGCCCACACATATTTTCCTGTTTTATTTACACCGCCAAGAGGAGGGTCAAAAGAAACCCAGTGACTCGAGTTCCAGAGGAATAATCTAAGATTATCTTCTGATATATTTTGTATTTCGTCGTCTGTATAAGACATCTTGATTATCACATAGGATAGTTTTTCTGTTAGGTTCTGTTCTGGCTCTATATCAAGGAATTTATCGAGCTGACGTGCTGTCATGTTTACACCGATTGGATTTATTTTCAGAAGAGACATGTTTATTTTGATGTTCTCCAAAGAGCTGTTTACCAGGAAATCAAGTGTCGCATTTACTTTGCTGAAGAAGATATTTTTTTTCTGGTTGGCTGTCAGATTTATTTTTTCTATAGAACCTGTAGTGAATGTCAGGTTAGCGAAGGATCTTGTGTTGTTAGCTATATCTGTGAGATTTATCCTGAAATGGTATTTAGTGGATTCGTTTAATCCTGATATGGTTACATTGTGCAGGTTTGAAAAGACTGTATCTATCAGAGTTTGGCCATAGGATGCGGATAATCCATAATACAGTGTTGCAGAGGTTTTTTCAGTTGTTTCCCAGAAGACTCTAAAAACATCTGGTTTGAGCGGCCTGATTATAAGTTTTTTTATTTTAGGGTATAATGTATCTTCTACTCTAAGGAATAATGTGGAAGATGAACTTGTATAGTTCTGGTTCCCTTTTGAATAAGCAGTCAAGTTATATACACCTAAGAGATTCTCTGTTGTGGTTATATTTGAAACTAGATTCTTATTTTCCAGGATTTTTGATGATATGCCTGTGAAATTAGATTCTAGGATGAGGTCCAATCCTGTGGCATTAATAAAAGCTGTTATATTTGCTGTTTCGCCCCTTTCATATGTTCTATTCGATTTTGACTCATTGAGATATAGTTCTATAGAAGGCGTCGCCTTTTGAACAGTAAAGTTTTTTAGGATCATTGAATTGTTCCAGAAACCTTGCCCATCTTTTGCTAAAAATCTCCACGAAATTGTTTTATTTGCATCAAGATCACTTGAGTTTATAATAAACCCATAATGGGAGCTGTTAAGTTTTGTTGCTGTAGAATTTGATAATACGCCTGTGAAATTGGATTCAAAGAAGACAGAAGAAATTCCCCACCTGTCATGCCATATAGAACTTAATTTTAGATCTGTCCCATAAATTGGGGTGCCAGGGCTCTGTCCTGCTTGGCTAAAGAATAAAGGCAAGTCTAATTTTTGGGAAATGTTTTGGTTAGACGTGATAGAATATTTAACTGTTGGTTGGGAGGAGTTTAAAACCAGTTTAGCCACGAAAAACTCAGCGCCATTAATATCCAGAGACACCTGATCGTAATTTGCATTTTTTGTTGAAGAGCTGTTGACTAGGGACCCTGTAGAATTGTAAAGTTCAATATCAAAATCATCAGATGTCAGGTTCCAGTCAAGATTTAGTATAACTCTTTTGGTGTTAGGATTTACACCGACTTTATGGAAAGTTGTATTTGAGGTGCTGTCCTGGACCAAATTTAGTTGCTCCGCCGGCTTTATGTTTGAGGCTATTAGATAAGGCTGTAAGCCAGAAACATTTGAACCATAAACTTGGAGCTTCCAGTTCCCACCCATAAAAGGGTTTGATAAGCTTACAGATTCTTCAACCCTGTACTCAGAAGTTGAAGATTTTCTAACTCCACCTAAAGGATCGAGAAGATAAAGATCCAAATCATTATGCAAAGAATAATTTTCAGGCCAATAAAGGGTTGCCCTTATTTCACCTGTTGCGTTAGGGACATAGATGTTATGGGAGATGTATGTATCGTTTAGTAAAGAACCATTAATTGTATTGTGGATTTCATCAAAAACTCTTGATGCGTTGACCCTTCCTGAACCATATATATTGTCTTTTTTGCTTGTACCGAGATCGATTGCTGTATTCATTAAAATGGCTTTGATTTCTTCTGGTGTAAGGTTTGGCCTTAGGCTTAGCATTAGGGCTGCCAGACCTGCAACGTGAGGCGCAGACATGCTTGTGCCACTGTTAGTTACAAAAGATCCTCCACTAGAATCGGTAGAGTTTATTATCTCACCTGGTGCTGTTAAATCAGGTTTTAATCTCCCGTCACCTGTTGGGCCGCGGCTGCTGAAACCGCTTATTTTATCTGCCTCTGTCCCTAATTTTCCTGATTGTGTGGAACCTACTGTTATCGCTTTATGGGATGTTCCAGGCGAGCAAATAGACGATGTTGCTCCTGTGGCGCTTGCGTTTGTCCTGCAATCTTTATTTCCATTAGGGCCGCTATTTCCTGCAGCAACAACTACAACCTTGCCTTTGTCAGAAGCAATATCCAAAGAATTTGACAGGACATCGCTTCCATCATTAATTTCATCTTTTCCTCCAAGGCTTAGACTCAGAACATTGGCATTTTCTGAAACGCACCAATCTATGGCAGATTTTACTGCATCTGTTGGAGCCTTTCCTGTAGATGAATCAAAAACTTTCGCATTGAGCAGGCTGGCTCCGAAGCCTATACCTTTACTGAACTGATCTGTGCTTGCAACTATTCCAGCTACGTGCGTGCCATGCCCATCAGAGTCATCTGGATTATTTCCATCTGCATCATTTGTTACAAAATCTTTTTCAGCAACTACTCTGGAAGCTAGGGCTGGGTGAGATTTTTTTATACCACTATCAATTATACAGACCTTTACCCCAGAACCATTATAACCATTTGACCAGAACCTGTCTGCTTTAATCAGCGGAGCTGAGGTATCTATTAATAGGCTGTATTCTTTTACTAGTTCAATTCTTTTTACAGAATCCATTTTGTCTAATTTAGTTATTTCACTTTTTGGCATTTTGAGGTACTCATAATTCCCTAGGGAAAAATCTTTTGATTCCAGATCGTTTACAAATTGAGAAAGATTAGTTTTATCTTTTTTTTCTACTATAACCTCCACTATCTGATCTGAGGTCTTTAAAATAGCTGGATCTGTTTTGGAAGAGACATCAAGAACAGATATTTCAAGAGGACTATTTTGGACGCCTTCGGAAACTGTTCCTGTTGCAAGTAAAATAGTTATTATTGATAAAAAGATCGGTATGACTAATATATTAAAAAAAGGCTCCTTATGCATATAATAGAAGTAATGGTGAACCTTATATAAATTTCTAAAAACTATTCTTTTGTCTTGGACTTCTCGAGTCTCACAGAACCGCATTTTGGGCAGACTTTTTGCGCAGGTTCCATTATCATTGGTTTAACCTCTTGACCGCATTGCAAGCAATTGTACTTAGCCATATTCCGTAGAATTTATTTACTAACTTCTTTAATCAGAACTCCGTTTAAAACACCATCTTGTGATGGTCTTGAAGTGATCTTGGCTTGACCCAATTCTGTTTTTACCAAGGCGCCTTTTGTGATGATATTTCTTCTCACATAATTTGGGTTTGCGGGGTTTCCTGTCACTGTTAGTATTTTTGATTTCACTATTTTTCCGCTTAAATCACGAAGATTTATTGCATTATCTGAAAGTAGGGTCAGCTTTGTTCCTCCGCCTTTTGTTCTTTTGATCTTTAGCCTCTTTTCGCCTAAACCAGTCTCTAGGAATTTTGATCCCCTGTCAGATCTTCTTTTTTTCCTGATAGAAGTAAGCAAAGCTCCTGTTGGTTTCCTGTTGGACCTCAAACGCCAAAATGCCATAAGATTTTAAAAATTTTATGTCAAATACCTTATATGGATATATGCAATGAACATTTATAAACGTTGCAACCTATTATATACAGTAAGTTTATACTGAATTGTATTTTTTTGATAATATGGAAAGTAACGATAAAATTAACAGGCCTTTAGATGTGCTCGGAAGCGCACAGGACAAAAGAGTTATAGTAAGGATGAAGTCAGGCGAGAGCATTAATGGTGTCTTGAAAGCCTTTGACCAGCACATAAATATCTGGCTGGATGACGCTGAAATACAGGGTTCTGATGGAAATGGTGGCGGCGTCAAACTAGGTAAAGTCCTTGTAAGAGGGGATAATATCATTCTGGTTTCTCCAGGGAAGTAAAACAGCTTGTTCTCAGATTTATAAATATACTCTGTAAATATACCTATCTAAAGCGATTATTATGGTCGGAAAAGGGACCCCGAGTTTTGGAAGGAAGCACAAGCTGAATCACATCAAGTGCCGGCGCTGTGGGAGGCATTCCTATAATGTCAATAAGGTCAAATGCTCAGGGTGCGGATACGGAAGGACAGCCAAGCTCAGAACTTATTCATGGCAGTGGAAGGATGTGCAGAGGACTAAAAGGATGAAATAGGCTATTTATATTGTGTTGTCTAAACAATTGGAATGAAAAATGATGTACTATTCTGATACAGTCTAGATGGGCATGATTATATTATGGTCAGGGAGAATCTGGAGCGAGGAGAATGTATTTGGAAATGTCGCCCTCACAATAAATTAAGCGGGCCCGGTGGGATTTTCATTCCACTCAGTTAAGTTCTGAGTCCTGTGTTCTGAGTGTTGTTTACCCAATTTTTTGTGTATTGTAGTTTCTTTGGGTACGGTAGCCTTTCTTTTCTAAAGAAAGGCTAGCATTTGAACCCACGGCATCTTGCTTACAACCCTTTCCACTTCGC